>Ga0172375_10005145_pt1 | contig 19008 bp, 14 predicted proteins | sample LakKiv1m_FD_114537 | JGI IMG/M metagenome (GOLD analysis project Ga0172375, IMG submission 114537) | Freshwater microbial communities from Kabuno Bay, South-Kivu, Congo - kab_092012_11.1m | ecosystem: Environmental > Aquatic > Freshwater > Lake | place: Democratic Republic of the Congo...
CCTAAACTTATAAGAGAATAAGCCAAAGCAGCTGTCCCAGAAGATACGCCCACGGCATAATTACTTCCAAAAGCTCTGGCAAAATGTTCCTCAAATTTAGCTACATATTTTTTGCATTCATTATGCGACCTTAAATTAAGTACTACTTCTAATTCCTGGCATATTTCATCAAAATATAAGCTATTTTCTAAAGCATAGTTATCATAAGAAATATCTATATTTCTATATTTTATATCCGAGAAAATATTTTTTAATGACTCCAAAGTAGAGCCGGCAATTGCTTTTATTCTCATTTTTTACCTACCCGGTAATTAAATAACTCATAAAATATACCTAAAGCATAAGCAATATGGATAGTAGAAAAAAGAAAAGGAACAAGAAAAAATACCCCTATCTGCCTCGACTTTACCAGAATTGCCAAAGAAAAAATAAAACAAAGAAATAAATAAACTACCAGCAAAAACAGATAATGACTTCCGTGGATAAATATCAAAGAGATTAAATAAAGTAAAAAAATACCTGGTATAAAATAAATGAAGTTCTTCAAGCTTGGAAAATGTTTTATTGCCTGGCTTCTGCCTTTGCCATAATTAAATATCTGCCAAAAAAAAGCAGGATAATCACGCCTTCTTTCATGATAAACAACCAGCTCTGGAACATGCATTGCTTTGTATCCACGTTGAATTAGCCTGTTTAGCAATAAATTTTCTTCTGCACAAACCATACCAGGATTAAAGAGAATATTGCTTTCCTTGAAAATATTGCTGCGAAAAGCAAGATTGCATAAAATCAATGAGTGATCATTGGTAAATTTTTCTTTACCGGATTTTTTATATCTTTTGCTCATCAATAAAGTGCCAAAAAATGAGCTTAAAGCATACCCTTGAGCAACCTGAAAACAACTGGCATCTGCCTTAGTCAAATTAGGACCTCCAAAAATATCAACATCAGGATAACTATGTATAGTATTTAATAAAATAGAGATAGTTTTTTTATCAACCAAAACATCGTCATCTAAAAAATATAAGTATTCCCCCTTTATATTGTGTATAAGAGTATTCCTTGTTTCACCCCTGCCATTTTTTAAACATTTAATAAAACTGATATTTTTGTAATTTTGGCAGAATTTTACCAGAATTTCCTCCGACTTTTTGTCTTCACCGTTAAGCAATATTAAATTCTCTACTTCCTGAAAGCAATCAGCATCTACTAAGCTCTCTAAATACCTCTTTAATAAGGCATCTCTATTTGAAGTAACGGTAGCGATTGTTATTTTAGGCATATAATTATATTTTAACTGTTATTTTTTAAATTCTTTAAAAATCCGGTAATTAAAAAATATGATGTAGGAGCAAACAACCAGTGGATCTAAAAAAAAGTTACGAAAATAATTATCTGGAATTATTTTTTTATCTTTATTACAATAAATATGTTTATAGTGCCTTAACATCTCTTTAAAACCTGGAAAAGATTTTGTGTTTTTAGAATTATCCTCTCCGGATAATTTTCTAACTTTTCTTAAAATTAAGAAAATAGTATAGGCGGAAAAAATTGCCCAATCTTGAAATGGCCAAACAAATATTATTCTAGACGCTTCTTTAATTTTCTGGCCTTCTAAATGTTCATTTTTATAAAGAGCGAGTACCGTCTTAGGAGAATCAACCCCTAAGGCAACCTCTGACCAAGTGCCCCTGCTAATCCGTGTATTAATTTCTATGAGTTTCGCAATTCCGGTATTTCTATCGACTTTTAACTGGGCATGCCCGTAACCAACGTAACCCTGATTGCGGAATAATGCTGTGATATTTCTTGAGAATTCTGGAGGCGGATTATATTCAAGGATTAAACCGCAACCCTGATGGATCATCATTTCCGGCCTTTGGCATTTTGCACAAGAAGAATAAAAAAGCTCTCCGTTTTTTCTTAAATATACCCTGCAATAAACCATAGTATCGCCGGGAATAAAATCCTGTAAAATAAACCTATCCGCTTCTTTCCCATATCTTAAGATCCAATCTTTATATCCGTCGGCGTCCTTAATAAAAGCAATGCTTCTGGAAGCGCTGCCAAAACGTGGTTTTATTATTTTAACAGTTTTAAACCATCCATCTTCTTTCTCTTTCAAAATAGGATCATTTGCCAAATATGTTTCTGGGCAGGGAATGCCTTCTTTAAGGGCTAATTTTATTATATTAAATTTATCCATTAGGTTTTTTAAAACCTCAAATGAATTAACCGGTAAAAAAATTCCCTTTTTCTCAAACTCTTCTTTATACTTAGCTAAAACTAATAATTCATCATCACCGCTGGGGTAAATCAAATTAATATTTTCCAATTTGCATATTTCTAATATTTGGTCTACATACGCTTTTTCTCTTGTTAAAACAGCGCTTTCTTCGTTAAAGACCACATCAAGCATAAATAGATTTTTATTTTTTATTTTATATATTTTATCAACCTTTCGGGAATTTGCCGCAAAAGCGACTATCCGAGAAAATTTTCCTAAATCAGGGACCATAACAACAATTTTATTACAAATAATCCTCATGTTAAGGATAATATCGTACGATTGAGGCACGTAGGGGTCTATAATCAATAGATTGATGTTTTTATTAATATTATTTTTCATAATAATCGGATTATTTTATTAACAATTCAATCTGAAAACCGTCTTTATCCACGGAATAGGCACTTTTGTAATAACCTAGTAAATCACTTCTGATTTTCCTGGAATTAAAGCTTAAATTTGGATTAAAATTCCAATCGGAAGAAATTAGCCAAATTCTGTTTGAGGCTATACTATCTGGCTGTAAGCTTTTTATCAGCCTCTTTTTTGCCTCTTTTGAAAAATACATGCAAAAAGGAGCTTCATTCTCCTTATAATTTAACTGATTGCCTACCCCTAAACTTCTCCCCTCATAGGTACCCAATAATTCAGGATACCAGCAAAACCAAAAATTTTCCGTTCTTTTGGGTTTAAAAATATTACGGGTATAGCCCATAACAATAATATAGGCTTGAATATCAGTAGTTACTATAAGATCTCTCGGCTTAATCCTGGAAAATAAAAATGTTAAAGCCTGCGTATAATTTTTTTTAAGATGGATTCCTTTATAAAAATCTTTACCGTTTTTGGATTCAAGCATAAAACCAAAATTATAGTTAACTATTGAGAGCAGCATCAAAGAAAACACGCCTAAAATAGTAATGGTTTTAAGAATCCTCTTTTTAATACTGTTGATCCCAAACGCAATGAATAAATAATAAAAAGGTAAAATAATGAAAAGATTCCTCGATATATATATAGGCACCATAAAAACAGAGATCAAATACACTAAAGTTAATGGTATGAGAAATAATAAAAGGATTACACTTGCTTTTTCTTTGTCTTGCCTATAAAAAGCCCGTATTCCAAAAATAAATAAAGCCAAGAACAAGATCAATCCAGAGAAAAGTTGAATAAAATTAGCCGAATAACCCAAATTAAATACAGCAAGGGTAAGTAAAACATCCTTCAATGCGGGTTCTGGAAGCCAAAAACTACTCTTAACAAAATACAGCTGCTTTACAAAAATAAATAATGCCGGGAATAAAGATAAAAAGACCAATACAATGCAAAATGACCAAATTTTAATATTCCTGATATTATTTTTAGAGTAAATAACGGCACCTGTGGCTAAAAGAAGAAAAATTACATAAGGGCTCAAATATAAGGCTAAAATACTGGCTATGGTAAAACCTGCCCAATATATAATTTTATTTGTTTGTAACGCCAGGAAAAAAAGATAGATTGTCAAAATAGACATACAATCTATCAATGCATATGCCCTGGCTTCCTGGGCATACCAAATATAAACCGGAGAAAAACAAGCAAGCAATAAAGCAATCAAAGATGCCTCTTTATTAAAAATCATTTTTGCCAGTTTATAGAAAAATAATAAAAATAACATGCTAAACAAAAGAGAGACTACCCTTATTGATTTTCCACCGGAAAACACAGAACTAAAACCATAAACCAAGGCATAATAAAGCATTGAATGCTGGTCATTTGATGCTTTTTGTAAAAAAATATCTCTCTCTGGTTTACCGGTTAAAGATGAATTAATGTTTATGTTTTTTACAGAATACGAATCTGTCATAAGCTCATCAAACCATAAATCATTTTTAAAGATATTAAATCCTCTTAAAATAAAAGCTGCAGAGAAAATAATAAATAAAAATATAAAAATATTTTTTATTTGATCCTTCATTTATTCACCTTATAAATCTCCACAAAAAAATCCCCAAAATTTTTACTATCAACTAAATGTAGTTTTTCTAATAATCCGGCTTCGCGTATCTGAAATAAATATACCGGCTTATAAGTATCCCCCCATTGTTTTCTGTGCCAATCAGAATACACTAAAAACATCCAATCAGTATTGCTTATGGAAGCTATACTTCTTGGCCAGCGCTGAGAGATCATCCAAGGGCTGTCTTTATAACCAACTATATTATATAAAGTTTTATATTTTCCTTCATACTTGCGGTTAAAATCCCTGATTTTTGCCCCGCAATAAGGAATACTCAATTCTTTGAGGCAGTCAGGTCCAAAAAAATAATACCCAAACACAGGAACAAAATAGGCATCTTCAATTTCTATAAGAACCTTATCATGTGTAGGTATGTTAAAATTACGTAAATACGTAGCGACTGAAGCTAAGCCAGCCGGATAAAAAACATCTTTAGAGGCACCAAGGTATCTAAATAAAGACAAACAAGAAAAAAAAGTAACAAAAATAAGCAGCGCGGCACCGATAATTTTACCACATTTTTTAATAGCTAGCCCAGCAAGAATAAAAACCGGAAAAAGATATGCTAATAAATAGCGACCTCTTGAAACATCCAAACCATAAACAACAGTAAAATGGTTTATAAAGAAGTACGGAACTATAAATATAAGAACCAAAGAGAAAATTAATTTTCCGGTTTTATTATTATTTTTCATTAAATTTAATGAATACAGGCAAGAAAAAACCAGGATGATAATGTAAACAACCGGAAGTACTCTACTTTGAAAAATGCCCCATTTTAACCTATTCATTCCGATAAAAAAACTGAAATTAAAATTAAATACTCCGGGAAAGTTTAAAATATTTTCATTGCCAAAATCCCGTATAATGTGGCTGACCCACGGTACGAGCAATATGATTGGTCCGGCCAGAGACAACCAAACTCGCCTTCTTATTTCTTGAGAAAACAATAAAAATGACAAGAAAACTTCGAGTATAATTATTAAAATCCCAAAATAAAACGTATAAATTGCCAAGGTATTAATGATAAGAAGTAAAACCAAATATTGCTTTTTAGGGCTTCCCTCTAAATATATTTTTAAAAAAATATAAAAGGATAGCAATATTAAAACATTCAGCAAAGAATAGCACCGTATCATTTTGGCATAATATATATACCCACAATTCATGGCAGCAAAAAATAATGCAAAAATTCCAGCTAACCTTCCAAAAGATTTTTTTGAAATAAGAAAAATTAAGTATAAAGCGATTAAATTAAAAGCAACTGAGAGCAATCTTGCTAATAATAAATTATTTTCGGGCCGGAGAAAATGCAGGACAGTCTCATAAAAAGGAGGCATGGAATTGAAATAAAAATTATTGGGATGAGGATTTAGGCTCCATATTTCAGAGATACCTCTCTCTGCAATATTAATACTAAAGAACTCATCAACCGTAAGATTACAGTCGTTAATTCTGTAAATATTCAAAAATAATGCGGCTGAGAATATTGCTACAATAATGATATTCATTATCTTATTCTTCACGCCAATACTTAGATCCATCGTCATTTTAATTTGTCCATTTTTAAAGTATTTTATTATTGAGCAACGAATATTTTAAGGAATAGAGGATATTCAACATCCGCCTTAAAGCTTTTTTAAAGAAAGCTTCATTCCGATAATCAAATATCAGCCTCTGAGATAAACCAGAATATTCACTCTCCAGCTTCTTCATCTCACCCCAGAATTTCTTCCCTTCAAAAATATCGTTTTGAATAATAGCTTTTAAATTCCTATTATTCTCAACAAAACTACAAAACTCCCCCAGGTCCATTATGGTTTTGCTAGACACCAGGAATACTAAGCTTAAATTATTGTAATTTAACTTAAGCAGCTCATTTACAGCCGAAAAAACCAGATCAAAACTATCCCGCCCCGTAACATTCTTATACGTCTGCTTATTCATTCCATACAAGGTAACTCTGATTTTTATTTTATTATCAATAATTTTTTTTATTCCGAATTCCCTGATTAAAGTACCATTGGTAATGATTTGTATGTTTTTTTCCGGATAATTTTTGATAACCCATTCGATAAAATCTTTATTTTTCCCCGCAAAGAACGGCTCGCCTCCTGAAACAACTACCCAGTCAACTAAAGGTACGATATCGCGTTTTATTTCTTCGATAATGTTATCTTTTAGCTCATAATTGAGCCCCTGCTTGCGCTCTTTAGCCTGAAAACAAAAATAACACATATTATTACAAGTAAAAGAAGGCGAAATGATAAGCAATTTAGCGAACGAATCCAGTTTCCTAACCCCTTTAGAAGCATATTCTTTAATAATGCTATCTTTATCTAAAAAATCTATATAATCACGGGTTAAACAACTTGCTCCCTGACAAAAACTCCAATCTCCCTTGCTTGCCAAAGCCCGCTGAAACTGAAACTGCCGTGAATTCCAAGCATCTTTAATATTATGCTCGGCAATTACATAATTTTCCGGCCTAAAGATATTTTTATAACAAGTAGAAATCCTTGCCTTGCCATCTTTAAGCGGCTCAACCCAAAAAGCATAATAACATTGATAGCACTTGGCCAGTTTATTTCCTCTCATCTTATTCCTTTAATAATAAGGCTGCGGATAAAACATCATCTTTCGCCATTATGCTTTTACGTACATAAAAATTTGTTACTGCTAAATATATAACCCGCGGAAAATCATAAAACAAAACCGGAAATATTTTTAAGCAATATTTAAACAGGCCTTCATTTTTAATAATGCTGCGCCATCTATTGCGCAAACATAAATACTGCCTCATTTTGGGGTTAAACCCTGAACTACCCCCTGAATGATAAGAAACCAGCCTGGGCAAAAATACGGTTTCCCATTTTTTATTTCTCGCTCTCCAGGATAAATCCATATCTTCAACTAAAAAAAATAACCTTGTGTCAAAATAGCCACTGTTTTCTTTTATATCTTCTAACATTTCCCTTCTATAAAACGCCGTTGCAGAACAAGCCCCAAAAATATTCTTAGTATTGTTAAACCTTTTCAGCCCGGATTCCCCCTGACCTATATCATAGAACCTTCTTATCCAGGTAAGGTTAATCCCGCAAGAATAAATAGTACTTTTATTATAATTAAATATTTTAGGCTGAATTATCCCCAAATGCCGATTAATATTACTCTGCATAAAAGTTACCGCTGTTTTAAAAAAATCGTCAGCTAATACTACATCGCAATCTAAAGTTAAAATCCAGTCTCCCCGGGAAACCGCAATCCCCTGATTTCTTGCTTGGCATGCTCCCCGATTAAACTTGTTCATTATTAATTTAGCTTTTGGATAATGTTCTTGGATAAATTCAACTGTGCCGTCAGAAGAACCATTATCCACTGCAATTACTTCTATATCAGATAGATGCTGGTTAAAGATAGAATCTAGGCATCGATCAATGAATTTTAAGCTATTATAAGTTAAAACTATTACAGAAATCATCCCTGATCCCTTCTAATTCTAAAGAAGTCAACTCTTCTGTTCTTACAATGCACTTTAAATTACCGTCATATTCATCCCAATTTCCGGTGCATAAAAAATCATTATTTTTCAGGTAATTATAATATTGTGTCCCGGGAAAAGGGGTGGCTAAAGAAACTTGAAAAGAATCTGGCCTTGTATCTGAAATAAATTTTTTAGTTTCCTCAATGGTCTGCCGGTTTTCTCCCGGTAAACCAAGACAAAATGTCAGATGCACTCTTATCCCGCTTTCTTTGGTCATTTTTATTATTTTTTTTACCTTCTCTAAATCAATATTCTTTTGACAGGAATTTAAAAGCTTTTGACTTGCTGACTCTATCCCGTACTTAATTGCAAACAAACCGGCTTCTTTCATTTCTTTTAGCATTTCCCCATCCATCAAATCTGCCCTTGCCATAACTGCCCAGGGGGTTTTAATATTTTTATTTTTTATTTCCCTACAGACTGATAAAACATGTTCCCGGTCTATATTAAAAGTATCATCATCAAAATAAAATGCCTTAAACCCATGATTTTTAATAAGCCATTCTACCTCGTTGACGACATCTTTCGCTTTTCTTTTGCGATAACCGCTATTCCCATACATTACCTGCGGCCATAAACAAAATGTGCATTTAAAAGAACATCCCCGGCTAGACCACAACTGAACATTAGGCGTTGGCAATCCGGCAAACTCATCGTTATAATTAAAAATCGGGACATCTTCTCTTTCAGGCCAAGGGAAACTATCAATATTTTTTAGCGGTTCTCTTATTTTGTTTACTACTGCTTTCTGATTAAAGCGTAATGCCAAACCTTTGACTTTTTTTAAGTCCTGTGCTTCTGCCAGCCCCTGAGACAACTCCAGGGATGTCATTTCATATTCGCCTAAAAAAATAAAATCGATTTCCCTATGATGGTTTATAATCTGTCTTGCAAATATTGTTGCATGAGGACCGCATAAAGCTATTTTGCAATCCGGCATTATCTTTTTTATAAGTTTTATGATTCTTATATCCTCATTAAAAGAAGGGGTTGATACCTCAAAAATCGCCAATTCTGGATTATAAGAAACTGCTTTAGCAATAAAATCTTCCTCTTGGATATTTTCTGCAATAGCGTCAATCAGCTTAGCCTCTTGTGCATGTTTTTTTAATAAAGCTGTTGCATATGCTAAAGTAAAAGGAAAGGGAATATAATTAATATACCCATCTTTTTCCGGGGGTGATGTAAACGGCCATCTAGAACCAGCCCTAACACCAAAACGCCCATTCTTCCTCCAGGGTAAATTTCCTAACAGTATGCGCATTATTTTTTAAGATCCAGGTTTCGCTCAATCTGTTCAAAAAATATTTTTATTTTGTTTATGTTTTCATTGATATCTTTGGTATCACAATTAATATAATCGACTTTTTTGTCTAAAGTGCTGCTAAAATTCTGGATTACCTCTTTTATATTTAAGCTCAATTCATTTGACCTTATTATTTCAGCTTTTAGTTCAAACATAATTTGCCCCATATTCGCAATCATTCTTGTTAATACAGCAATAAGCATACAACCTAAAAATATACCCGCCGACAACAAGAGAGCCTGCATGTCTCTTTTATTAAAAACCAAAACAACCGGGACGATTATACCGCAAAATGCAACCAGGACAGAAAAGCTTAAAAGCATTTTAGTTGTGGGCATCTTATTCATCTTCTACTCCTTTTTTACTAATTAATTTTCGCAAGAATTCATTATTTTCTCTGGCAAATCCGGAAAACGCCCAAGCAATCTGCCCAGCCACAGTTCCAAATCATCGCAAATCACCTTAAGAAAATCTTTCCCGGAATCAGACGGAATTTTATTAATCAACCCTTTCCAATCTTTACCTAAAGTTGTTAAATTCATTATTTTTTCCAGCAGATCCGGATTGCTTATTTTATATACTGAAAAAATAAGATCCCGGTAGAATATTTTTTTAAAATCAAGGCTCTTGAAGTGTATATCCAAAAAATTATTCAGCACTAAAATCAAGGTTATAAAATTGTAAGCAGAAAGATTTTCTTTTGAAATTAATGTCTTCTGGATACTGCTGTCTAACCCATTATGAAAAAAGTACGTTAAATCCAATGAACAAAGCCATAAAACAAATGGATTCTCCAGAGGAATATTCTGCTTTCCTTTTTGTGAATAGTAATACTCAAAATCTTTTAAAGAGTGATGTATCCCGAGTAAAAAATCAAGATATAGCAAATCATATCTTTTGCTGGCCATATCTTCTTCTATATAACGGTTCGATAAACCAAGATTATCCCTTATTTTAAAAATAAACTTTTCAGCATCTTCGTAATATTTCTCTATTTTGTAAAAATTAAAGTGCCATCTCCAATAGCTATTCAAAAGAGTATTAATATTATCGTTCTTTAGATGCCAGGCAGTTGCATTTTTTTCATAGGATAATTCGTAACCTGCCTCTACCAGCCGACGGCTTATATCCACATCTTCATAGTTATTACCTAGCTCTTCGTTATATAAACCAGTATTAAGAAGAGCTCTTTTTAGAAAAACCGTATTTGACCCATATATAAATTTTGGGGCCGATTCGATATCCTCCCAAGATTGCTTCATATGTACAGACCGCCAAACATTATAGCGGGTTGACAAATTTTTCTCTTTGAGCCTGCCTCCTGCCCCGGCGATTTTCGGGTGAGTAAATTTTACCATTAAATGCTCAAGCCAATCAGGATCAACCACGCAATCCGCGTCTACTGAAGCTAAAAAATCCGCATCAATTGTTTTTACAGCGACATTGCGCGTAAAAGCCAACCCTTGATTATGAGAATTTTTTATAATTTTTGCCGGTAAACCGGAAAGTAAACTTTCCAAATCATCCCCCGAGCCATCGTCAATTATATAAATATCCTTTATTTTGTAACTTTGTTTTAATACCGACCTTAAACAATCACATATGGTATCCTTGGCGTTAAAATAAGGAATATAGACAGAAACATCCATTAAAATTGCCCCAATTCTTTTTTTAAAATCTCTTTTGCCTTACCTATTTCCTGAAAGGCCTTGGCAAAATTATCATTTCCTGAAAGTTTACTTCGAGTTGAAAATTTATTTAAGGATATTTTTTTGAATCTCTGAAAGATCTGCCTGAAAGATCCTCGATAAGAAGAATAAAATACTACCTTATCTTTCCAACGCTTAAAAATACTTATAAAATGTCTAAAGTAACCATTTTTGTTGGCCATTTTTATATGCTTGGATATTTTTTTCTCAATAGTATCATCGCCAAAAATCTGGTCATAACAGCTCATTAAACATCCGCTACAGCCATTACTTTTAATTTTTTCAGCCACTTCTTTATGTCTAGGTCCCGACCAAATTTTCGAAAAATTTTCATTTTTTACGCTTCCGATTTCCCATCCGGGAGTTGCAAGCTGCCAACATGGATATACCTGACCTCGGGCATTGATCGGACAAGATGTAGAAACCGCATTGCAGTTTATTACTTTGCGGGTAAATTTTCCGCTTAAAAACAGCGCCATATTTTTAAAATAGTTTTCTGGATTAGTGGATATACAATATTTTCTACAAAGAAACAACGCTTCTTTAATCTTGCCCTCTAGCAAATTCATATCCTGTCTATTGATTAAAAATTCATTTCTTTTGTTTTCTATATCTGTTTCCAAAAACAGAGTATTAAAAGGTTGAAACTTAACTGTTGTGACAAAATTGTTTTTTGCCTGTTCAACGATATAATCCAAGTGCCCAAAATTATGCCTTGAAACCACAGTAGCAACTGTCGACTCGATATTATTATCCCTTAATGCCTGCAGAGCCTGGATGGCTTTATCAAAAGCTCCTTTACCCCTAAGGTGATCGTGAATCTCTTTCGGCCCCTCAAGAGAAATATTCACCACATTTATTCCGCAATTAGCAAGCTGACCGGCCTTTTCTCGATCTAATAAATACCCGTTTGAAGTAACACAAACATTCATCCCTCTGCCTTTGGCAAATGCTATCAGCTCAAATAAATCCTTCCTCAATAGAGGCTCGCCACCGCTAAACACAACTGTTTGAGCAGAACAATCGGCAATTTCACCGATAATCCGCTTCCACTCCTGAGTATCTAATTCTTCCGAAGGATTTTTTGGAATATCGCACATACGGCATCTTAAATTACATTGATTAGTTATAGAAATTATTGCTTCCTTGAGTTTAAACATTGTTTAACCTAGTTTCATATTGGCCTAAAATTTTTAAGCCCTTGTCTATAAGTTCATTTTTATTTCCGCTATGTTTTATCTTGCCAATATAGTTCTCGACAATTCCAATCAATGAATCGGAATCCGGATGAGCCCAGCAAGTCTGCAGGCAAGGCTTAAGGCACTCTTTCATAATTTTCCTGGCATAAACAGCTTCAACGGTATTCAAACACTCTCCCAGGCTTTTATTTTTAATATTTCCAAAAGGCATGCCGCAGGACCTGACTTCCCCGTCAGGGCCAATATTGATAAAAATAAACGGATTACATTTCCAATCTTTCTTAGTCAATTTTCCTTCAAAATGGCTAACCCACATGTATGGATCATGTAAAAACGCAATTAAGCCGTTTTTTTCCCGATAATCTATAATTTTATCTATCTGATTTTTAAGAACCCTTATTTCATCTGCGCGGATCCAGAACTTCGCATCAGAAGAAGTATTCTGCATATCATCCTGTGCGGCAATTACCGGATGATACACCAAACATTCTGCACCTGAATCCTGAGCAACACTGATAATATCAAACAACTCGCCTACATTTTCTTTCATTATGGTTGTCCAAATCGATATTTGCGGTCCAAAATTATTTCTCTTCTTAGCTTCGGATATTTTCTTAATAGCATTTACCGCCTTCTCGAATGCTCCTTTTTGCCGTATAAAATCATGCGTAGATTGAGTCGCCCCGTCTAAAGATATTGCTATATTGCTGAGCCCTGAATTAACAATTTTTTCAGACATCTCCTCATTTATCAGAGAGCCGTTTGATACCAGTTCAATTTTTACTCCTTTTTTAGAGCCATAGCTAATTATTTCAAAAATATCTTTCCTTAAGAAAGGTTCTCCCCCGGTGATTACTACTGTAGAATCCCAATCCCACTTTGAAATTTCATCAAAAGAGCTCTCTATAAGTTTCTTTTCCAGCTCATAGCCTTTCAATATTTTTACCACTGAACACATTTGACAATTATATGTGCACTTATGGCTTAAGCTTATATAAACCCACTGCGGTTTAGCCAAAGCAACATCTAAAAGCTCTGAAAAATGATATGCTAAGTTTTGATTAAATTCTTTTGTGTAATCCATCTAAAAACTTTCCTTTTTTGATGCCAGAAAAGCTATTGCCGGGCCATGCTCATGATCTTCTTTATAAATTAAATCTATATTTTTAAATCCAGCATTCCCGAACAAGTCAAATAAAGATCCCTGGGTCAGCCAAAGAGATTGATTCTCTATGCCCGAAAGATAATGAGAAGTATCCTCGGAAACATATCTTCCGGAATAATTATGCTGCTTATATTGTATCGTTGATATTTGCCCCTGGACATCATCGCTATCAACATAATGCGTCCAGACAAATACGCTGTCTGCCAATTCAGCTATTTTAAATACCGCAGAAAAAGGGTCTGATAAATGATACAATATCCCCACTGCTAAACACAAATCAAAATGCCCTTCCAGCTGAGGCAACACTACTTTAACATCTCCTAATAAAAACGTGCAATTCTTCAAGTTAAATGCGTTTTTTAAAATTAAACATCTCAAAAAACTCTCTTTTCTTGCCTCAATAGAAATAATTTCTTTGGCACCCAGCTCATGCAGAATTAATGAATGCAGCCCTTCCAGGCATCCAATTTCCAAAATACGCTTGCCCCGGGGATCAACTCTTTTTGCTAATTCATTAATCCTGGGCTCCTGAATACTTTTTAGGCTTTTATTTGAGCCAAAACCAAGGTAATCAAAAATAAAAGGGGTATGCCATTTTTGGTTAATATCAATTCCATATAGACTCTTAATATCCCGGCCCATATTCACTATTACTTTCTTTTAAGGTCAAAACAAATAAATTTCTGATAAATACTCACCACATCCACAATAGCATCCCGGTAAGAACACCACTGAAGGCAATGATCCTTGCATTTTCTGATTAACCTTCTCCTCTTCCTTGCTTCTAAAGAAAACCAAAGATCCTTAAGGTTATCTTTACTGATATCTCCAAAAACAGCATCATATTTATTCTGAGGCACACAAAAATAAACTTTTCCTTCCTGGACAACCTGAAGCCTGTTAAAACCTGCATAACAAGGCATGGCTTTGGGCTTTAACTTATTCCTGAAATAATCTTTGATCAGATTTAAATACCTGAAATCATTGACAATAAAATCAAATTGTTCCGGCGACTCCTTCTTAAAATCTATCAACCCTTCAACTGCTTTATCTAATACCGGCAGTCTCTCCGCTGGGATCAATTTTGTAGAAGAAATATCACGCTGAGTCTGGTCGATATTGCTCGCCACCACCGGTTGAAACATAATTTTATCAACTTTTATGCTTTTGCATAATTTTACAAGTTCGGATAATTCCTCAAGATTGCTATCCATAATTGTACAGACCACATTGACTTTAGGAAAATCGCTGTTTTTTTCTTTTTTAATGCGGTTTAAAACTTCAATATTATCTATAATTTTCTTTAAAACGTTTTTATTCCTTATTTTACTGAACGTTTCCTCTTTTGCGGCATCAATTGAAATACTTAGCCAATCGACTCCGCTTAAGATACATTTTTCAATATTGTCTTTATCCAAAAGAACGCCGTTAGTAATTACACAGGTATTTAAATTTAAAGATTTGGCATATCCGGTCAGATCAAACAAGTCCTGCCTTAAGAGAGGCTCCCCTCCGATAAAAAGTATGGTTTTAACCCCTAAATCTCTAGTTTCCTTAATAATTTTTTTAAATACTCTGGAATCTATCTCAATCTGCCGACCTTCTTTTTTAAATAATTCCATCCTTTCCTGCATACTGCACATCTTGCAGGACAAATTACATTTAAAAGAAAAATTCACCTGCACCACATCCGGCGCAGCTAGCGGATAATCCAGCTTTCTGGATAACCAAAATTTAAAATTATTTACCAAGATTTTTATAAGAAGTTTTTTATCCATATTATTTATCACAAAAACATGGCAGCAAACACGGCCACGAGCATTTCTCAACACTTTTTCTTGCTGAAACAATCTTCTTGCCGGCTAATATATCCTCAAAATTTTCTTTATTAAAATCTCCATATGGCAAAAAACATGTAGTTGCCAGCCCTTGATTGCATATCAACATAGTTTTACTGGCTGAAGAACAACGCGCGTCAGCTGCTTTTAGGTCAGCAGAAAAGTATTTATTCATTAGCGTTAAGTTTTCAACTGAATTTTTTATAAATCCAGGGTATTCTTTCTTAAGCTTGATTATGGATTCTATTGCATTATTGAGCAGTCCCAGACTATCCTGTTTTATCCAAAATTCCGAGAGGCTTCGTTCTTGCATCTTTAGATTATTTGAAAGTATAGATTGAAACTGTACTGAGTCGGCATCGAGCTTTTTCATCTGCTTGGCAATCTCTGCCAGCTCATCAAGGTTGCGATTCATAATTATAGTTATAATATTAAAGTTTACATCCGGATGCCCATTTTTTAATTCTGACAGCTTATGCAGGCATTCCATAGAATTTTCCCAAACTCCAGGAGAATTCCTTACATAATTATGAATTTCCGGCCGGAGAGAATCTACTGACAAAACCAAAGAAATTGAACCATCTATTAAATAGGGAGCAAGTTTATCAAAATACCTGTTTACCAACAGCCCATTTGATAACACCCCAAGATTTTTTATCCCCATCTTTTTTGAAAAATCCAATATTTCAAATATATCCTCTCTTAAGAGAGGCTCCCCTCCCGATAAAGCAATTTCTTTAACCTTAAGATAGGCCGCATTCTGAAGAATTTGTTTTAACAGCTCTAAGCTCATATCAGCCTCGTTCTGCGCATTCTTCCATATATCGCAAATCCTGCAACTAAGATTACATTTATGTGTAATATCAATAATCACCGATTCTAGAGCAAGAATCTGTCTATCAACAACTTTTGTAGATTTTAATCTTAAGAATTCAGAAACATTGCCTGCAATATAAAATAATTTATGCAGAAAAAAATAAACAAAAATTGAAATTTTCTTGATTAAACTGTTAATTTTATCTGTTTTAATAAGGCCTCTGGACATTTGATAACTAAAACGCGGAATTTTAATAATATTTAAAAAAGTGGAAAACCAGAAAGAAAAATTCCCTGTTTTTATCTCTTTTAACAAAGGTTGATCATTATGAATATCCTGCACCAGGAAATTACCCCGGCCATAAGCATAAGCCTGACCAAGAAAACTCTTTATGTTATCATTCCTATCATGTATAACCTCCGCGCCTTTTTCCCAAATAAACCTATAACCTTTTTTATAAAGGCTCCAGAAGAATTCAAGGTCTTCTCCGGCAGGTAAAGAAAATGTTTCCTTAAAATTATTTTCATCAAAAATACTTTTCTTGAAAGAAACATTGCAGGTAGGGAAAAAAATAACCTCTTCTTTATTCCTATACGTAGTTTTAATTGCTCCTGTACTTAAAAACTGGCTTACCATGTTGGGAGTACTTTCAAAAGGCACTCTAGTCAAACCACCCACAGCAGCTATTTCAGGGTTTTCTTTGTGTGTCTTAATCATCAAATCGATCCAATTTTCCTTTAAGATACAGTCATCATCAACAAACCCTATTATTTCTGCTGCCGCCTTCTTCACTCCTAAATTTCGCGCTGCAGCCGGCCCCTTATGCATCTGTGAATAGTGCCTTAACTGCGGATACTCTGCGGTCATCCTACTTAACAGTTCAGCAGTTCCGTCAACCGAGCCATCGTCAATAACCAGAATTTCAAATAAGTCCGGACCAATCTTTTGACAAAAAATAGAATCAAGGCATTTTTTTAGCTGATCTTTGCGATTAAATGTCGGAATAATGATTGAGATTTTCATTTTATTTACCATCAATAATTATATCGCCCTTAAAGCACCTTCTTCTGCCAGGCTCAAATTCTGCATCTTTATCCGAGAAACATCTTAACACCCTTGCCCGATGATAAGCATCTGAATTTAGAATACCAAATAAATTACCAGAATAAGCCTTAACTGCCTGTAAATTTACCTCCGGGACGGCATGAGTATCGCAAATTACACTATCTACCGATATTTGACAGTTTTCTTGTTCTGTCTTCCAAATATATTCCCACTCGTCATCAATATTTGTCTTAAAAAAAGGAAATACCCCTTTTTCCTCTTTGTTAACCCAATGCGAATATTTCTCCGAAAGCATGATATTTGTTTGTAAACACTCTAATTTTAAATTATCCCCAATTTCTATATCAATATTGAACCCTAAACAATTATCATTTTTAAGTAAAATATGCCAATATTGGATTATCGGAAGCTTTAACCACTTGCCAATTAATTTTATTTCATTTTTACTAGCACTTTCCAACTCCCAGGCAGCAGAAGAAAATGAATCCTGCCATCTTCCATTATGCCGAAACGATGTATAAATACCCAAATTTTTAGTTAACTCAATGCCGTCCCAAAACATCCGCCCGGCCCCGGAATCAAATAGAAATTTTAATTTTTTACCCTCTAAAACATTGCCTGCATATCTATGAGGTAGCTGTTCTTTCTGCTCATTAAATTGCAAAGAAGTTTTAAAGCTCGAATATCTCCCGTCAGGATATCGATTATTCTGCTCTGCCTCAATTTTATCTATCCGGACAATCCTGGATTTATTATAAAAATCGGAATTAAAAATTCTTGCAAAGGTCCCCAGTCCTTTTGAAAAATCAAAAACTATATCAGGAATACTTTTTTCCCGGCTTTGCAGAATTACTTCTGCCCCGGAAACACACCTAGGAAAAACATCAGCTGGCAAATCCTGAAAATCTTTTGGAAATTCGCCATAGCCATCCTTAGTCCGCCAAAGGCAATATGCTGAATCAAACATAAACCACAAATATTGCTGATCAATAACGGTTGCTCCGTCAACTTCTATACTCACCTCAATATCAACTACATTCTCTTGCCCAACAGCTATATCCATTACAACATTCAGAGCAACCCCACTCCAGCGCCCCTTAACAATTATTCTGTTATCATTGATTTTTTTAATATCCCAATTGGCGGTATCTGAAATATACCTTTTACCATTGGCATAAATCCAAAAAGCTATATGACTCCCTTTGCTAATGACAATATCATCCCAAAAAACAATTATTTTCCCGTTATCAAACAATAGCTTTAACCTTCCGTTTGAAAGTTCAAAATCTTCTTTGTTATTTTTTAAATAATTTTCAATATTGTTGGGGTTTATGATTATCTTTCCGGAAAAAGCTGCCTGCGCGGCACCAAGAGATGAAGATATCTTGTATTGCAGGGCTCGACAATTTAATAAATAATCAGAATTGAATATCTGCACTTTAGAATTTTTATCTTTGCTGTGGAATATTAAACTTGGTATTCCGTCAGCCTCAGTGCCGGCCGCCTTAACTCCAATATTCGTACGGAACAAATAATCCTCTAATAAAGGAGACCACTTTACATCTTCCTGGCCGAGAGAAGGAAATGCCCCTGCTTCCATAGTAGTAAACCATTGGTTATATTTATCTGTAAGTAAAATATTTAAAAATGCTTCTGTTATCGGCTGAGAATTATCTTTACTATAAGAAATCTCCATCTCGATTTCACCATTTAGAAGCAGTTTTATTGCCAATTTTAAAACTAAGGATGGCTGACGAAATTGCCCAATTGCCACCAAGCTAGTTTCGCTATTTATCTCAATCTTCCAATCCGCCTGTAAAGAACTATATCTTTCGCTGCCCACACAAAAAGACAGGTATATGCCCGAATTAACAGTAATAAATTTACCCTTCCAGCTCAAGTGGATTTTACCGTTATTAAATATCAGGCTTGTATCTTTATCCTGTAAAGTAGCCACGGTATTACTTGCACCTAAAGAGTGCATATAAAAAGGTGCTACCTCCTCGGTTGGGCCGTCCTTGATTATCCTGCCACCTTGAAGCAATAGCGTCCTTGGGCAAAGTCTGCGCAGCA
>Ga0172375_10005146_pt1 | contig 19008 bp, 21 predicted proteins | sample LakKiv1m_FD_114537 | JGI IMG/M metagenome (GOLD analysis project Ga0172375, IMG submission 114537) | Freshwater microbial communities from Kabuno Bay, South-Kivu, Congo - kab_092012_11.1m | ecosystem: Environmental > Aquatic > Freshwater > Lake | place: Democratic Republic of the Congo...
CCGAGGCACGGATCGGTCGCCGCAAGGAGGGCTACCACTCGTTCAACAACGCCGCGACCCGCGACACCCTGCATGCGTTGACGCAGCGGCGGCTCGCAACGATGACCCGCGGCAAGGTCGAGGTCGGGCACAAGGTCGTCCTGTCCGAGGACGGCCCTACCCCGCTGATCGACTTCAAGCCCGGGGACCGGATCTACTCGGCGACCCGCCGCGGTGTCGACCGCCGCCGCGTCCGCCAGATCACCGTGTCCGGGGAGTCGCACTACGCGACCGAGGCGGCGGTGGCGTGCGGTGACCTCCTGGAGGAGGCCGCCGTCCGGCAGCAGGAGCAGCTCGACGCGATCGCCGACGGCCAGGTCGGCATCGGCACGTCGGAGCCGCCCCCGTCGTCCGAGACCGGTGTCCCCGCCGCGCCCACGAACGTCGTGGTCGGGTCGGAGGCGTACACCGAGGGCTACGACGCGTGGGCGCTCGCTCGGGCGTCGTGGACGGCGGTCACCCGCACCGTCGACGACCGGCCGATCGAGGTGTCCGGGTACCGGGTCCAGTGGACCCCCGAGGCCGAGGAGGACGCGTGGCGTGACGCCGGCGCCACCGAGGCCGGCCAGTCGATCCCCACCGTGGCGTGGACGGTCGCACCGAACCTGCGGTTCTACACGCGGGTGCGGGCCGTGTCCCGGGCCAACGTCGCCGGGCCGTGGTCGGAGCCGGTGCTGCACGAGTCGGTCGACTACACCACCCCACCGGAGATCGCGTCCGCACCGGACGCGTACCCGTGGATGCGGGCCATCCGGGTCCGGTGGGACGGCGAGGCCGTCGGGGGCGGGCACATCGTCACCGTGTCCCCGCGGTTCGCGCACGCCGAGCTGCACGTGTCGACGACGGACAACTTCACCCCGGTAGACCCCGAGGACGGTTCGTTCGCGGACGGCACCGGCACGTTCGTCACGGAGCTGTACGGCCGATCCGAGTGGGTCATGACCGACCTGCCGCTCGGGGTGACGTACTTCTTCCGGCTGGTCACGGTGTCCCGGAACGGCTACAAGGCCGACCCGGGGCCGGTCGGGTCCGCCGCGGCGGAGTCGATCGTCCCGGACGAGCTGTTCGAGGGCCTCGTCAAGGAGGAGCACCTCGCGCTCGCGATCATCGGCAGCGCGCACATCAAGGAAGCCGCGATCGGCTCCGCCCACGTCGAGGAGATCAACGTCGGGTTGCTCTCCGCGGGAGAGCTCAACGCCGGGATCATCATCACCGAGGGCGGCGGCGGCATCCGCGCCGGCACACCCACCGGGGAACGCACGATCCTCGACGGCACAGGCCTGTACGGCTACGGCCCCGACGGCGGGCTGCGGCTGCGGTACCGGAACGCCGACGGGTCGTTCATGGCCGTCGGGGAGTGGCGGACCGCCGACTCCGGTCCGCGGATCGTGTCGAACTTCAACGGGTCGAACCCGTCGGAGATGCGGTTCTATCCGCCGACGTCGAACCAGTACGGCCGCCTCGTCACGCTCGCGTCCCGGTCGCCGGTGCACACCAACCAGGCCGGCATGACCATGAAGGCGTTCTCTCCGCGCTCGGACGGCCAGTCCGGCGAGGTGTCGGTGTTCCCGAACTACGCCCGGGTGGCGTTCGCGAACGAGCTCGGGAACGGGCCAATCCGGTCGACGTTCCTCGTCGAGTCCCACCAGGTCGGTATGGCCGGGCCGCGGGCGAACATCGCGTCCGGGTTGAACACCGGCGAGCCTGACCAGGGCATCGTCCGGATCGGCGCCCAGCAGAACGCCCAGTGGGTGCAGCAAACCGTGTTCTCGGTGTTCGGCGCCGGCAACGGCCGGAACGGGAACGTCAAGGCCGGGAACATTCGGCAGTACTCCTACTGGCAGTACGACACCGGCACCCTGTCGGCGGTCAACGACACCACGTTGATCAACGTGCAGGCCCACGGATTCAACGTCGGGTCGGAGCGCAAGACCAAGACCGACGTCCAGGCCGGCCCGTTCGACCCGCTCGACGCGATCGCGGCGGCCGACTGGTACCGGTACCGGAAACGGAAGCGGATCCACCCCGACCGGGACAACGCCCCTCAGCTGGGGCTCATGGCCGACGAGGTCCCCGACGAGCTGCGCGTCTACAACCCCGATCACGACATCTGGACGGTGGACCTGTACGGCGCGATCGCCGTCCTGTGGGGCGGTGAGCGGGCCCTGCTTGCCGAGGTCCAACGCCTTCGACACGAAGTCGACCAGCTCACCCGCGTTGACGCCCCGCGACATCTGGAGGCTGCGTGACCGACGAACCACTCGAGGATGACCTTCGGGCACGGCTCGACCCGCTGGAGGCGCTTCTCGCGGTCCGACCTCGGTGGCGGCACATACCCGAGAGCACCTACCAGCCGCAGCCCGACGAGGAGGGGAACCTCCCCGACCCGGAGATCATCCCGGCCCGGGACGAGCTGTTCACCGACCCCGCCGGGATGCCCCCGGAGGCGTTGCGGGACGGGGGGATCGACCTGGCCGGGCAGGTCTCGATCTTGCACTCCGCGTTGGCGTGGATGTGGGACCGGATGGAGATCCGGCAGGCCCGAGGGCTCGTCCTCCCCCCGGACGGCACCTACTACCCGTTCTATCAGCCACCATTCGAGATCTACACATTCAGTGTCGAATGGGACGAAACTCCGGATCGGCTGCCGCGATACGGAACCGTCACGCCGGTAGTCACGAACACGGCGCTCCGTTCGGGACTATTCGCGGAGATCAATCCCGGCAGCATCACCATGTCTGGCTGCGAGATAAACATGCTGGTGGCGAGCGCCACGCCGGTCGTGGTCAACAACTCCGATCCGGAGGACCTGAGCGGGCACCTCGCTTTCGAGGTGTCCGCCCCCTACGCCTTCGTGCCCCCGTACGAACCCCCCGAACCCGAAGAATAGGGCAGGTAATCGAATGGCACAGCCCGCCACCCCGCAGCCGATCGACCTGGACCCGCGGGCCGTGCTCGCCGAGCTGGCCCGCATGCCGCAGGTCGAAACCCACCTGGAGCTCGCCGAGGAGCGTGCCGCCCGGAAGCACCTCCAGCAGCTCTACGCCGACCAGTCCAACGAGATCAGCCAGCTCCGGGCCAAGGCCGACACCGAACAGGAACGGGCCGACGCCACCGGCGCCGGCCACGGGTAGTGCCCGCAACGCAATACACCCCCGGCGGTAGGTCGGGACCCGAGGAAGGGGCGCCCCGCCGTGGACAGCGTGATCTCTGCGCTCGCCGGGGCAGCGCCCCAGCTCGGGCAACTCGGTGTGCTCGTGCTGGTGCTCGCGCTGCTGATCCGCCGGGAGGGGCAGACCAACGAACGGCACGCCGCGGAACTGGAACGTGTCCACGCCGCCCGTGACTCCGAGATCCGGGCGGTGCGGGACCAGGTCGAACGGCTCCGCGGCCAGCTCGACGAGGTGAACCGGAAGCTCGACGAGGAGCGAGCCGCACGCCGTGCCGCCGAGGACGCGGCCGGTTACTCGCCGCGTCACCGACGTGACGAGGGAGGCCAGTGATGGCCCGATGGACGAGCACGAGGATCGCGATCTGCGTGGTCGCCGCGGCGGCCGCGGCCGGTGTCGCGTGGGGCGTGGTCGAATCGACCGCGACGAAGCAGACCGCGGAGAGCGCCGCCCAACGCCAGGCGCAGACCGTCACCGCGTTGTGCGCACAGGACCCGGTCGCCGCGGTGGCGGCGGGCGCGAACTGCCCGGAGGCCGAACAGATCGTCCGGGACGGCACCGACGGCACGGACGGGGACGACGGCCGCGGGATCGTCGGGACGTCGATCCGGGACGGTCACCTGGTTGTCGCCTACGACGACGGAACGGTCGATGACGTCGGGCGGGTCTCGGGCGCCGACGGCGCCCCCGGGGACGACGGCGCGGACGGTGACGACGGCGCGGATGGCCGTGGGATCGCGTCCACGTCGATCGCGGCCGGGCGGCTGATCGTCACCTACAACGACGGGTCCACCGCCGACATCGGCCGCGTCGTCGGCGCCGTCGGCCGAGACGGCACCGACGGCCGGGACGGTGACCGCGGCCGCGGCATCGCCTCCGTGGCCGCCCCCGACGGCCGCCTGGTCATCACCTACGACGACGGCGTCACCGTCGACGTCGGACCGCTCCCCCGCGGCCCCCAAGGTCCACAAGGCCCCGAGGGGCCCGCCGGACCGCACGGCCCGGTGTGCCCGGCCGGGTTCGAGCCCGTCATCGGCGCCGGCGACGTCAACGGCACCACCTACGGCCGGGTCGTGATGTGCGTCGACCCCGCGTCCGCCGTGCCACCGCCCGACCCGGGGCCCGACCCCGACATCCCCGACGGGAGTTGAACGCGTGACCACCCCACCGGTCGAGCTGGAACCGATCCGCCTCGAACCGATCACCCGAACCCTGCATCTGGACTTCGTCGCCGGCGAGTCGACCACCATCGAGGTCGAGGTGTCCGACGCGAACGACAGGCCGGTGCCGCTGTCGGCGGCGACGGCGACGGTCGCGATCCCCGGCCGATGCGACCCGCTGCACGAGTGGGCACCCCCGGACGGGCTGGTGCTCGCCGACCAGCAGACGCGGCCGGGGCTGCTGTGGCTGCACGCCACCGAACACGACACCACCGCGTGGGCGGCGTGGGGTGACGCGTCGTGGCAGCTCGACGTCATCGACCTGTTCGGGCGACCGCTGCGGCCGTGCCGCGGCCAGATCCGCGTGTGGTCGGGGCTCCGCCCCGGCGAAGGGAAGTGCTGCCCGTGATCTTCGATGAGCTGCGGCGCGCCCACGGCGACCCCGAGTCGACGTACCTCGCGATGCCGCCCACGCCCCCGCAGGTCGGTCACGGCGACCTCCCCCCGGACCGGCCCCTGTCACTGACCCCGGTGGAGGACTGGGGTGTCGGCGGGGACCTGGACCCGACGGTGCCGGACCCGACACCCGCCGAGATCACCGACCCCGCCCACCCGGACTACGTCGAACCGTGGCGACCGCCGGGGGGTGAACGCTGATGCCGACGCTGCACCGGATGTACGAGCCGGCGACGGCGTGCACCGACGGCCCCGCCCCGGGGGCGAGGGCACTCATGGCGTGGTTCCTCGGGGCGTACGCCGACCTCGGCGGCCACAACCTGGGGATCTACAACTGCCGGGCCGTGCGCGGCGGGTCCACGACATCCCTGCACGGTGAGGGCCGGGCGGTGGACTTCGGGGTCCGGCCGCTGTCCGCGGCGTGGGGGTGGGACCTGGCGAACCTGCTGGTCCGCAACTCCCGCGCGCTCGGGATCCAGTGCGTCATCTGGGACCGCCACATCTGGTCCGGATCGCACGCCGACGCCGGGTGGCGCGACTACGGCGGCGCGTCACCACACACCGATCACCTGCACGTGGAGCTGTCCTGGGATGCCGCCCGGACCCTCACCCCGGAACGCATCCACGAGGTGCTGCACGGGGCCACGGCCGCAACCCCGACCCGGGAGGAGGGCGACGAGTTGACGCCCGAGGAGAAGGCCCGCCTCGCGCGGGTCGAAAGCATGCTGGATCTGCTGGTGAGCCAGCTCGTCATCGGCGAGGGTGACCCCGCCGACCACACGACGTGGGGTTGGGGCTCGTGGGCCGGCGGCACCGACGAACGGTTGACGACCGTGGACTACCTGCGGCGGTCGAACGTCGAGACCCGCGTCGCCCGCCACGAGATCAACGCGCACCGCCGCGAGACCCAGCAGGCCATCGAGCAGCTCGCCCGCCAGCTCGGGCAGCTCACCGCCGGCCACCGGGCCCCCGGCGCGGCCGCCGTGCCGGCCCGGTTCACGTTCACCGGGACCGCCACCCCCGACCCCGGCTGAACAGCCACCGCGCCGCACCCCGGGCCCCACCCCGGGACGGCGTCCCACCCTCCACACCCCAGGAGATTCATCGTGCACACGCACGCCCCGACGCCGGACGAACGGCGACCCCGCCCGATCCGGCGGGCGTTCGCCACCGTCGGTGCCGCCATCACCGCGGTCGGCACCGCCGCGAACGCCTTGATCAGCATCGGCGCGTTGCAGCTCGCCGACGGGACCGCCGCCGAGGACGTCATCGTCGCGCTCCCCGGTGTCCTCCAGCTCGCCGTGTTCGCCGCCGCCGTCGCGGGGGTCATCACGCGGGCCGAGGCCGAGACCACCCCCACCGCGGACCCGGCGACCGTGGTGAACGGGCGGCTGGTGGCGCTCGTCCGGGACCCGGCGCAGCTGCGGGCCGCGCTCCAGGGCGACCGGTGACCCCGGCCGTCCGGGGCGGGGTGGTGATGCAGGCCCCGGCCCGGCACTGGGTGTGCCCGAACTGCCCGGTGGAGGACCGCACCGCGGCGTCGGTGCGGAACCGGTGGCACCGGTGCCGCGGCGCGGGTGTCTACGCGGGGCTGTACGCGCCGCTGGTGCCCGCGGGCGTCCGGGCCCGGGTCATCACCCGGGAACGCGACGACTACGTCGGTGGGGAGCGTGTGCGCCTCCACCAGGGCCGCCCCGTCATGTCCGTCATCACCGAGCGGGCCGACGGGTCGAACGACACCGCCGTGTTCGTGCCGTCCGCCCGGATCGCCGGGCACGCCCGATAGGAGACCCATCCCCCGATGTCCACCGACCCCGCGAGCACTGACCGGCGGGCCGTCGTCGCCCACACCAGGGCGGCACACCGCCGCGCCAGTGAGGCGGCCGCCGCCGTCGACCAGCTCACCGCCCGGCACGAACGCGCCAAGGCCGAGCTCGCCGCCGTGAAGGCGGACCTCGACCGGGCGAAGTCCCACGCCAAGGACACCGCCAAGGCGGCCGCGGCCGCGGACAAGGCACTCGCCGACCTGGACGCGTCCGGGAAGGCCCGCGTCGTCGCCCGACCGGCCCCCGCCGGCGGCGGCGGCGTCGCTCCGGGCGCCTGACCGAGCACCACCACCCACACCCCGACGGCCCCGCCATGTCGGGGCCGCGACACCCCTGGAGGGCCTCATGGCCTGGTCCGAGTCCCGGATCTTCCGTTCCCTGCTCCAGTCCGCCCTTGGTGGCGGCTCCTCGTTCGACCTGGGCGGTTCGCCGCTGCGGGTCGCGCTGTTCGACAACACGATCACCCCCGACCGTGACGCCGCACCCGCGGACGCCGCTTACGGCGAGGGTGTGTGGGTCGCCGGCGCCGAGGTCGCCGACGACCCCGGCTGGGACGTGGGCGGTCCCGCCCTGACCGGGCAGTCGTGGGACGCCCTCGCCGGCGGCATCACGCAGCTCAACGCGAACCCGGTGGAGTCCGACGAGGGCACCACCCTCGTCGACGTGTACGGCGACCTGCTGTACGTCGGCGCCGACGGTCGCGGCGTCGCGTTCCACTACTTCGGTGGCCCGCAGGCCGTCACGAACGGCGTGTTCTCGGTGGTACCCCAGGGCGATGAGGGGCTGATCCGGTTCACCGTATGACCGACGTTCCATGACGCGGCCCCGGCGTGGCTGACCCCAACCACGGGGCTGGCCCCGCCGGGGCCGTTCGTCATGCCCGGCACGAACCACCGACCAGGAGGCACCCCGCGGTGGCAACCAAGAAGTTCTATCTCTCCGCTCAGGCCGCCGACGTCACGTTCGGCACCACCGCCGCGTGGGACGACGCCACGACCTCGGCAGGGCTGTCCGCGCTCACTGACGCACCCGCGGGCGCCAACGTCGCGCACACCGCCGCCGAGACCTCCCCCTTGGCCGGCTACCGGGTGATGCTGCACCGCTGGGTGTCCCCGCCCGTCGAGCGGGCCGGGACGATCGCGCCGCACGCCAGCAACGGCATGTTCGAGTTCACGGCCGCGTTCCTGGCCTCGCACAACAATTCCGCTCGGCCGGCCATCACCGCGTTCGTGCTCACCCCCCAGGGCACGGTCCGCGGCACGCTGGTCAACCTCAACTGGTCAGCGAACATCACCAGCACGCTCACCGGGCGCACTCTGATCGCGCCGGGTGCCAGCTCGACGCCGGTCGCGGTGCAGCCCGGCGACCGGGTGGTGTTCGAGGTCGGCTACGCGACCGTCAACACCGTGACCGCCTCGCGTACCGGCACGATCCGCGGCGGCGGCACCGCGTCCACCGACCTCGCCGCGGCCGACACCGGCACGAACGCACTGACCCGGCCGGGGCACGTCACCTTCCTCGGGGACGTCTCCGACCTGTGGGAACCGGCCGCGGCCGTGGAGTTCGTCGACACGTTCGACGGCACCACCCCTGACCTGACGTGGACCCCGGCCCGCGGCAGCGCCGTGCCCGCCACGAACGGCGACGGCACCGCCTCGATCGCGGGCACCGGATGGCGCTACGTCCGCGCCGACCACGACGTCGAGTCCACCGACATGTTCACGCAGGTGCACGTCACCGACGACGGCTCGACCGGCGACCGGCAGATCGTGTTGTTCCTGCGTGCTGTTGAGGCGACCCAGGGCACCCAGGCCGCTGAAACCTACGTCTCCGCGGTGCTGCGTTACGAAACGGGGACCCTGTCGTTCCTGAACTGGGCCGGGCCCGGTGCGCCGGTGGGTGGCGGGCCGATCGACGGTGACGTGGCGGTGACCATCCCCGCCGTGCCGTTCACGTTCCGGTTCGAGGCCGAAGGTGACCAGCTCCGCGGGTACCTCAACGACACCCTGGTCAAGACCACCACTCTCGCCGGTGGGCCGTCCGGGACCCGCGGCGGCCTCGGCGCCGGGGGCGGCGCAACGTCCGCGGCGATTCGGTTCGGGGAGTACCGGGTCGGGGCCCTCGGTGAGGATCCCGGCCCCGGCCCCGGACCAGGGCCCGGTGGTGGGGTTCCGGCCGTCATCGAGACGTACACGGATGCACACACCAGCGGTGGGACCGCGACCCTCGCTGTGGCGGTCCCGGCAGTCGCCGAAGGGCAAGGGCTCCTGGCGATCGTCACCTCGATCTACAACGGCGACGACATGACCCCGTCTGGCGGTGGGGCATGGGACCCGGTCGGGGCGCAGCTCGGCGACGGTGGCGGCGAGGCAAACCAGAGGGTCGCGGCCTTCATCGCCGCTCCGACTGGGCCGGCAACCCTTCGCACGGTCACCGTCGACGTCACGAACGAGGCGTCGTTGACGGTTCTGCACCTGGACGCGGTTCCGACCGTCGAGGATTCCTCTGACCACATCGTTCCTCGCAACGTCGGCCCTGATGGGGTCCAGACTGTCGGTCCGGTCGACGTGCCCGCTGGCGGAGGGCTGGTCGTCGGCGTATGGGCGGGGGTGCAGTTCGACGGCACGATCGGCTGGGTTCCCGATGAGCCCGAGGCTGTCGTCCGTGCTCAGCGGGACATGGGTGGGTGGACCGGCTACCTGGTGACCACCGAGGAGGTCGAGGTCGGGCCGGTCGTGCGCACCGCCACGGCAACGGCCGAGCCCGGCCCGTCGGCTGGGTTCGCGGGCAAGCTGATCGTCTTGAGCGGTGAGGGTGGCGAACCGGAACCGCCCGACTCCGACGAGGCCGCCGTCCGGTTCGGCTGGGGCGCGCCGCTGCCGGCGTCGGACGAGTTCGACACCCCGGGACTGCCCGACCCGGTCCGCTGGTCGACCTACGGCTACGACCACGACGCCAACGGAGGCGCCGGGGCGCACGGCACCTGGCCGAACCCGCACGGCAACGGGTTCCGCAACTCGCAGAACGCCACCGTCATCACCGAGGGCGGCGAGACGTTCCTTCGGCTGCGTGGCGACGCCAACGGTGACCAGGGCGCCGTCGCGTCCCGGTTCGACCAGCAGTACGGCCGGTGGGAGATCCGGGCCCGGTTCGACCGGGACGCCGCGACGGGCACTCGCCCGATGAACGCCCTCGGCATCATCTGGCCCGAGAGTGAGGTGTGGCCCGAGGACGGCGAGTACGACTTCCTCGAGACCCCGTCCGGGGCGGCGCAGGCGCAGGCGTGGATCCACTACCCCCACCAGGTGCACCCGAACAACGCGCAGGAGCAGGCGATCCACCCCGGCGGGATCGACCTGACCGAGTGGCACAACTACGGCTTCGAGTGGGACACCGACGGCGTGCGGTGCTGGGTCGACGGGGAGTTCTGGTACGAGTTCTCCGGGATCGGGCCCGGCGCGAGCCCGCCCGGCGCCGGGGAGGACTTCCGGGTCGCCCCGATCCAGGACATGCCGTCCGGGCACCTCACCTTGCAGTACGACAATTTCGCCACCGGCACCGGCGGTGACACCCCGCAGGCGGGCACCTACGACATCGCCTGGGCCCGGATCTATCCCCCGGCGGCGCGGCAGATCGGACCCGGCGCGTTCGCCGGCCGGGACCGCGCCGTCGGTGTCGGTGACACCGTCACCGTGACGGGGTACGCCGGGGCGGCCGCGACCGGGCATGCCTGGTCGATCGTGTCCGGCCCGGACCGTCACGGCGAAACCGTGGCGACCACGGCGGTCGCGGAGTTCACCCCGACACTGCCCGGGACGTACGTGCTCCAGTACGCCGCGACCGGCGGCGGCACGAGCACCGACCGGATCAAGGTGCGGGCCCTGCCCGAGCCGGAGTCCACCGTCCGCGTCAACCTGGCGTTGAACCCCCAGTTCGGCGCCGTCCCCGGGTCGGGTCCGGCGATGTGGTGGGGCGGCGAGCAGGTCACCGTGACCGGCGTCGACGGTGTCACCACCGGCCTGGAAGCCGACGAGGGCGAGTGCGCGACGGGCCGCTTCCTGGTGTCGGACTCGAACTGGCACGACGGGGACGACCGGATCACGGTGTCCGTGGTCGTGATCGCCGAGTCCGCGACGACGGTCACGTGCGGGGTGGACTTCTACACGGCCGTCGATGGTGGCTCGTTCATCCCGGACGGCGCGCGGGTGTCCAACTCCACCAGCGTGGAGTGCCCGGCCGGGGTGCCGACACGGATCGTGATCCGCGACCAGCCCCGCGACCCGGGCGCCCCGCCCAACCCGGTCACCGGTGAGCCACACCCGTACAGCCTGCGGCAGCCGATGATCGTCCCGTCCAACGCGGTCACCGGGCTGGTCACGGCCCGGTCGACGGATGGTGTCCCGTTCGTCATCACCGCGCTCATGCCGGAGGCCGGTGTCGACGCGCCCACAGGTAGCCCCGGACCAGGAGGTGGGCAGTGACCCGACCGTATTTCGACGGCACCCATCCCGACGCGGAGTGGACCGGCGCCCCGCACAACTCGACGTCGTGGACCGACGCCGAACCGGCCCCGCCGGTGGTCATCGCCGTACCCGAACCGGCGGACGGGTCCGGCACCGCGGCCACCCCGACAGCGGGCGTCGACGTCGGCGCCGGCGGGGCACCCGGGGCGGGCGCCGCCACCCCGGGCCAGGTCGCGGTCACCGCGGTCGCGGAGCCGGCCAGCGCGACCGGATCCGCGGCGACCCCCGGGCTGTCCGCCGCGGCGCGCACCGAACCCGCCCCGGCCACCGGGTCGGGTGTCGCGGCCGCGGCCACCGCCGTCACCGTGACAGCGTCCGCGGCCGGTGTCGGTTCGACCGCGACACCCACGGCGTCGGGGCGAGGTGCCGCCGACGCCCCACCGGCGACCGGGTCCGGGCAGACATCCGCCGGCGCCCGGGTGGCGGTGCCCGCGGTGACCGCCGCGGGCGTCGGGGCGGCGACAGCCCCGGCGGTGTCGGTGCCCGGTGTGGCGCGCCCCGAGCCGGCTCACGGTTCGGGGACGGCACCGGGCCCGGCCACGGTGACGACCACGGGCCCGGTGGGTGCGGCCGGGACCGGTGCCGCGGCGGACGTCGAGGTGTCGACGTCGATCCGCCGCACCCCAGCCGCCGCCGACGGTGTGGGCGCGGCGGCCGCGCCGGTCACGATGGCCGCTGCCGTCGCCGACCCGGCTACCGCGGCCGGGACGTCCCCCGAGGCGTCAACGGCCGGCACGGTGACCGCTGGCCCGGTCCGCGGCGCGGGTACAGCCCACGCCGCCGCGACCGGGGCCGCCGCCACCGAGGTCGTCGCCGACCCGGCCCACGGGTCCGGCACCGCCGACGCCCGACCGGCGGTGGGCGCCGTGCCGGGACCGGCCCGTGGTGACGGCCGGTCGACTCCGCCGACGGGCCGCACACGCCGACCCGTCACCACCGGTGGCACCGGTGCCGCGGCGGCCGCCGCCGGGATCGCGGCCCGACCCGACCCGGCCAAGGCCGCGGGCACCTCGACCGCGACCGTCGCGGCCAGCGCGTCGATGGGTAACGCCACCGGTACCGGTTCGGCCGCGGCGGCGTCGGTCGTCACCGCCCACCCTGTCCCGGCCCTCGGAGCCGGTGCCGCCACCGCGTACGTCACCGGCGCGACCGGGCGGCCAGCCCCGGCGCACGGGCACGGTGGCGCCACCACCACGCCCGCGGTGTCGACACCGGCGGCCCCGGCGGTCGCGGCCGGGCACGCCGCCGATCCCGGCCCCGAGGTGGACGCCCGCCCCGCCGCGGGCCGCGGTGTCGGGACGCCCGCCGCAGCGACCACCACGGTCCAGCTCGGGGCGGTCCCCGCGGCCGCAGGCGGCACCGCGACCGCGGGCAGCGTCGTCGCCACCTCGGCGGCCCCCCAGCCCGGCCACGGTGCAGCCACGGCACCCGGCCCGCGGGTCACCGCCACCGCGGCGGCCGCGACCGGCCACGGTGACGCCCCCGAACCGGAGGTGTCCGCCTCGGTCCGGGACGTCATCGAGGCAGCGACCGGTGACGGTTCCGCCGCCGCGTCGACGGCCGTCGACGTCCACCCCGACTCACCGGGTGGGCACGGCACCTCGACGCCGCCAGGCCCGCGGGTCGTCGCCCGCCCGGCCCCGGCCCGCGGATCGGGTGGGGCGACCGCTCCCCCGGTGCGGATCGACATCCGGTCCGGCACGGCGGCGGCGTACGGCGCCGCAGCAGCCAAGGCGAAGGCGAAGGCGCTGCCGGCGACGGCGCGGGGCCGCGGCATCGCCGTACCGGTCGACCTGTTCGGCCGGTTCGTGCGGATCATCCCGGCCCACGGTGTCGGAACGGCACCGGTGCTTGCGCCGACGTCGACCCGCACCGTCTCCCCGGACGGCGCGGTCGCGACCGGCGCCGCCGGGGACCCGGCGGTGTGGGTGATCGCCCGACCGGAACCGGCGCGCGGATCGGGCACGGCCCGGGATGTGCGGGGGCCGTCGTCGTGGCAGCCGCCGTACCGGGTTCGGGCCCGTCGGGTCCACGACGTGACGGCGCGGATCGCGGTGTCCTGACCGGGAACGAGAACGGCCCCCGCCTGCACCACTCGGTGCGGACGGGGGCCGTTCGACGCGTCAGGGGGTCAGCTGGCGAGGCCGGCCTCCACCACGCCGGACGCGAACGCCGTGTACGTCAGGAACGGGTCCTCCTGCTTGGCGCGGACGAACGCCTCCCACAGCGCGGCGCTGGCTTCCTCGTGGAGGCGGACCGTCGACGGCGGTGTCTTACGTCCGCGACCGGCGGGGCGCGGAGGGGGCGGGCTGTGCTCGGGGTCCGGTGGGGCCGCGGACCAGGTGATCGTCCCGGTGATGGGCTGGGTCGGTGCGGGCATGGGGACCGCTCCTTTCCTGGGGTGGCCCCACCTAACCGACCGCTGTTGCAGCGTTGCAACCGACACGCCGGGCCCGTCTTACATCACTGGCCCGACTTGCGTGGCTTGCGTCCGCGGCGCTTCGTCGCGGGCGGCATCCGGAACGGTTTCCCACCGTTGAGCCGCTGCTCCAGCTCGGCCGCGACCTCCAGCATGTGCGCCTCGACGTCCGCGCTCATGTTCTCGGCGACCTCGTCCGCGGTCTCCGGATTCCGTGACGCCCAGTAGATCGCCGCCCTGTACCGGGCGAACGGGGCGTCGTCGACGTAGAACGACCGGTAGTCCTTGCGGCCCGGTTCGATGTCCGGGTCCTCCAACGCGTTCAACACCGGTGGCGTCGGTCGCGCGGAGCCGGGGCGGCGGGTCGCTCGTCGCGGCGTGGGCCGGGACGGCTCGGTGGCCGTCTCCTCCGGGTCGGCCGGTTCGGGCTTGGCGGCCGGGGCCACCGGTGCGGGGACGATCGTGGGGACCGTCGGTGTCTCGGGTGCGTCCGGGTCGACCGGGGCTGGCCGGTTGAGGCGCTGGCGGAGCCGGTCCGCCTTCGACGGCGGGTTCACCGGAGCACCCCGGCCGGGTGGTCACCGCGGCCCATCAGGTCCCGCTCGAGGAACCCGCGGAAGATCCCCGCGAGCCCCTGTGCGGCGACGTCGGGACGGTCGCCGAGGCGCTCCCCGACCTGGAATGCCTCGTTCACTGCGGCCCGTCGTGGCACCTCGGCACGGACGTCGTCGCCGAACTCGTCGAGGGCCTCCGCCCGGATCGCGTCCTCGATGCCGGTGCGGACGTCGAACCCAGTGATGACGACCCCCGCCCACCGCAGGGCGTGCGAGCGCTGGATCTTCCGGACCCGGTCGCGGGCCTCGCGGGCCTTCCGGATCGCGTCGGTTGTCGGGCCGATCGGGGCGTACGCGACGTCGGAGGCGTACATGGCCTGCGTGACGAGGGCGCCGGTGCGGCCTCCGGTGTCGATCAGGATGAGGTCGTACCGCTCGTAGAGCTCGGCGTCCTCGAGGATGTCGTGCAGTAGGTAGGCGTCGCCGATGGCGACCTGGGAGAACCCTTGGAGGCTCGCGCCGGCCGGGATCAGGTCGACCCCGGGCCACGCGGCCGGTCGGATCTCGGCGAGGGCCCGCTTCGCGCCCTTCTCCGAGTCGTCGGCCCCGGAGGCGATCCCGGCGTCGTTCAGCACCTCCCCCAGCCCGGTCACGTGCGCCCCAGCCCCTTGCCGGTGCGAGAGGTTCTGCTCCGGGTCGATGTCGATCAACAGCGTCCGGTAGCCGGCGCGTGATGCCTCGCCCGCCATCGTGAGCTGCCACAGCGTCTTGGCCGTCCCGCCCTTCCCCGACAGGACGACCGCGGTCGTAGCGGTCATGTGTTCCTCGCAAGTTGGATATGGCGGGCGTGCGGGGCCCGCATCGCCCGGCAGGCTAGCGGGGCACGGCGGGTGTACCTAACACCTCGGGTGTGGCACGCCTGCCAGGTGTTGCACGCCCCTCGGGTCTGGCACGCGTGCCAGGCATCGCTCACTTGGCATGCGTTCCTTGCGTTGCACACGTTCGTAGCCCTTGACGTGATCAATGTTCTGCACGCATGGCACATCAGCGTTGCGTGATGGGCCTGCCTTGCCCATGCCGCAAGGCAGGTGTTCCGGGCCTCCAACGTGTCGCACACTTCCGACACTTCCCTGGCCTGAGCTACAAGACGGGCTCTAGTTGCGTTCGAAGCCTGCCGGGCGTGCCAGGCATGGCACCTGTACCGGGCCCGAGACACACGAAGGGCCCGCCATACCCGCCTGGTGACGGAGGCATGACGGGCCCAGTGTGCCCGTGATGTAAGAGACGCTAGACGGACGTGAGCTGCGGTTCGGCGCTGCGCTCCGACGGCGGGACGATTCCCCGGTCGGCGAGTCGGCGTTTCACGCCGGACGCGGTGCGGTTCCCGCCGACGACACGGTCCGCGGTGAGCAGCACGGGCTCGTTCCCGAGCGCCCACTCCTCGGTGAGCCAGTGCTCGAGCTTCGCCACCTTCGTGTCGCCGGGGAGGGCGTCGTAGCGGGCCTGCCAGGCAGGGGATCCGGGTTCGTAGTCGGCGGAGTCGTGGACGTACACGCGGGGGATGGGACCGGTGGCGACGTCCGGCTCGGTGGCGACATCAGGCTCGGGGGCGGTGGCCGGCTCGGGGGTGGCCGTGGGCGTCTCCGGTTCGACCTCGACGGCGGCCGGGACCGTGACCGGGGCGGCGAGGCGAGCGGCGTCGGCTTCCTTGCGGACGAGGATCAGGGCGTGCGCCATCCGGTACGCCAGGACGGGGAAGACGATCCCGACCGCCATCGAGATCACGAGCAGTGCCCATGCGGCGACGGCGTCCGGTCCGGTCAGCAGGTCGAACAATGCCCGGGTGCGGTCGAGGAGGAGCTCCAGGCCGCGGTTTTCCAGCCCGATCGGCGAGGTGGGGCCGGGCGCGAAGGTCAGGGCCCGGTCGAGGGCGTTCCCGACGATCGAGGCGGCGATCATCTGGCGGGCCAGGGTGCGGCCGTACCTTTCGATGTCGCTGCCCTGCTCGCCGGTCACCCACATGACGACTCCGACGACGGCGCCGGCGTCCAGGGCGACGGGCAGCAGCCATGCGACCCACCCGGACACCCCGAGCCACATCGCCAGCATCGTGAGGTAGTAGCCGGACATCCCGAGGCCGGCGAGGAACAGGGCGCCGGCCGCGATGTACACGGTCCGGCGGGCCCAGGGTGACATCCCGGCGGTGATGGTGGCAGCGGTGCGGGCTGCGGTCACGGTGCTAGTCCTCCGTGGTGCGGTCGTAGCGGGATGGCCGGGTGGGGTCGCCGTTGTCGACGCGCTGCTGCACGGCGGACCGTGAGATGCCGACCTTGTCTGCCATGCCCCGGTAGGTGGCGAGGCCGGGGTTGCGGACGGCCTCGTACATGCACGGGTCGTAGGCGCCGGTGACGCGGGCCGCGATGTGGGTGAGGTCGACCTGCCGCTGGATGTAGTCGTCGGCGGTCTCGGGGGCGGCGATGATCTCGTCGATGAGGCGGAGGGCGCGGGCGGCCTTGCCGCTGGGCGGGGTCGGGGGTGTGGGCGGTGCGGGGCGCAGCGCGCGCGGTGCCCGCTTCGCCGCGGGGCTGCTGTCGGTCACGGTGTTCTCCTTCGGGGGTGCGCGTACATCCTTGCAGTACTCATACTCATATACCGTTCCGGTACATCGCAAGGTGCTGCACATGAACGCACCGACCGAGTGAGCACGCGCACGCGGCCGCGCACGCACCGCACACACCCCGTGTGTGTGGCCGGCACGCACACCCGTGCGCACCGCCGTGCGTGCCGCACACACACCCCGTGCGTGCGCCGTGCGCGAGCACTGCGCGTGCGCGTGCGCATCGCTCTGACCTGCGAAACTCACCCGCGCTCACGCGCAACGCGCACCCGGACCGACTGCTGCGCGTGCACGCCGAGCTCGTGGAAGCTCACCCGCCGGGGTGTGCGCACCGGCGCCCACACTGCGTGCGTGTGCCCGCCCGGGCTGCGCGTCCGCGCACCGACCGAGCTGGGTGCGTGCGCGCCGTCGTGCGCGCACTCGCGCTCACCTGCGGCGCTCACTCGCGGGCCCACCGGAGACGGTCACCGATGCGCGCCAGCTCCACGAGCATCGCCTCCCCACGCAGTGCCCACCTGCGGAGCACGCCGAGCCGTTCGCGGGCCTTGTCGATCGCACCCGGGTCCGCGGTGTTCCCCGGCCCGACCAACGACGCCAGGACCGCGTGGGGGTCCTTGTCCGGGTACTCGTAGAGGTCGATGCCGGCCATCGGGAACAGGTACACCGGCTGGCCGTCGTCGTCGGTGACCTCGTCGGGGACGAGGCCGATCTCCCACGCGGGCCGGGTGCGTTCCAACTCGGCGATGTGCGCGAGCTGCGCGAGCCGCACGTCGAGCGGCATCGACGCACCGGTCAGTGCGCCCGTGGTGAACAGCTGCACCGCGGGCCGCTGCGCGCGGGCGGCCTGCCGCCGCATGCGTTCGCGCACGAACTCGTCCTCGGCGGCCGCGTCGATACCGGTGCCGCTGCGCGCGATCGCGCGCATGTACTCCTCGGTCTGAAGTAGGCCCGGCACCATCGACGTCTGGAAGGTGGTCACGGTGTGCGCGTCGCGCTCACGGTGCCGCCACCGTCGCTGTCCGAGTCCGGGGCGCTGCGTGAACACGGTGCGCACCGGTGCGAACCCTGCGCGCTGCTCGTGCACGTCGCGCGCAAGCCGGATCGCGCGCTGCACATCCGCACGCGCAGCGCCAAGCGCAACGGCGAGCCGGCCCGCGTCCATCGGGGTCGGGGCGAGCGCCCCGGATTCGAGGCGCGCCACCTTGGACTGGCTGAATCCGGCCAGCTCACCGGCCGCGGCCTGGGAGGTTCGAGGTGTGCGTGCGGCGCGGAGCTCGCGCAGTAGTTGCGCAAGCTCCGCGGCCGCGGTCCCGTCGTTGCCTCCCGCCGTCATCAGCTCAGGCGACCTGCGCGGTGCCGGTGTGCGTGCCCGCCCACCACTGCGTGAACGGCTGCGCGCGCTCCCACAGAAGGTCGCGCACACCGATGAGCGTGTCGGCCTCGGTGCCGTGCTGGATCTGCGCGCCCTGGAGTGCGCCGTGCGCGTCGTACACGGACCGGATGACGTGCCGGTCGTCCAGGACGAAGAAGTCCCCGACGCGTTCGTGGGTGCGGTCCCCGGTGGGGACGACGAGCACGCGCACGTCCTCGCCGGCGGCGACGTTGTCCGGGTATCCCCAGGTGCAGGCGTACCGCTCGTAGTCGGTGATCGGGGTGTGGATCAGGCGCAGTCGGCGCCATGCACGTCCGGCTGCGGTTGCCGTTCGCAGGGTGTCGATCCACGCGGTCTTGTCGACGGTGGGGCCGGGTTCTCCGCGGAGGAACCGCTCGTAGTCGCCGCCGTCGGATGCCGCGGAGTACGCCGGGAGGGTCTCCAGGCGGAACAGGTCGCGGTGGTGGTGCTCGCGGATGTACGCACCGAGCTCGGCCAGGGTCAGCACTTGCGGGCCTCCTCGTACACGTCGCGGGGGATGATCAGGGCGGTCTCGTTGGCGGGGAGAGGTCCCAGCTCAGCGAGTGTTTCCGGGTCGGCAACCCGATAGCCGCGGACGAGGATTTCGCCGCTGTCCAGCTCGTAGATCCGTGCGCAGTCGATGCCGTTCGGGCAGTCCTCCGCGGCAACCGTACGGATGATCTTCATGGGCCTTCCCCTCCCAGATGACACACCGGTCACGTGAGTGTCCGGGGGTCGTCGCGCGCCAGTCAACGCCATCCGTGCATGACGCGTCACGGCGGGTCTCGGGGCGCGATCCGGGTGGAAGCACGCCTTGCACTATGCACGTTCATCCGTGCATAGTCGAGACA
>Ga0172375_10005148_pt1 | contig 19000 bp, 17 predicted proteins | sample LakKiv1m_FD_114537 | JGI IMG/M metagenome (GOLD analysis project Ga0172375, IMG submission 114537) | Freshwater microbial communities from Kabuno Bay, South-Kivu, Congo - kab_092012_11.1m | ecosystem: Environmental > Aquatic > Freshwater > Lake | place: Democratic Republic of the Congo...
CATCCCGATCCTTCCGGCGGATGTTGAGGCGATGCTCGGTCAGCTTGCCCGACGTAGCCTTGGCGAAGTCGGGTCGGTCACGGTCTTCCGCTCGCTCGGCTCGAAGACCGATCCCGTGTTGCATGTCCGGTTCCCGGCCCCGTGGTCGGTCGTGGCCGAATCCTCCTTCGCGCAGGGCGCTTCGGAGGACAAGAATCGCCGGATTTCAAACTGGCGGAGAGGGGGGGATTCGAACCCCCGGTACCAGTTTCCCGGTACGACGGTTTAGCAAACCGTTGCCTTCAGCCACTCGGCCACCTCTCCGAGGAAATGGGACTGAAACCGGCTTACCATTTAATTGGGAACGGACTATAGCGGCGGGTCGCACGTGAATCAAACTATTCTTGTTGAGACGCTTCATGTGCAAACACCGGCCGGGGATTGACATGACACACGTGGCCTCAGAACCGTCCTACTTCTTCGCACCGCCAGCCCCGTGCTTCCGTCGCCGGGCGGCCCATGACTCGGCCGTGGGTGTTTCCGCGGAGGATGAGCGAAACGAATCGACCAGCTCGGTCACCTTCTGCCTGCCTCTTTCGCTGATGAAGCGCTCAAGGCCCCGTCCCAGAAGGAACTCCTTCCTCAGATCCGGCCTCTGGGCAGACGAGACGTCGCCCACCTTCTCTCGAATGGCGATCGGCAACAGATCCTGGCGAATGACATCCGGCTTGCCGTGGGCCATGATGTCGTGGATCATCGCGGCCAGTTCCGCCACATTTCCCGGCCAATCGTAGCGCTCGAGGATCAGACAGACATCGATCTCGACCGGCGGCGTGTCCCCGGCACCGCCCGCCTCGCGGCGAAGCAGGTGGTACACCAGGGGAAGGAGATCCGCCCGGCGCGCGCGGAGCGGCTCGATCTTGATCGGGGTGCCATTCAATTCCGCGGCAAGAGCCGCGCCGAGACCGGCTGAGCCCGGTTCCATCGAGGCCAAGAGTCGTGGCACGCTCTCCTGTACGGGTCGCGCTTCCGCGTTCCTCCTCCGCCCGATCTCATCGAGGAAAGCCACCTGTTCGCCGGAAGGCAACCGGTGCACGTTCCGAAGAAAGAGCGTCCCGCCTTCCGTACTGTCGAGAACGCTCCGCCACTCCCCCGGTGTGCCTTCTGCCCCGGCCTGGGCACAATCCAGAGCTATGAAAGGCTTTTCACGCCGCAGGCTGAAACCATGGATGGTCCGGGCGACGAGCGCCTGTCCGGTGCCCTCTTCGCCCGAAATCAGGACCGACACGTCCGTCGCCGCCACTTCCTGGATCGTGGAAGACACGTGCTGCATCGACTCACTCTGGGTCACCAGGTCTCCACATCGGCGGTAGGCGCCCACCACCAGTTTGAGATCCAGGACACCGCGTAATGCCTGGCGGTACGCCAGCGCCCGGCTCATGGTGGCGGCGAGTTCATGAATATCGAAGGGCTTTTCGACGTAATCAAAAGCGCCGGCCTGCATCGATTCGGCCGCCGCGCCGATATCTTCGTAGCCGCTGATGATGATGACGGGAATGTCGGCGTCATGCTGGCGGATCATGCGCAGCAGTTCCACGCCGCCCACCGGCTCCATCCGGATATCGGCAATCACGAGGTCGAACGATCCCGCGAGGAAGACGCGGCCCGCCTCCTGGCCGTTGAACGTCGGCGCGATATCGTAGCCCCATTCCTTCAGCACCTGCTGAAGGCAGCTGACCGTCGCCTTGTCGTCATCTGCCAGCAGCACCCGATACATCGCGACCTCCCTGGACCCGGCGTCTTGTCCCCGAGAAAGCCTTCGGCCGCCGTTCATTCATCCGCCAGGGCTATCCCCCGGGCGGCGGATTCAGCTTCTCCTGCCTCTCGAAAGCGGTGCGCGCCGCTTCGAGAAGAGCATCGATCTTGAAGGGCTTGCGGAAGCTGCCTTCGAACCCCGCCTCGCGATACTGCTCGGCGCTGTACGCTTCGACGAAGGCGCTCAACGCGTAGACGGTGGCAGAAGGTTCGATCTCCTTGATTCGGCGGCACAATTCCATGCCGTCCATCGAGGGCATCCGGAGGTCCACAAAGCAGACACGCACGTGCTCGCGTTTGACAATCTCAAGGGCCTCGCGACCCTCCAGGGTGCAGAAGATGGAACAGCCCGCGGGACGGAAAAGAGCCTTCAGGACATCCAGAATGGCCTGTTCGTCGTCCACGAATAGAAGCTGCCTTGGCATCGCACCACCACTTCCGATCCTAACCGCGCTAGTCTATCCCAGCAGAAAGGCGATGTCAAACGCCCGGACGCTGGGACAGTCCCTTTCGACAGCGGTGATTCCGCCGTGGCGCGGGATCTCCTAGACATCGATGATCGGGCCTTTGCCCGCGGGCGCCGCGCCCGAGCCGGGGGGTGGCGGGGGCGGGGGCGGGCCGTTCACGATGATGTGCTGACGGCCCGAGTAACCGAGGAACATGCTGATGATGCTGATGACGACGCTACCTCCCGCGGCGGGCCAGAATCCGTCCACGTGAAATCCCTCCACCAAACGCGCCGTCAACATAAGGAGCAGGGCATTGATGACCAGGAGGAACAGACCGAACGACAGGATGATGAAGGGGAGAGACAAGAGCCTCAGGATCGGCCTCACGAACGCGTTGAGGATGCCCAGCACGAGGGCCGCAATGAGAAGGCTGCTTTTGTCGTCGTAACGGATGCCGTGCACGATGTTGGCGGCGATCCAAACGGCCACGGTCAACACCAGCCAGCGAAACAATCCTGTTTTCATAAGGGAGGGAGGCTATAGGAAGTCGGGCCGGAGATCAAGAGGGTACACCGCGTGGATAATATCCGCCGGTGTCGCTCCTGCCGTCTTCGCCATCCGACCCGCTGCCCGGCAGAAGGCATCTATTTCGTGTACGTATACTTCGCCGTGACGTTTCGTTTGCTGGTTACTTCAACGGCTAGCGCCGGCGCGCCCGGATCCCCCGCCCCCTCGGCGGAAAAGTTCATCGTCCACTCCTCATGTTCCTCGAGCCGGTTGACGGACTTGTTGACGGGAAACAGCCCGGAGAAGTCGGCTTCGGCCGTCGCCGTCTTCACCACGACCCCCGGCGGCAGAGGTAGCGAGAAGTCCTTCATCTTTATCTGCGCCGCGATCTTGAGGCATTTCTCGTCTCCCACGGTGACGACTTCCTTGAGCGTCGCCGTCCCCTCGATGCCTTCCTTGTCAATGCCGAGTCCGGCTTTGGAAAAATCGGCGGCCGCCTTCTCCGCGTTCACCTTCCAGGTATCGCCGACTTTCTGCGGGTTCGCGGAGCCGAAGATGTCGTCGTCGGTGGCATCTCCATGCCCCAACGCAATGGCCATGGCAAGCGCCTGTTGGATTTCCTTGCCGACCGGCAGGTCCTCGACCTCGAACTCATCCTTGTCGTCCTGGACAAAAGCGGTGACCTCGGTCCCCGTCTTCAGAAGCGGCGTTTGGGCATCACCCTTGATTTTGACAAGTTTCTCTACGGTCAGCGCCAGTTTCGACGGCTCACCATTCTTGTCGATTTCGAGCACGCGCACGCTCCCCTTCAGCTCGATGGCCAGCTTGTCTGCCACATCCTGCGCGATCTCCCCGTTGGCGGAGATCTTGCTCCGGGTTGTCTCGACGCCCTCGACCGAGATGCCGAACAGGTCGCCGACCTTCTGGGGCCGGCTCAACGCAACCTCATAGTCCTGCGCCGACCCAACCCCCAGAAGACAACACCACACCGCGAGCGCGATCCCCACCGACTGTGTGTTCTGCATACGAACGGACTCCTTATCTAATGTCTCCTACGCTACACCCCGTCGCCGAAGCAGCGAAGTGCTATTTCCCTCACCCCCCGTACCGCGTGGCGGCAGACCCCGGTGCCCCCGCTTCTTCGATCTGGAGGTTATCGCTTCTTCTTCGCCAGGTTCCCCGTGAACAGCACGGCGGGCTTCGCGCCGCCCTTCCACGGGATGACATGCGGAACCCCAGGATAAACATCGAAGAAGTTGTCCGGCATGGACCGCTCGCCATCCAGGTCGAGGCAGACGCCCCACACGAACGTGTCACTTGAAAAGACGGCCTGACCCCGGGTCACCTTGACCGTAAGTTTCGCCACCGGCCACTTCAGGTCCTTGAAGAACGGCAGGACCAGCCGGTTGCGCGCCACGAGTTTCTCTCCCTGCATCAGCATGGCAAAAGCGGCCGAGGAGGACGGATCCTTCCACTCCCGCTTCCGGAAAGAGGCGATCCGCGTCGAGGCGTTGGGCGCGAGCTGCACGCTCGCGCACCGATCCAGGGGGTAACCGCCGGCCAGATTGAAAACGCCGTACCGGAGCGTTCCACACCAAGGCTGCCGGGTCTCATTGACTCCGAAGACGACGACATCGTCGTCCTCCTGCGCCACCACCACGTGCAGCGGTTGCAGGGCGCGACGAACCGACGCGAACGCCGGCGTACGCCGCAGATAGTAGTCCGCGATCGTCCAGCTCCGCGTCGCGGGCCAGCAGTCGTTGTACATCCAGAAGATGGCCGACGAGGAGTCGAACATGCGGCGGCGGAAGTTCTCGCAGTACTCCCGCAGCGCTTCGCCCTGTACGAGCCCGCCCCAGTAGGCGAACTCCTCGATACTCATCTTCCGGATATCCTTCCCGAGCCATTGCGTGATCATCTGGTCCGGGAAGCTGGGTTCGCCCCAGCTGTCCACGGAGTTGTCGTGCACCTGCCAGGCGAACGACTGGACCTGCCGTTGGTCCTTCGGCAGACAGGCCAGCAGCGTCGGCAGCGAGGTCGGTCCCAGCGTTCCGCCTTCGTTCGGGAAGCGGCAGATCATCTTCCGATAGTCGCGGAAATCGGTGTTCTGCATGCCGACCGTCCACGGATGCTGGTCGCCGACCTCGTCCGCATTGGGCGGCAGCCCGTCAGGCGAGTACGGCGAGCTCGGCTGGTAATACCGCGTGGGATCTTCCTCGGCCAGCAGACGCGGAAGGGTCAGATGGAACAGCGCGTAGTCCGGGAACACCACGCCGCGGTCGTAACCCCAGCCCCAGGCCCCCCACTCCATTTCGTTGTTGCCGCACCAGACCACCAGGCTCGGATGCTCCGCCAGCCGGCGGATGTTGTACGTGGCCTCGGACCTGACGCTGCTGAAGAACGCTTCGTTGGTGACGGGATACTTACCGCAGGCAAAGATGAACTCCTGCCAGACCATGATGCCCTTCTCGTCGCACAGGTCGTAGAAATCGTCGCTCTCGTACAGTCCCCCGCCCCACACGCGGAGCATGTTGAAGTTTGCCTCGAGCGCCAGATCGGTGACCCGGTCGTAACGCCGGCGGTCGGCCCGCGGAAAGATCATGTCCACCGGAACAAAATTGCCGCCCTTGGTGAAGATCGGCCGGCCGTTGACTTCGATGATAAAATAGCGGCCCTTCTCGGGATGCTTATCCTGGTTGACGCGCACGTGGCGGAATCCGACCCGCGCGGTGCGCTCGCCAATTCGCTTGCCGGCCACCTGCAGCGTGGCCCGCACCGTGTACCGCTTCTGCGCGCCGTGCCCCACCGGCCACCAGAGCTCCGGGTTCGGAAACTCCACCGTCGCCTCGCACGGATTCATGCCCGGCTTGATTTCCACGTCGGCCGTCACCTTGCGTTTCGCCTCGACAATCTCGACGGTCATCTTTCCCCGGCGCGGCTTCTCCGCAAGACCCTCCACGAAGAACCGGCCCCGGACCTTGCCAAGCGCCAGGTCCGGCGTCAGTTCCGCCAGCGGCACGAACGCATCGATCCGCGCGGGATCGGAAGTCCACTCCAGGTGAACCGGTTTCGTGATGCCGACATTGACCAGCCGCGTGGACCAGTCCCAACTGAACTGGCACTGCGGCTTGCGGAGCCAGTGCCGCTTGTGAAGCTTGGCGTCCACGCCGACGCCCTAGCCTTCAAAGGGCTTCTCGCACGCATCGAAGAGACCGCCTTCCAGATGAACGGTCAACAGGTTGCGGCCCGGCTTGAGTTTGCCGGTGACGTCGAGACGGCACGGGTAGAAGGAATTGTTGTGGCGGCCGATTTCCTGACCGTTCAAGACGATGACGGCAACCAGATCCAATCCTTCGAAGTGAAGCCACGAGCGGCCTTTGAGCGCCTCGGCCGGCACGTTGAAGAACCGGCGGTAGCTCCAGAAGCACTCTTCCACCCAGCGGGCGGCAAGGCAGTGGGTCTCCACGTACGGATCCTTGATCCATCCGGCCTTCCAGACATCCAGATGAATCTCACCCGGCACTTGCGCATCAATGTAGCGCGCCTCGTCGGTCTCCTCACGGTTGGCGTACTCGCTCCGCCCGCGCTGACCGTCGAACCACCGGACTCTCCAGGTACCGTCCAAACCAAGCCGTCTGAGCATATTGGAACTCCTTGTCGGTTTTGTTCAGAAATGTGAATTGCACGGGGAGGAATGTTGTGATTTGCGGCACAGAAGTCAAGGGCGCGCGGACCCCAATTCCGGGAAAGTCAAAAAACTGCCGAAAACACGCTTGACTACCCCCTTCAGGGCCCCTAGAGTGTGCGCGCCCTGCAAAAAGGCATAGTGCTAACGAAGAGTGGGCCGGTGCCCGCTCTTTTTGTTGTAAGGCCCTGAAGGGGAACGATTAGGAAAACGGTAAGAGGCGGTGTCCGTCATGAATAACGAGCTTCTGACCATACTTAACTTTATGGAAAAGGAACGCGGCATAGACCGCGAAGTCCTGCTCCAGGCGGTGGAGTTTGCCCTCCAATCGGCCGCCAAGAAGAATGTGGACACCACGCGGGATATCCGCGTCGAAATCGACCGCAAGACATGCGACATCCGGGCCTTTTCACCGCTCGACGTGGTGGAGACCGTCAAGAATTCCACTGAGCAGATCTCGCTGGCCAAAGCGCGAAAGATCAAGCCCGACGCCGCCATCGGCGAACGGGTCGACGTGGAAGTGACCCCGCGGAACTTCGGACGAATCGCCGCCCAGACGGCCAAGCAGGCCATTATCCAGAAAATCCGTCAGGCGGAGAAAGACCGGGCCTTCGAGGAATACAAGGACCGCGCCGGCAGCATCGTCAGTGGCTCGGTTCGCCAGTTCAACCGGAGCGACATCATCCTGGACCTGGGACGCGCCGAAGGCGTGATTCCCACGAAGGAGCGGGTCCCCACCGAAGAATACCAGATTGGCGACAGAGTCCGCGCCTACGTGCTGAGCGTTCAGAACAGCAGCACGGGGCCGGCCATCATTCTCTCGCGCACCCACCCGGACTTCGTTAAGGCCCTCTTCAAGCTCGAGGTTTCCGAGATCTCCGACAACATCGTGGAGGTCAAAGGGATCGCGCGCGAACCGGGCTACCGCACTAAGATCGCCGTCGTCTCGCACGATGCCAAGGTGGACCCCGTCGGCGCCTGCGTCGGGATGCGGGGCATTCGCGTGAAGAACATCGTCCGCGAACTGTCGGGCGAGAAGATCGATATCGTGCGCTGGAGTGACGACGTCAAGACCTACGTCACCAATGCTCTGTCGCCGGCGAAGCTATCCCGGGTGACCATCGACACCGAAAACCCCTACCTGGTCCATGTGATCGCCGACAGCGAGCAGTTGTCGCTGGCCATCGGCAAACGCGGGCAGAACGTGAGGCTGACGGCCATGCTGATCGGCGTCAAGATCGATGTCCAAAAGGACGAAGCTGACGTCAGCTTCGAAGAGAAGCGTGCCAAGGCGGTCGCCGATCTGGCCGCGATCCCCGGCATTGGCCAGGCGAACGCCGAGGCGCTCGTCAAGGCCGGCTTCCTGACCGTGGAAGGAATCCTGGCGGCCGAACTGGGTGACCTGGAAGAGACGGCGGAGATTGACTCGGCAACCGCCAAGGCCATCTACGAAGCGGCGGCCGCAAGCCGGCCTGCTGTTGCCACTGAAGAGGGTAACGCACAAGTCCCATGAGAGTATACGAACTGGCCAAGGAACTGGGTATTCCCAGTAAGGACATTATCGCCAAGCTCCAAGAGCTCGGCGTAGATGCCAAGAACCACATGAGTCTCCTCGACGAGGCGGCGGAGATGCGCATCCGCGAGGGCGGCGTCAAGCTGACGAAACCCGTCGCTCCCAAGAAGCCCGGGGTCAAGGCCGTCGCGAAAAAGGCGCCCGCCAAAGTCGAGGTCGTACCCGAGAAGGTCGAGCCGCCGCCCAAGAAGACTGAAGAGAAGCCGAAGAAGGTCGAAGAGAAATCTGCCGCGAAAGCCGCCGAAAAACCGGTGGAACCGGTTCCCGAGAAGGCCGCGGAGAAGGCGCCCGTCAAGGCGGCTCACAAGCCCGGCCCGGCAAAGCACGCCCCGGCCAAAGCCGCCGCTGCCGCCACCAAGGCGGCGACGGCCGTACCCCACCCGGCCCCGGCCGCGGAACCCACCGCCCCCGTGACGGCCGTTGTCGGCAAGACGATTCACATCCGGGGGCCCATCATCGTCAAGGACCTGGCCGACAGCCTCGGCATGCGCCCCAACAAACTCATTGCGGAGTTGATGAGCCTGAACGTCCTGGCGTCGATCAACGAGCATGTCGACGCCAACGTCGCCAGGAAGATCGCGGAGAAACACGGTTTTGTTCTCGAACACGAACGGCGCGGCTCCGAACACGTAGCGGTCAAGAAGGCGCCGGAAGCCGAAAAAGAGGAAGAGGACCGGCCGGAAGATCTGGTGCCTCGCCCGCCGGTGGTGACCTTCATGGGGCACGTCGACCACGGCAAGACGTCTCTCATGGATAAGATCCGCCACACGGCCGTGGCCAAGGGCGAACACGGCGGCATCACGCAGCACATCGGCGCCTATACCGTCGACATCTCGGGCCGCAAGATTACGTTCCTCGACACACCGGGCCATGCCGCGTTCACCGCCATGCGCGCGCGCGGAGCCAACCTCACCGATATCGCCGTCATCATCATCGCCGCCGACGACGGGGTCATGCCCCAGACCAAGGAAGCCATCAAGCACGCCAAGGCCGCCAATGTCGCGATCATGGTCGCCATCAACAAGATCGATCTCCCGGGCGCCAACGTCCTGAGAACCCGGCAGCAACTCCAAGGCGAGGGACTTACCCCGGAAGACTGGGGCGGCACAACGATTTGCGTACCGGTCAGCGCCCAGACAGGGGAAGGCGTCGACCACCTGCTGGAGATGCTGCTTCTGCAGTCCGACGTTCTGGAGTTGAAGGCGAATCCCAAGCGGCGCGCCAAAGGTTTTGTCATCGAGGCCCAGATGGAGCCCGGCATGGGTCCCACGGCCAACCTGCTGATCGATACCGGCACCCTGAAAGTCGGCGACGCCGTGGTATGCGGCCCGTACGACGGCAAGGTCCGCGCGCTCATCAACGATCACGGCGCCAAGGTGATGTCGGCGTTGCCCGGAACCGCCATCAAGTGCCTGGGCCTGTCGGGCGTACCCGAAGCCGGCGCCGATTTCCATGTGTGCCCCAACGACAAGATTGCCCGCGCCCAAGCCGAAATCGCCCAGGAGACGCTCCGCCGCGAGCAGGCCATTGCGCCCCGCAAGGCCTCGCTCGAGGACTTGTTCGCCCAGATGAAGGACAGCAAGAAGCTGGAACTGAAGGTGATTCTGAAGGCGGATACTCAGGGCTCGGTCGAGGCCATCACGCACGCTCTCGAGGAAATCAAGAGCGACAAGGTGTCGATGAACATGGTGCTGAGCGGAACCGGAAATATCACGGAGAACGACATCATGCTCGCCAGCGCGTCCAACGCCGTCATCCTCGGCTTCCACGTGGCGCGGGAGCCGGGCGTCGATGCGGCCGCCAAGCATGAAGGAGTGGAGGTCCGCCTTCACCAGATCATCTACGAGCTGATTGACAAAGTGAGAGATGCCATGACGGGCCTGCTGGCCCCCGAGGTGAAGGAGAAGATCATGGGACGGGCCCTGGTCAAGCAGACCTTCCCCATCAGCAAGGGCGGCAAGGCCGCCGGCTGCCTGGTGACCAGCGGATCGGTGCGGCCCCGGTTCAAGGTCCGCGTGAAGCGCGGCGACGAGGTGCTGTACGAAGGTTCGATTCTCTCCCTGAACCGCTTCCAGGACAGCGCCGCGGAGGTCAAGGAAGACCAGGAGTGCGGCATCCGGCTGGAACGGTTCTCAGACTTCGAAGAAAACGACATCCTGGAGTTTTACGAACACGAGGAAGTCCGGCAGACTCTGTAGCCGCGCCTGCTCCTGGGCCGGCACCATCGCACGGGAACAATTTCAGTCACGGAACGGGAGTCAAGCATGAGCACCGATCGCATCGTACGCGTGAACGCACTCCTCCGCAGGGAAATAGCCGAAGCGCTCTTCCGCATCATGACCGAATCCAACTTCGACCTGGCCGCCGTGTCCATCACCCACGTCGTCGCCAGCCGGAACCTGCGCAACGCGCGCGTGCTGGTGTCCATCCTCGGCCATGAGAACGATCGGGAGACCATGTTAAACGTGCTGCGCCGGCACCGCGCCGAGATCCAGAGCCTGATCAACAAGGACCTGATTCTGAAATACACGCCCTGCCTCACCTTCGAACTCGACACCTCGGTCGAACAGGGCGACCGGGTGCTGGACTTGCTGGCCCATCTCGACACCGGGGAGATCCCCGAGAGCCCCTCGGTCGAAGACGAGTTGGAAGCCGAGGAGCCGGAATCATGACCCCGAACGCCCGTTCTGGAAATCCGCCCCCGCCCCGCGCGCTGGACCCGTACGACGGCATCCTTCTCGTCGACAAGCCGGGCGGTCCGACGTCGCACGACGTGGTCGACATCATCCGGCGGCAGTTCCGCCTGCGCAAGGTGGGCCACGGCGGCACGCTGGATCCGCAGGCGACGGGCCTGCTCGTCATCCTGATCGGCAAGGGCACCAAGCTGTCGAACGCCTTCATGGGGTCGGACAAGATCTACGAGGGGACCCTGCGGCTCGGGATCGCCACCGATTCCCAGGACGCCCAGGGCAAGATCCTGAAAGAAGGCGACTACAGCGCCGTCACCCGCGAACAGGTCGAAGCGGAGATGAAGAAGTTCACGGGCGACATTCTGCAGACGCCACCGATGGTCTCGGCCGTGAAGGTGGATGGCGTGCCGCTCTACAAGCACGCGCGGAAGGGCCACACCGTGGAGCGGGAGGCCAAGCTGATCCATATCTACGAATTCACATTACTGACTTTCACCCCGCCCCAGGCCACTTTTGTGCTGCGATGCACAAAGGGCACCTACGTGCGGACGCTGTGCGCAGACATCGGCGAGCACCTGGGCTGCGGCGCGCATCTGGAACAACTGCGGCGTACGCAATCCGGCGAACTGAAGATCGCCGACGCGATGCCGCTGGACCAGGTGGTGAAGTTGACGCTGGAGGAGCTGTGCGGGAAGATGATCCCGGTCAGCCGGTTCTCCTCCTATGCAGCCAGAGACTGAGAACGGTGGGATTCCGATGAAGATCATTCGCGATCTGTCCTTTCTGAAACAGGAACGTCGGCCCGTGGTGTTGGCCATCGGATTCTTCGATGGCGTACACACCGGGCACCGGAAGGTCATTGCCGCGACGCGGGCCCGGGCGAAAGGCCTGCGCGGCCGCGCCTGGGTTCTCACGTTCGACCCGCATCCGCTGCAAGTCCTGAAGCCGGCGGAGGCCCCTCCTCTGTTGACCTCCACCCAACACAAGCGGGAACTCCTTTCGCGGCTCGGTATCGACGGCGTGGTCGTCATGCCGTTCACCCGCCGACTGGCCCGTGTAAGTCCCGACGGATTTGTCGACCTGCTGAAGCGTTGTGCGCCGCCGCTGGTCGAAATCCTGGTGGGCACGAACTGGCGGTTCGGCCGCTCGGGTCGCGGTACGCCGGCCCTGTTGGCGCGTCTGTGCCGCCGTGCGGGTATCCAAGTGCACGTGATCCAACCGGTCCGGAAGCTGGGGGGGCCGGTCTCCAGCACGCGGGTCCGCCGCGAGATCATGCGCGGCAATCTCCGGGGAACCGAGACGCTGCTCGGCCGGCCGTTCAGCGTGCTGGGCACCATCATCCACGGCCACGGCGTCGGCCGGAGGATCGGCTTCCCCACGGCCAACCTCGACCCCCACGGCGAGGCGCTTCCGCCCTATGGCGTCTATGCCGTGCAGGCGCGCCTAGGCCAACGCCTGCGCCGCGGTGTTCTCAGCATCGGCGTCCGCCCCACCTTCCGTCGCCGCGGCAAGGTCAAGCCGAGCTTCGAGTTGCATCTGCCCGGCCTCCACCGCGACCTCTACGGCACGAACATCGAAGTCATCTTTCACGCCAAGCTCCGCAACGAACGCCGCTTTGCCTCCGTTGAAGCCCTGAAGAAGCAAATCGCCAAGGACATCGCCAACGCGAGACGAGAATCGAGACTCGAGAAGAACAACGCCTCCTGAAAAAAGGAAAAGAATCGCTTTACAGCCCTTCCGCCGCCGTATATAGTCCGGCCCGAAAAATAGAAGGAGTAATAACAAGAAAGACAAGAGGGATCAGTCAGGGGTATGAGTGAGATAGACAAAAAGGCGATCCAGAAGCAGTTCCAGCGTCACGAAAGTGACACGGGCTCTTCCGAAGTGCAGGTGGCTCTGTTGACGAAGCGAATCGAAATGCTCACGGAGCACCTCAAGTCGCACAAGAAGGACCACAGCTCGCGTTACGGCCTCATCAAGATGGTCAGCGCGCGCCGGCGTCTGCTCGATTATCTCAAGAAGAGCAATGAGGATGGATATCAGAAGCTCATCAAAGAGCTGCATATCCGCCGCTAGTCCCCGGACGAGGTTTCCACACCCCACGAGTCATCCATCGCGGAGTTGAATTCCCGTCCCCATTTCCCGCCTGATCCCGCCAGAAAGAGGACAACCATGAACAACACCACATCCGTCACCGCCACCATCGGCGGAAAAATCTGCACCCTCGAAGCCGGGCTCCTGGCCCAGCAAGCCGCCGGCGCCGCCACCGTCCGCCTCGGCGACACCGTCCTGTTCTCGGGTGTCACCTGCACCGACGAGCCCCGCGAAGGCATCGACTATTTCCCGCTCCAGGTGGAGTACCGCGAAAAGTATTACGCCGCCGGGCGTTTCCCGGGCGGCTTCTTCAAGCGCGAATCCCGGCCGGCCGAGAAGGAAACCCTGACCGCCCGGTTGACGGACCGCCCCCTCCGCCCCCTGTTCCCCAAGGGCTACCGGAATGACGTCCAGGTCAACAACATGCTCCTGTCGGCCGACGGCGAGAACGATTCGGACGTCCTCAGCATCGTCGCGGCGAGCACGGCCCTCACGATTTCGGAAATCCCGTTCCGGGGCCCCATCGCCGGTGTGCGCGTGGGCCGCGTGAACGGCCAGTTCATCCTCAACCCGACCCACAAGGAGCGCGAGACCTCCGACCTCGACCTGATTTACGCCAGCACCCGCGACTACCCTCTCATGATCGAGGGTGGCGCGACCGAGATTCTCGAAAAGGACCTCGTCGCCGCCATGCGGTTCGCCCACGCCGAATGCGTGAAGCTCATCGACGCCCAGCTCGAGCTGCGTCGTAAGCTCGGCCTTCCGAACAAGGTCATTGCCGCCCCGGCCGAGGACCCCGCCATGCTCAACGCGGCCCGCGAGATCGCCGGCGCCACGCTGGCGACCGCCCTCCTGATCCCCGGCAAGCAGGCGCGACACAGCCGGATGGACGAGGTCAAGGCCTCGCTCAAGGCCAAGCTCCTCGAGAAATTCCCCGAGATGACGAAGGAACAGTTCCGTTCCGCGTTCGACGAACTGGAAATCGAAACGGTCCGAAAGAATGTCCTCGATCATGGAAAGCGGATCGACGGACGCGGGTACGACGATCTCCGGCCGCTCAGCGCCCAGGTCGGCGTGCTCCCCCGCACCCACGGCTCGGCGCTGTTCAACCGCGGCGAAACGCAGGCGATCGGAAGCGTGACGCTCGGCACCAAGTCCGACACGCAGTCGCTGGATGCCATCACCGGCGGACGGCTCGAGAAGAAATTCATGCTGCACTACAACTTCCCGCCCTACAGCGTGGGCGAGGTCGGACGGCTCGGCTCCACCAACCGTCGCGAAATCGGCCACGGCGCCCTGGCGGAACGTTCGCTGGAGGAGGTCATCCCCGCGGACTATCCCTATACGGTCCGCGTCGTCTCTGATATCATGGGTTCGAACGGCTCGAGCTCCATGGCCAGCGTGTGCGCGGGTTGCCTGGCCCTCATGGACGCGGGGGTTCCCATCCGGAAGCCCGTCGCCGGCATTTCCATCGGCCTGTTCTCCAACGAGAAGAAGGCCATCCTCGTCACCGACATCATCGGCGCCGAAGATCACTGCGGCGACATGGACTTCAAAGTGTCCGGCACGCGGGACGGAATCACCGGCTTCCAGGTGGACCTGAAGTTGACCGGCTTGAAGTGGGAACTGGTCGAAGGCGCCTTCGAGAAGGCGCGGGTCGCCCGGCACAAGCTGCTGGATTTCATCGCCAGCATTCTCCCGGCTCCGCGATCCGAACTCTCGCCGTTTGCGCCGCGCATCCAGCAGATCAAGATCGATCCCGAGAAGATCGGCGGACTCATCGGTCCGGGCGGCAAGAACATCCGCCGTATCACGGAAATGTCGGGCGCGCAGATCGACATCGAAGAGGACGGCACGGTCAGCATCTTCGCCACCTCCAAGGAGGCCATGGACATGGCCGTCCGCGAGGTAGGCCTGATCACCGCCGAAGCGGAAGAAGGCAAGATCTACGACGGCGTCGTCACCGGTATCAAGGAATTCGGCGCGTTCGTCGAAATTCTGCCCGGCAAAGACGGGTTGGTCCACATCAGCGAACTGGCCGACTTCCGCGTCAAGAGCGTGGAAGACATCTGCAAGATCGGCGATCGCATGTGGGTCAAGTGCATCGGCGTGGACGACCGGGGCCGCGTCAAGCTGAGCCGCCGGGAAGCCATGCGGGATATGGACGCGAAGAAGTAGGAAAGAGAAACGCCCATGCCGAATCCGGGTCGGCATGTGGCGCCATGTCTGGACCGCGTGAAAATCGTCGAGAACATTGACGGTGGGGCGGCGACCTGCGAAAGGGCTCCTGCTGCCTCGCCCATGAATGTGTGGTCGAATTCATGCAGAGATCGAACGTATCCCGCAGCGCTTGGGTTTGTGGCAACAGTCTGAGTCTATCACTTTTGTGTACATTGCTCGTCATGGGGACCGATGCGGTTGCGATGCAACCCAAGGCGGATCTTGGCGAGAAGGTCCACACTCTTCTATCCGCAAACAACAGCCCCACCACTCTACCGGGCATAGAAGCGGCCGCCAAGGGACTTAATGAAGACGAGCGGCTGTGTTTTATTGCTATCTCTCTTGAACTGACAGGGCAGACAGAGGCGCGAATCAAGTGTCTCAAGGCGCGGATTGATGGTCACAGTGAGTATGCGGCACTCCATCCCTTTATGGCCTATTCCTTGGCTGAGGCATTGGCAAGCAAAGGGGATGTCGCCGGCACAGAGGCCATACTGTCGCAGATGTCCAGCACACAGCCAATAGATCAGGCAGATGCTGGTTCCGTGCGTACAAGAATGGATCTTCAGTTGAAGAAAGTGGAGGCCGCCAAGCGGAGTCTTGATACAGCCAGGAAAGCCCTCAGTCAAGCAGTGCCCGAAGCCTCCTACCGCACATGGCGAAGCGAGGTCATCGAACAGCGTCTCACGAAAATGGCCGGTCTGATTGAGGCGGCGTTACCGGTCGACAAGGACGCCTACAGCGCCTGGCTTAAGGCTGACCGGGCGAGGGACTTGACGGCCTACCAAGCGGTGGCAATGTCCTATCCCAAGACGATCTTCGCAGATGCCTCCATTCTCGAATCCGCCCGATTACAGTTCGATCAAGGACTTACTGAGCCCTGCCTGAAGCTGCTCGATAGTTCCAGGCTTCGAATAGGACCGTTGGCTGCGCCGGCCGAAATGCTGAGGGGAGATGCGCTGCTGTTACAGGGCAAGGCTCCTCTTAAGGACATTCGCACGGCCTATGAAAAGGCCTTGTCTCTGTTGCGGGACGCCAGAGCGCCGGAAGATGTGACGCCGGAGCAAAAAAAAGCGGCATTCAGCCTGACAAGCCCCTGCATCGCTTCGAGAAGGATTACCCAACGTGGTTTGAGCGCCCGACAGGTTGCATTCTCGTCCCGGGCATGTTTACATCGGCCGCCACCTACTACCGGTACCAATTGATGGTTCGGCTGGCGGTCTTGGCCTATGCCGGCGGCAATGCCGGCGACGCCGCAGCGCTCGCGCAATCCCTGATCTTGATTGACGATGTAGATCGCGACATGGAACACCAGGATCGTGGAGCCGGCGGCTTGGTTCTCGCCCATGTCTTCAAGGCCAACGGTTTCTTCTTGCCTCTCGAATGTTTTAAGTGCGAGCCCCCATCGGTCTACGTCCTGTTGCTCATGGGTGTGGCCAGCTATAACGTATATGACTGGAACCAGGCAAATCGCTGGCTGAATCGCGCTTTAACGAACACCCATCTGAAATCCCGTGAGGCTCGAGATGCGGCCACCATGCTCCTGGCCAACGCGGAGAAGATGGTGGACCATCGGGATCGTGCTCTGGCGCTGGCAGGACAGATAAAACTGCCCAAAGGCGCCAAAGTGAACGCACCCTGGTACTACGCCCGCCAACTCGAGTGGGAACTCCTGCACATGCAGCAGAAGCCGGATTATCCTGGTGCCATGGCGGCGATGCAACAGGTCCTGGACCGTGCACCAAGCTACAACGAGTTCGCCCAGCAGGCGCTCCTGCTGCAGGCTCAATTGTTGATGAATTTCGACCTCAAGCAGTCAAAACAACTGTTTGAGCGGTTTGCAAAGATGTATCCAGATTTGTATCCGGAAGCGGTCAAAAGCCAGCTTGCTGAGATTGAAACCAAAATGACAGCAAAGGGCTCTCCATGATGACGTTCACACGATTGGCCGTTCTATTTCTTTGCATGCTACATCGGTGGGTAACGCCACCGAATACCCCAAGCCCTTTACCGTCGGCCCGGGCGACAACGGCAGACAGTGGATCCAGAAGGGGCTGAAAGTCGGTGATGTCATGATCGTCACGTTCGCGGCGAAGCCGCCGTACAAACTAGTATCTGCTTATGTAACTTCTAGCAGTGGTGCGGCATGGACACAGACGGGATTCACGTTCAAGTTGATTATCACAAAAGACATAGACACTCGATCCACCCTCGAAGCGCATTGGAATGGCGAGCTTTCGCTGGATGGCCCTGGAGGTGTCGGCCAGGTTAAAGTAAAGCCAAAGCCTATCACATGGGATCTCACAGGCTTATACACCGTGTTAGGTGACCATGAAGGCGCGGGGGACGATCTGGGCCGCGACCCGATCGGATCGCTCAAATCCGACAAGCCGAACGCCGGCAAACCGCCTGTTGAGGCAGGAAAGGCAACCTATGACGAGGCGACAAAATCATGGGTTGGCACCTTTACTGAACCCGATGCGCCTAAGCAAACATTCACCGGACAATACGAATCAGGAACAGCAAAGGTTGATCCGAAGACAGCGACGCCATTCGCGCTCGGTACCGAGACAAAGGATTGTCCTGATTGCGGCAAGGTAAAGGTCATCTTCTGTTACTACGGCTGCACCGCAAGCGGCGGGTTCGGCGGCAGGGCCATACCGGATATCATTACCATCAACACCTATTCGTCAGAACCCGAGTTGACCAATCAGAAGGTGTTGCTTGAGAAACGCAAGATGGAACGGGAAGCGGCCGCAGCCAAAGTCAAAGAAATCGAAGCGCAGATCAAGAAACTCACAGACGAACTTGCTAAAGCTCAGGCGGATTTGAACAACGCCATCGATGCTTTTGTAAAGAATGCGGCAGCCGTCAAAGCCGCGCAGGCTGCGGTGGATAAAGCCAATGCTGAAGTTGCAGGCAGACAGACTGCGGTTCAAAACGCAAAGGTCCGACTGGACAAAGCCCTGGCGAAAGGAAACCAGACGATAATCGGCCAAGCCCAGAAGGTCTACAACCACGCATTGAGCGCGCTGACCATCTCTCAGAACCATCTCGCAGATGCTGAGAAGAAATTGGCAGCGGCCCAAAACAAGGCCAGGGAAGCCGCAAATAAGGACCCGAACATCATTAAACTCCAGAAGATCATTGTCGCCAAAACGGCGGAAAGACAGAAATTGGATGATGTTCTGAGCAAGGCCCAAACCGCCTTGAACGCGGCAATCGCGGCCGAGGCAAAAGTAGTGGATCATATCACGTTCCTGGAAGACTTGGAAACGCAATGGAAGAATGGCACGAAAGGCCTGATTGCTCATGAAGAGGAGCACCGCGCCATCTGCTATTTCTATGCGGATAAGTTGACAACGATGTTGAACGCATTGCGCGCCTGGGGATATGCGCAAAAACTAGGCAGAGCCCAAACCATCGGCCGGAAAAGGTTCGCCTTTGTCTGGAAGGAAAAAGCCAGAGCCATACAGGACGAAAACGATGCAAAGCAGACGTTGTTCGACACCCTGACCAATCACGGGGAACATCCAGAAGACTGGAATCGCGCAAAGGAATTGCAATGAGATACATTGACTTGATTACATCGATACTATGTTGTGTTACCTTTTCCTGTCTGGCAGAAGAGGAAAATAGCCCGCCTATTGGATACTTGCGTACGGATATCTACGCGCAGAACCCTATCTCTCTGAATGGCACGAGCCACTTGACAACCCATCTATTTAACATCAGCCCCGCGCCCGTGCAGATGCAAATCGACAGACTGAGTTATCAACCCCTATTTGTGCAGGTTGGGACGCCAGCGGCGCCGACAAAAGACTGGCCCGGAACCGATGTGTGGGGCCCAGGCATTGAGAAGAACCTAGTGTAGTGCGTCCAACAGTTCTTTACTTATGCGCAGGCAATCAAATTCCCGGAATAAGATGTTTTCCAGCGATGTCGGGCCAGTCCGATGGTGTTTCATATGTCAATAGACTTCTGGCGC
>Ga0172375_10005150_pt1 | contig 18999 bp, 16 predicted proteins | sample LakKiv1m_FD_114537 | JGI IMG/M metagenome (GOLD analysis project Ga0172375, IMG submission 114537) | Freshwater microbial communities from Kabuno Bay, South-Kivu, Congo - kab_092012_11.1m | ecosystem: Environmental > Aquatic > Freshwater > Lake | place: Democratic Republic of the Congo...
CAGGATGCGCAGGTACAGCGGACGCCTCCCTCCGCGGCGAGCGGGAGCGGCCGGCTCAGCGGGCGCCGGCGGCGGCGCGCAGCCGCGCCACGGTGCGCGGCCCGCCGATCAGCCACATGACCTCGAACATCCCCGCGCTGCGCGTCAGGCCGGTCAGGGCGACGCGGCAGGGGTGGATCAGGTCGCCGGCCTCCAGGCCCAGGTCGGCGGCGAGGCCGCGGACGGCCTCCTCGTAGACGTCCTGGGGAGCCGGGCCCTGCGGCGGCAGCGCGGCCTCCAGCCGGTCGGCCAGCGCCACCAGGCGGGCCGGGATCTCGGCACCCGCCAGGTGGGCGGCCGCCTCGGGGTCGACGGGGAAATCGTCGGTGAAGAAGAAGCCGATCTGCTCGGGGATGCGGCGCAGGTCGCTGAAGCGGCCGCCGAGCATGGCGAGCACCTTCGTCAGGTAGCCGCGGGTGTCGTCCGCGGGCGCGCGCCAGGCGGGATCCAGGACCCAGCCGCGCGCGTCGAGCATGGGCTCGGCGAGGGCGAGACGATCGGCCGGTCCGAGCCGCTTGAGGTGCTGGGCGTTGATGTGGGTCAGCTTGTCGTAGTCGAAGGCGGCCGGCGAGCTGTTGACGCGCTTGAGGCTGAAGGCCTTGACCAGCGCGTCGCGCGTGAACACCTCGTCGCCGGAGGCGCCGGGCGACCAGCCCAGCAGCGCCAGGTAGTTGATCATCGCGTCGGGCAGGATGCCCTGGTCGCGGAACTCCTCGACGCTGGTGGCGCCGTGGCGCTTGCTGAGGCGCTTGCGGTCCGGTCCCAGGATCATCGGCATGTGCCCGAACTTGGGCCGCTCCCAGCCCAGCGCGTCGTAGATCTGCAGCTGGAAGGGCGTGTTGCTGACGTGGTCGTCGCCGCGCAGCACGTGGCTGATGCGCATGAGGTGGTCGTCGACCACGACGGCGAAGTTGTAGGTGGGAAAACCGTCCTGCTTCAGCACGACGCGGTCGGTGATCAGGTCGTTGCGGAACTCGCGCTTGTCGTAGACGAGGTCGTACCAGAACGTCTCCCCCTCGTCCGGCGTGCGCAGGCGCCAGCTCGGCGTGCGGCCGTCGGCCTCGAAGGCCGCGACCTGCGCCGCGGCGAGTTCGCGGCAGTGCCCGTCGTAACCCGCGCTCTCCTGCTCGCCGCGCGCCGCGTTGCGGGCCGCGATCTCCTCGCCGGTGCAGTAGCAGCGGTACAGGCGGCCGCTCGCGCGCAGCGTCGCGGCCTGCTCCTGGTAGATCTCCAGACGCTCGGACTGCAGGTAGGGGCCGCAGGGACCGCCGACGCCGGGGCCTTCGTCCCAGGTGAGGCCCAGCCACTCCATGCTGCGCAGGATGGCCTGGTAGGCGGCGTCGGTGCTGCGCTCCTGGTCGGTGTCCTCGATGCGCAGGATGAAGGCGCCGCCCGCCTTGCGGGCGTGGAGCCAGTTGAACAGGGCCGTGCGCGCCCCGCCCACGTGCAGGTAGCCGGTGGGGCTGGGCGCGAAGCGCAGGCGGACGGCTGACGTGTCACTCATCGCTGGTCCGTTTCTCGGGCGCGGCGCCGTCGCGGGCCGCACCGGGCAGGTGGGGGCTGCGCGACTGCACGGCGTCGCCGATGGGCTCCGGGCCCTGCGTCGCGTCGAGCTGCGCGGCCAGGGCCGCGAGGTCCAGGCCGTACGCGGCGCGGCAGGCGGTATCGGGTGTGTCGCCATCGCGGACGTCGGCAAGCAGGGCCCGCAGGCGGGTCGGACCGCCGCGCTCCTCGACGAGCCGCCAGACCATGACGAACACGGAGTACTGGGCACGGCGGTGCATCTGGCGGTCGAGCTCGGGGTCGGGCAAGGGCCCGGCCGCCAGCAACGCCTCGGCCTCGCCCGGCGGGAGCAGGACCGGCCCGTCGGGACGGAACTGGCCCATGTAGTTGTTCAGGTGGACGCCGAGGTCGGCGGCGTAGACCGCGAGGCCCTCGCGCAGCCAGAGCGGCAGCGCGCCGCATCCGTTGACGTCCAGCAGCCAGCGCGCCGTCAGCTCGCAGGCGGCGTGGGGCAGCAGCGTGCGCGCGATCAGCACCGGCACCGGCTGGATGGTGCAGGCGCCGTCGCGGTAGCTCATCATGCGCCAGGGCCCCTGGCCGGTGAGCTGCCCGTACTCGTCGAGGTTGTCGGGGTTGAGGATCGGCAGGCCGCCCACGGGCGCGAGGCCCAGCAGGGCGCCCACGTCGACCAGGGCGGCCTCGCAGTGCTCCAGCAGTGGTGCGATCTGGCAGGGGTCGTACGCCGTGTCGAAATCCACGGTGAACGGTCCCAGGGACAGCCGGCCCGCGGCCCGCGCGACGTCGGGGCGGTCGAGCCAGCGCGGCCCGTCGCAAACGGTGCGGTAGCCGAACTCGCGCCCCGCGGCGTCGCGGCGGGGCGTCCAGCCCGGCAGGACGTGGGCGTGGTGCGGATCCGGATAGCCGTCGGCGTGCAGCTGCTCCGGCGTGAAGCGGGGGAAACCGGGATCCGCCGTGGGCAGGCCGGCTGCGCAGCCGGTCAGGACCGACAACGCCAACATCATGGCGACGAGCGGCGGTCGCGCGGTGCGCCGGCGGGTCGTCACTTGCCCTCGGCCTTCAGGCGTTTGCCTTCCTTGAAGCAGGAGGCGGCCCCCTGCTTGTCCCCCAGCTTGTCGAAGACGTGGCCCATGTTCTCCCAGACCGCCGAGGTCTCCTGCAGGGCCAGGGCCTGCTCGTAGGCCGCGATGGCTTCTTCGTAGCGGCCGAGCTGGTAGAGGCAGACGCCCTCGTTCAGGCGGGCCCGGTAGACGTCGTCTTCCAGGGCCGCCAGCGTGCGGAAGGAATCTAGCGCACCGACGTAGTCCTCGACCTGCATCTGGACCACGCCGAGGTTCGACCAGGCCTTCGTGTAGACGGGGTCGAGGTCCAGGGCGAGCCGGTAGGCGGCGATGGCGTCCCCGGGGCGGCCGTCCTTCACCAGGCAGGTGCCCAGCTGGAAGGCGAGCTTCGGGTCGCGCTCGGTGGCGAGGGCGCGTTCGTAGGCGACGGCCGCCTCGTGCCAGCGTTCCAGCTGGCGCAGGGACGCGGCCAGGGCCTTCCAGGCCGCGATCAGGCCGGGGTCCTTCTCCACCGCCTTGTAGAAGGGCGGCACCGCGAGCTTGTGGTCGTCGGTCCGCTGCAGGCTGAGCCCGTAGTTGAAGAGGATCTCCGGCGGCGTGTCGGGCGAGGAGACGACCGCGCCCATGAACTTGCGCGCGCCCTCGTTGTCGCCCGCGCGCAGGTAGAGGGTGCCGATCTTCGCGGCCACGTCGTCCTGGGATCCGTCGAGGGTCCAGGCGCTGGTGTAGGCGGCGATGGCGTCCTGGGGGCGGTTCTCGGCCTCGGCGATGCGGCCCAGGGCCCGCCAGCCGTCCGGCCGCTCGGGATGGTCCTGCGTCGCGCGCCGCGCCATGACCTTCGCCTTCATCGCGTCGCCGGAGTCGAACCAGGCCAGGGCGGCCAGGGGCAGCAGGTCCTGGCGGGACGGGTCCAGGGTCATCGCCGCTTCGTACAGGGCCGCCGCGGCGGCGTGCCGTCCCGCCTTGGTTTCGGCCTGGGCGGCGTCGATGCGGCGGCGCAGCGCCCGCTCCAGCAGGGCCTTCGCCGCCAGGCCGGTCCGGTCGGCCGGCACGAACCCGGTCGCGGCCAGGTGTTCGCGGGCCCCGGCGGCGTAGCGCTCCAGCACCGCGTCGACGGTCTGCTGGTCGGACGCGGCCTCCGCCAGCACGATCCGGCCCATGATCAGGTCGCAGGTCTCGGCGCCGAACACCTGCCCGTAGGCCTCCAGTCCGCTCTCGTAGGCCGCGGCGGCGCCTTCCGGGTCGCCGGAGCGGCGGCGGGCGTCGGCGATCAGCTTCCAGGCGTCCCCGCCCCCGTCCGGCGCCAGATTGCGGTAGGCGTCCAGCTCGGAGAGGGCCATGTCGTACTGCTCGAGCTTGGTCATGACCAGGCCCAGATTGCGGTGGCTGGCCGGGGCGCGGGGGTCGGACTGGATGGCGGCGATGAAGGCGTCGCGGGCGGACAGCCAGTCCTCGCGGCCGGCGTAGATCACGCCGAGGTCGTTGTACAGCTCGGAGTTGCGCGGGTTGAGCACCAGCAGGCGGTTGAGGGCGGCGATCTTCTCGTCGTCGCTCATGTCGTCGCGCAGGATCACCTCGGAGGTGTCCGTGGGGGCGATCTGGGCGCGGGCCGGGGCCGCGAACGCGACGGCGGCCAGCAGGGCGATGACGATGGGTCGTGACTTCATGCTCTCGGCTTCCTCCCGGCATTCCCTGGGACGCGGCCCGGCCGGCCGCGGATGGATCATGATAGTCGGCTGGCCCGCGGGTGTCTAGCGGACGGCTCGCGGCTTGCGGCTTGACCCCGGCCCGACGCGGCGCTTGCTTGTACACCATGATCGCTCTGCTGATCCTGGGCACCGGCGGCGCCGTGCCGACCATCGACCGCAGCCCGTCGGCCGCCTGGCTGACGATCGACGGCCGTTCCCTGCTGGTGGACCCGGGTCCGGGCGCCCTGGTCCGACTGGTGCGCTCGCCCCACGGTCCGGCCACGATCGACGGGATCGACGCCGTCCTGCTGACCCACCTGCACCTCGACCACTGCGCCGACCTGGCCCCTCTGCTGTTCGCGCTGCACACGGTCGTCCCGCAGTCGCGGCGCCTCCTGCAGGTCATCGGGCCGCGCGGCCTGGCCGCGTACCTCGGCCGCCTGCGCGACCTCTACGGGGATTGGCTGACGCCGCGCCGGCGGCCGCTCGAGGTGCTGGAGGTCGCCGGCGGCGAGGCGCTGGAACCCGACGACGACGGCCGCTGGGCGGTCGCGACGGCTCGCGGCTCGTCCGTGCTGGAGGCCTTCCGGGTCGAACACGGCGAGGACCGCTTCAGTGCCGAGAACCTCGGCTGGCTCGCGCGCGACCGCGACGGGCGCAGGCTGGTCCTCTCGGGCGACACCGGGCCCTGCCGGACGCTGGAGGTCGCCGCCCTCGGGGCCGACCTGCTGGTGGTGGAGTGCTCGACGCCCGACGAACTGGCCATCGACGGCCACATGTCCCCGTCGCGCGTCGGCGCCCTGATCGCAACGGCCCGGCCGCGCCGCGTCGTGCTGACGCACATCTACCCCGCCGCCGCCGCCCTGGATCTCCCCGCCCTGGTGCGGGAACACGCGCCGGGCGATGTTGTTGTGGCGTCCGACGGCGAGCTGTTCGAGGTGATCGGCGAACCGTCTCCCCTCCCCGAGCCACGAAAGGCCCGCCCATGAAGCGCGCGCTGCTGCTGCCCGTCCTGATCCTCTGCGCGACGATCGCCGCCGCCGCCGATGACGACACGGCCGCGCCGCTCGACCCGATCGGCAGCGACATCGTCCTGATCCACGGCCTCGGTTCCGACGCCTCGATCTGGGAGGGGGTGACGCCCCGCCTGCAACTGGGATTCCGGGTCTGGTCCTACGAGATGCCCGGCCACGGCCGCACCCCGCCGATCAAGGACGCGACCATCGCCACGGTGGCCGCCCATCTCGGCCGGTTCCTGGCCGAGGAAGGCATCCACACGCCGGTGCTGGTGGGCCACGGCTTCGGCGGCCTGGTCGCCATGACCTACGCCTTCGACCACCCGCAGCAGGTCCGCCGCCTGGTGCTGATCGACGCCGTGCCGCGCCAGTCGGCCCCGCGCGAGGTGAAGGTGCAGGTCGCCGACCAGCTCGCCAACAACTACGACGCGTACCTGGCCAAATACTTCGGGCAGCTCAGCCAGGAGAAGGTGATCGCCGACCGCATCGTCGATCAGGCCCTGCGCACCGAGCAGATCACCTTCACCCAACTCCTGCTGAACAGCTTCGATTTCGACCTGAGCGACGAGCTGAACGGCCACGACATCCCGATCCTGGTGATCGGCAGCGGCTCGCTGCTGCCCGATCCCAACCTCGCGCAGCAGTTCCTCGACAGCTACGGCTTCGCCGGGGCGCGCACGATCGCGTTCAAGACGATGCCCGGGGTCGGGCATTTCGTGATGCTCGAGGAGCCCGACTACACCGCCAGCGTCATCGCGGCCTACGCGCTGCAGAAATAAACGACGTTGCGGGTTTCCCGGGACGGATTCGGGATGCCATCGCGGCCAGGTTCGCCTATCCTGAACGGTCGTCCCCGCCGCGCACGCCGGACCATTTGACCGGGACATGCCATGCCGCGCCGCACGCACCGCCAACACCGCGAGAACGGACCGCGCCGCGCGAGCGGGCGCGGCCTCGCCGCCCTCGTCGGGCTGGCCGCCATCGGCGCGGCCGCGCCCGCCGCGGCGTACATCGGCCCCGGCGCCGGGTTCGCGCTGGGCGGGTCGGTGCTGTTCGGCCTGGCGGGCGTGTTCGTGGCGCTGGGCGCGCTGCTGCTGTGGCCCCTGCGCACGCTGCTGCGGTACCTGCGCGGCCGGCGGCGCCTGCGCCGGGCCCGCGCCCGGCGGGTCGTCGTGCTGGGCCTCGACGGGCTGGACCCCGGCCTGGTCAAGCAGGGCCTGCGCGAGGGCCGCCTGCCCCACCTGCGCCGCCTCGCCGCGCAGGGCGGTTTCCGACCGCTGTCCACGACCACGCCCGCGATGTCGCCGGTCGCGTGGTCGGGCTTCGCCACCGGCGTCGACGCGGGCCGCCACAACATCTTCGACTTCCTGAACCGCGACCTGCGCACCTGCCTGCCGGTGCTCTCCTCCACCCGCCTCGAGACGTCGGACCGCATGCTGAAGCTGGGCGCCTGGCGGCTGCCCCTGGGCAAGCCCCGCTTCGAACTGCTGCGGCGCAGCAAGGCCTTCTGGCAGGTGCTGGGCGAGCACGGCGTCAAGGCCACGGTGCTGCGGGTGCCGATCACGTTCCCGCCCGAGAAGGTCGATGGGCAGATGCTGTCGGCGATGTGCGTGCCCGACCTGCGCGGGACCCAGGGCACGTTCTCCTGGTACGGCTCCGACCCGGACCAGGGCGCTCCCATCGACGGCGCATCCGCCGGTGTGGCCCCCGTCGCCGACAGCGAGACGATCGGCGGCGTGCGCAACCGCCTCGTGCGCGACGGCGATCTCTGGCGCGCGCGGCTGGCCGGCCCCGACGACCTCGACGGGCGGCCGCTGAGCGTGCCGGTGGAGGTGCGCTTCGACGCGGCGGCCCGCCGGGCGCACTTCCGCGTGGGCGGGCGGGCGTTCACGCTGGGCGCCGACGTCAACAGCGACTGGATCCGCGTCGCCTTCCGCGCCGGACCGGGGCTGACCGCGCACGGCATCTGCAAGTTCCGCGTCACGAGCTTCGAGGAGCCGGTCGGCTTCTACGTGACCCCGGTGCACCTCGACCCCGAGAAGCCGGCGCTGGCCATCTCCCACCCCGCCCACTACGCCGTCGCCCTGGGCAAGCTCCACGGGCCGTTCGCCACGCTGGGCCTGGCGGAGGACACCTGGGCCCTGAACGAGCGCGTCATCGACGAGCAGGCCTTCCTGGACCAGGCCTACGAGATCCACGAGGAGCGCCGCCGGCAGTTCTTCCACGCGCTCGACCGCCAGCGCACCGGCTCGATCACGGTCGTCTTCGACGCCACCGACCGCATCCAGCACATGTTCTTCCGCTACCTCGACCCCGCGCACCCGGCCAACGCGGGCAAGGATGTCGCGCGCCACCGCCACGCCATCCGCGACCTCTACGACCGCGCCGACGCGCTGGTGGGCGAGACGATGGCGCGGCTGCGGCCCGGCGACGTGCTGCTGGTGGTCTCGGACCACGGCTTCAAGACCTTCCAGCGCGGCGTGAACCTCAACACCTGGCTGCGGGAGCACGGCTACCTGTTCCTGCTGGACGACCCCGCCGACGGCCCCCCGCCCCCCGTCGCGCCGGGCGCCCGGGTCGAGCCGACGCGCATCGACTGGTCGCGCACCCGCGCCTACGCCACCGGCCTGGGCGGCTTCTACCTCAACCTGAAGGGCCGCGAGGCCCGCGGGATCGTGGAACCCGACGCGGCCGACGCCCTGAAGCTGGAGCTGGCGGCGAAGCTGCGCGACCTGCGCGATCCCGGCCGCGGCTGCGCCTGCGTCAACGGCGTCTGGGACGGCCGGGAGTGCTACCACGGCCCCTACGTCGGCAACGGCCCCGACCTGGTCGTCGGCTACAAGGCCGGCTGGCGCACGGGCTGGGATGCCGCGGTGGGCCGCGTCACCGCCGACGTCTTCGAGGACAACACCCGCAGCTGGTCGGGCGACCACTGCGTCGACCCGCGCCTGGTGCCGGGGATCCTCTTCTCGTCGCTGCCGTTCGCCGCGACGAAGCCGGCGCTGACCGATCTGGCGCCGACCATCCTGGACCTGTTCGGCATCGCGAAGCCGGCCTGGATGACCGGCCGCAGCCTGCTGCCCGACGGAGGTGCTTCGTGAGCCCGTCCCGCACCCAGCCCTCGCGCCTGCTCGGCGCGCCCCTGGCCTTGCTGCTGCTCGCCGCGGTCGCCGGCGCGGAACCGTCCCGCACGGCGGCGAAGGTCCTCTGCATCGGCTTCGACGGCATGGACCCGCAGCTGCTGGACCACTTCCGGGCCGACGGCTCGATGCCCAACTTCGACGCCCTGATCGCACGCGGCGACTACCGCAACCTCGGCACGGCGATCCCGCCCCAGTCGCCGGTGGCCTGGTCCAACTTCATCACCGGCATGGACCCCGGCGGCCACGGCATCTTCGACTTCATCCACCGCAACCCGGCCACGTTGACGCCCTACCTGTCGGCCGCCCAGGCCATGGAGCCGCAGCGCTGGTGGAAGGTCGGCCCCTGGAAGTTCCCGCGCGACGAGGGCCACGTCGAGAACCTGCGCGACGGCGTCGCCTTCTGGCAGCTGCTGGACCGGGCCGGCGTCGAGGCCACCGTCTTCAAGGTGCCCGCCAACTTCCCGCCGGTCGAGTGCGAGGCGCACACGCTGTCGGGCATGGGCACGCCCGACATCCTGGGCACCTACGGCATCTACAGCTACTTCACCGAGGACCTCGCGGAGGAGGTCGAGATGTCCGGCGGGCGCCACGTGCCGGTCGCGCTGCGCGACGGCCGCGTGTGGGGCGAGCTGGTCGGCCCGGCCAACACCTACCGCGCGGGCGACCCGGAAGCGCGGCTGCCCTTCGAGGCCGTGGTGGACCGCGAGCAAGGCAGCGCCTTGTTCGACGTCGACGGCGAGCGTTTCCTGCTGAAGCAAGGCGAGTGGAGCGACTGGATCACCCTGCGCTTCCGCCTGGTGCCCGCCCTGAAGACCGTGCGCGGCGTCTGCCGCTTCTACCTGAAGGAAGTCTCGCCGACGTTCAAGCTGTACGTCACGCCGGTGAACCTCGACCCCGCCGCGCCGGAGATGCCCATCAGCACGCCCGCGGACTGGTCGCGCGAGCTGGCCGCGACCCTGGGCCCCTTCTACACGCAGGGCCTGCCCGACGACACCAAGGCCCTCGAGGAGGGCGCTTTCGACGACGACGACTACGTGTCGCAGTCGTCGCTGGTCTTCGAGGAGCGGGAACTCCAGCTGCGCAACGAGCTGGACCGCTTCGCCACGCAGGCGAGCGGCTTCCTGTTCTTCTACTTCAACAGCCCCGACCAGACCTGCCACACCTTCTGGCGCAACATGGACCACGACTCGCCGCGGCACGACGTCGAGGCCGCGCGCCACGAGCAGCGCATCCGCGACGTCTACCGCAACTGCGACCGGGCCCTGGGCCTGGCCCTGGAACACGTGGACGACGAGACGCTGGTGCTGGTGCTGAGCGACCACGGCTTCGCGCCCTACCACCGCTCCTTCCACGTCAACCGCTGGCTGCTGGACCACGGGTACCTGGTCCTGGAGCCCGGGGTCGCGCCGCAGGACGTGATGTACCTGTCGGGGATCGACTGGAACCGCACCCGGGCCTACGCCATCGGCATCAACGGGCTCTACCTCAACCTGAGCGGGCGCGAGGAGCGCGGGATCGTCGAGCCCGGCGCCGCGCGGGAGGCCCTGCTGCGGGAGCTGGTCGCCGGCCTCGAGGCCGTGACCGACCCCGTCACCGGCGGGCGGGCGGTCAAGTACGCCTACCGCACCGACGAGGTCTACCACGGCCCGCACGCGGCCGAGGCGCCGGACATCGTCCTGGGCTACCACCGCGGCTTCCGCGGCTCCAACGAGTCGGCGCTGGGCGAGGTGCCCGACGCCACGTTCGCCGACAACATGATGAAGTGGAGCGGCGACCACTGCATGGCCGCCGACGAGGTGCCCGGGATCATCATCAGCAGCCGCCGGATCGACAAGGCCGACCCGACCCTGCTGGACCTGGCCCCGACGTTCCTCTCCCTGTTCGGGATCGCGCCGCTGCCGGAGATGGTCGGCAGCCCCCTCTTCACGGGAGGTCGCTGATGTTCGGACCCGTCGTCAAGATCGACAAGGCCCTGCTGGCCAAGATCCGCAAGTACGCCGGGATCGCCGGCTACGCCTCGCCGGAGGAGTTCGTCCGCCACGTGCTGGAGCGCGAGATCGCGAAGTTCGAGGAAGGCGGCGCCTCCGAGGACGAGATCCGCAAGCGCATGCAGGGCCTCGGCTACATCTCCTGAGGAGTCCGTCGTGACCTGGCTCGCCTCGCTGCTGAACGGCCTGTTCGACCTGCTGCTGCGCCCCTTCGGCGGGGCGCCGTGGGCGGGCCTGGCCGTGGTGTCGGCCCTCGCGGGCGTCGCGATGCTGTGGCTGTTCAAGCTCACGACGAACCAGGACCTGCTGGCCCGCCGCCGGCGCGAGCTGACCGGCGGCCTCTACGAGCTGAGCCTGTACCAGGACTCGCTGGCCGTGATGGCGCGCCTGCAGGCGCGGCTGCTGGCGGCGAACCTGCGCTACCTGCTGGTGTCGCTGCCGGCCCTGCTGGTGCTGCTGCCGCTGGCGCTGCTGACGATCGTGCAGTTGGACGCGCGCTTCCAGCGCCGCGCCCTGCGCGCCGGCGAGGAGATCCTGGTCGCGGCGCGCTACGCCGAAGGCGCGTCCCCGGACCGCCTCGCGCTCGAACCCGCAGCGGGCCTGGCCGTGGCGGCCGGGCCGGTGCGCGACCGCGCCGAGCGCACCGTCTGGTGGCGCGTGCGGGCGGAGCGCGACGCCCCCGCGGGGTTCGCCGTCGTCGACGGCGCCGTGCGCTTCGAAAAACGCCTGGCCCCCGACGGCGCGCTGGGCCGCCTCGCCGCGGCCCGCGTCACGGCGGGATGGCGTCACGTCCTGCTACACCCGTCTGAATCGCCCCTGCCCGGCAGTGCCGTGGTGACCGAGCTGCGGGCCGAGCTGCCCGCGCGCGGCCGCGACCGTCTCGGCATGCCGGGCTGGCTGTGGGGCTTCTGCCTCTTCTCGATCGCCGGCGGGCTGGCGGTCAAGGGCCTCTTCAAGGTGGAGATCTGATGAACTTCGCATTCGCCGGCGCCGTGTCCGGCCTGGTCGCCGTCGCCCTGGGCGCATTCGCCGCCCACGGTTTGAAGTCGAAGCTTACGCCGGAGATGCTGGCCATCTTCGAGACCGGCGCGCGCTACCAGATGTACCACGCCTTCGCCCTGCTCGCGGCCGCCTGGGCCGCCGGCCAGGGCGCCGCCGCCTCTCCCGCGTTCGCCCGCGCCGCCGGCTGGTGCTTCCTGGCCGGCACGCTGCTGTTCTCGGGCAGCCTCTACGCCCTGGCCCTGACGGGCCTGCGCAAGCTGGGCATCGTCACGCCCTTCGGTGGGGTGTTCTTCCTGGCGGGCTGGGGCCTGCTGGCCTTCTCCTTCCTCGCGCGCCGATGAGCCGCGGCGCGCGGCTGCGGGAATTGGCCGGCCTGTTCCTGCGCCTGGGCGCGCTCTCCTTCGGCGGACCCGCGGCTCACAACGCGCTGATGCGCACCGAGGTCGTGCACCGGCGCGGCTGGCTCACCGACGCGGAATTCCTGGACCTGATGGGCGCGACCAACCTGATCCCCGGGCCGAACTCCACCGAACTCGCCATCCACATCGGCCACCGCCGCGCCGGCCGGCCCGGCCTGCTGGTCGCCGGCGCCTGCTTCATCCTGCCGGCCGTCCTGATCACGCTGCTCTTCGCCTGGGCCTACGTCCGCTTCGGCGCGCTGCCGCGGGTCGCGGCGCTGCTCGACGGGGTGAAGCCGGTGATCGTCGCCATCGTGGCGCACGCGCTGTGGGGGATGTCGCGCTCCGTGCTTAAGAAACCGCTGCCGGCCGTGCTGGCGGCCGTGTCCCTGGCCGCGGTGCTGGCGGGCGTGAACGAGCTGCTCGTGCTGACGGGTGCCGGACTGGCGGCGCTCACGACACGCCTGCCGCCGCTGCGGCGGCCGCCGGGCGCGCTGCTGCTGGGACTGGGCGGGTTCCTTGCCGCCGCTTCCCGCCTGCCCGCCGCCGCGGTCGCCGGCGTGGCCGAGATCGTCGCGCGCCCGTTCGCCCTGTCGTCGCTCTTCCTGTTCTTCCTGAAGGTCGGCTCGGTGCTGTTCGGCAGCGGCTACGTCCTGATCGCGTTCCTGCGCGCGGACCTGGTGGACCGCTGGCGCTGGCTCACCGAATCCCAGCTGCTGGACGCCGTCGCGATCGGTCAGGTGACCCCCGGACCGCTGTTCTCCACGGCGACGTTCATCGGCTACCTGCTGGGCGGCGTGCCCGGGGCCGTCCTGGCGACGCTGGGGATCTTCCTGCCGGCCTTCGTCTTCGTGGCGTTGAGCGGGCCGCTGGTGCCGCGGCTGCGGCGCTCCCCGGTCGCCGCCGCCTTCCTCGACGGGGTGGTCGCGGCCTCGCTGGCGCTGATGGCGGCGGTGTCCTGGCAGATCGGCCGTGCGGCGGTGCGCGATGCGCCGTCGGCCGTCCTGGCGGCGATCGCGCTGCTGCTGCTGGCGCGCACGCGGATCGGGTCGCTGTGGCTGGTCCTGGGGGGCGGACTGGCGGGGTTGGCGCTGCAGGGGCTCGGTTAGTCTTCAGGGTTGTCGCGAATATCGCAATGTGATAGAATTAACAATATAACATCATGCACCGCACCCCGCCTTCTTCACATTCGGGAGGGTCGTCCATGTTCCGTGCCGCCGTCGGCCTCTTCGCCGCCCTGACGCTCCTCGCCCTGATCCCGGCTGTGCCGGCAGCCCGCGCCGAGGTTCTCGACTACGACCTCGCCGAGCAGTGGAGCGACCTGGAGAATCCGTTCTTCCCCTGGACGCTCTGGAAATCGCCGAGCGAGCTCTTCGGGATCAACCAGCCCGACTACTTCCAGGATGAATCCGGGCGGCGCGCCTGGGCCGATCAGCCCTGCTGCTTGCAGATGCACGTGCCCGTCTGGAGCAGTGACGTCTCCGAATCCGAGCCCGTCGTCTGGATGCACGGCGCGGAGTTCGATCGCACCGGCACCAACGTGACCAGCGCGGACTGGATCAGCTATTTCGCGGGCACCGCGACGATCGACGGCGCGGTCTGGCAGACCTGGACCGGCCACCGGGCGATGCGCTGGTCGCTGGTCCACAACGGGACCATCCTGACGTCCGGCGACATCGTCACCGACGGCACGTACACCGAAGCCGCGCCGTTCGACTTCGCCGCGGGCTCCGGCGGCCCGGGCGCCCTGGTGCGGACCGTCGAGGCCGGCGACCGGATCGAGCTGCGCATGACCTCGCTCAGCGAAGGCGGCAATCTCGGCGAGTCGCTGTGGCTGCGCTTCCACATCACGCTCGACACCGGGACCACCGACGCCGCCCCGCCGCCCGCGGCCGTGCGCCTGCTGCCGTGCCGCCCCAACCCCTTCAACCCCCGCACCACGCTGCGCTGCGAGCTGCCGGCGGGAGCTTCCGGCCACCTCCGCATCCACGACGCCGCCGGCCGCCAAGTGCGCTCCTTCACGATCGAAGCCGACGCCTCCGACCGGCGCGAGATCGCCTGGGACGGCCTCGACGACCGCGGCCACGCCTGCCCCTCGGGCACGTACTTCGCCCGCCTCGGCTCATCCGGCGAGGTCGCGACGACGAGGATGACCCTGGCGCGATAACCGTAGCCGGCACCGCCCCCCCCCCCTTGCCACCCCGGTCCACGAACAGGACACACGGATCGTCCCGTCGCGGGGGCGTCTGGAGTCCCTCTGCGCCAGGAGGGCGCAGAGGGACGGAAGTCGAGCGAGCCGGGCACAGGATGTGCCCGGCGAGCGCCCCCCGCGACGGGACGATCCGTGTGTCCTGTTCGTCGCCGGGGAATTATTCGTGGCGGAGGGCTTCGATCGGATCCATGCGGGCGGCGCGGTTGGCAGGGTACAACCCGAAGACGATCCCGATCCCCGCGGAGAACAGCACCGCCAGCAGCACGATCCACGGATTCAGGGCGAAGGGGAAGCGCAGCACCTTGGTGCCGCCCCAGGCCGCGAGGTAGCCGAGCACGACGCCGATGATCCCCCCGATGGCCGTCAGCGTGGCGGCCTCGACCAGGATCTGGCGCAGCACGTCCTGGCGGCGGGCGCCGATGGCCATGCGCACGCCGATCTCCCGGGTGCGTTCGGTGACCGAGATCAGCATGATGTTCATCACGCCGATGCCGCCGACCATCAGGCCGATGCTCGACAGCACCACCAGCACCAGGGCGACGCCCTGGGTCACCTTGTCGACCAGCTCGCCGTAGGTCTCCGAGGCGACGACTGCAAAGTTGTCCTTCTCGCCGGGCTTCAGGCCGCGCCCGCGGCGCAGGGCGCCGGTGACGTCGGCGGCGACGTCGTCGGTCGCGAAGCCGTCGGTGACGGTGACGGCCAGCGTGCGGTCGTCGTACTCGCCGGTCGAGAAGTCCTTCTCGTAGGAGGTCCACGGCGTCACGACGAAGTTGTCGCCCATCGCGCCGAAGATGTGGCGCCGGCTCTCCATGGCGCCGATGACCCGGTACTCCGCCCCGAACAGGCGCAGGGATTTGCCGACCGGATCGATCCCGGGGAACAGGGCCTCGGCCGGTCCGCTGCCGAGCACGCAGACGCGGCTGCGCGAGTCCTGCTCGTCGAAGGTGAAGAAGCGGCCCTCGGCGATGGCGAACGAGTAGAGCGTGGCGAAGTTCGACGAGGCGCCGAAGATCTGCACCAGGTTGGTGCGCTCCTTGCCGTGGGTCAGGATCGTCGCCCGGCCGCTGGTGATCATGTAGTCCACGCCGTCGACGCCGGGCAGCGCGTCCAGGAGCGGGATCAGCTCCGGCATCAGCTGCGGACGGCGCAGGGCCTCCTCGGGGTCCTCGCCGCCGAGGCCCGAGTGCCGGGCGATGTAGAGGTAGGGCTTGGCCGAGGAGACGATGTCGCTGCGGATGCGCCCGCTCAGGCCCGAGACGATGGTGTAGATCGCCAGCAGCGTCGCCACGCCGATGGCCACGCCCAGGATCAGCAGGAGGCTGCGCAGGCGGTGGCCGCGGATGGTCAGCAGCGCCTGGCGGACGCCCTCCTGCGCGTGCATGACGCCGCTATTCATGGCGCAACGCCTCCACCGGATCGAGGCCGGCCGCCTTCCAGGCGGGGTAGGTGCCGAAGACCAGGCCGATGACGAAGGTCACGGCCAGCCCCGCGCCGATCGACCAGCCCGCGAAGGCGAAGGGCAGCGGCGACAGCAGCGAGATGAGCAGGGCCAGACCCAGGCCGCTGCAGATGCCCAGCACGCCGCCGGTCATCGACAGGGTGATCGACTCGACCAGGAACTGCCAGAGGATCGCCGAGCGCCTCGCGCCGACGGCCTTGCGGATGCCCACCTCGCGGGTCCGCTCGGTGACCGCCACCAGCATGATGTTCATCAGCACGATGCCGCCCACCACCAGGCTGATGCCCACCAGCGGCACCAGCGCGCCGTAGATGGCCTTGGAGATGCCCGACCAGAGCGAGAGCAGCTCGTCCATGGTCACGATGCCGAAGTCGTCCTTCTCCTTGGGGCGCAGCTGGTGGCGCAGGCGCATCAGGTGGCGCGCCTCCTCCTTGGCGTCGGCCAGCAGGGGCAGGTCCGCGGCAGCGATCTTGATGTCGATCGATTCGCGCCCGCCGAAGGACTTCATCCAGGCCGTGATCGGCACCACCGCGAAGCGGTTGCGGCTGTTGCCCAGCATCGAGCCGCGGTCCTCGGCGACGCCGATGACGCGGAAGTGGCGGCCGGACAGCTTGAAGTCGCGCCCGACGGGGTCGCTCACGCCGGGGAACAGGTCCTGGGCCACCTCCCAGCCGATCACCGCGACCTGCGCGCTGGCGAACACGTCGCGCTCGGCGAGGTGGCGGCCGCTGTGCAGGGGCAGGTCCTCGAGCAGGGAGTAATCGGCCGTCTTGCCGCGCACCTCGATGCCGCGGGACTCCTTGGCGCCGGCGCGCAGGTCGGCCATGCGTTCGAGCGAGGCCCCGACCTCGGACGCCATCTGCATGTGCTCGCGCAGGTAGTCGCGGTCCTCCAGGGTCAGCTCGGGGTTGTTCAGCGAGGCCAGGAAGGCGTCCATGTCGGTGAGGATGTCGAAGAAGTTGACGCGCGAGACCGTGAACACGTTGGAACCCTCGGACAGCACCTCGCGCCGCGCGTAGAGGTCCACGCCGTTGATCAGCGACACGACGGCGATGACGCTCATCGTGCCGACGATGTTGCCGAGCAGGGTCAGGAAGGTCCGCAGCTTGTACGTCCAGAGGCTGGACAGGGCGATGCGGACCCCTTCCCACAGGTTCATGGATCAGTCCCGCTTCTTGTCGGCGCCGGCGCCCTTCTTCTTGGTGTCGACCTTCACCGCTTCCTCGTGCTGCAGGTCGCGCAGGATGCGGAACGGACCGGTGACGATCTGCTGGCCGTCGGCGAGGCCGGACAGCACCTCGAAGTCCTCCTCGCCGGTGACGCCGATCTCGACCGTCTTGAACACGGCCTTGCCCCCCTCGATCACGAAGACGCCCTCGACCTCCTCGCGCTTGACCGAGTCGGCGGCGGCGGTCGTCGGGCGGGGGCGCCGGCCCTTGCCGACCTTGGGCAGGGGCGGCCACTCGCGCACGGTCACCGCGCCGATGGGCACGGTCAGGACCTGCTTCGCGTCGGCCACGGTGATCTCGGCCTTGGCGGTCAGGCCGGGGCGCACGCCCACGATGGGGTCGTCGAGCGTGACGGTGATCTTGAAGTCCACCGCCTGCTGGCTCTGGCCGGTGCTGGTGTAGATGGGGCTGTTGCCGATCTCGGTCACGGTGCCGGCGAAGGAGGTGTCGGGGAAGGCGTCCACCTCCACCTTGACCGGCTGGCCGAGCTTCACGCGCACGACCTCGGTCTCGTCCACGTCGACCTCGGCCTCCATGGTCGCGAGGTCGGCCACCGTCAGCAGCACCGTGCCGGCGTTGTTGAGGGTGCCCATGATGGCGTTCTCGCCCTCCTCGACGTTCAGCCGCGTGACCACGCCGGCCATCGGCGAGGTGATGGTGACCTTGTCGAGGTCGTAGCGGGCCTTCGCGAGGTTGGCCTCGGTCTGGCGCAGGGTCGCCTCGGCCGACGCCGTGCGGGCCTCCTCGATGCGGGCGTTGGCCTCGGCCGCGTCGATCTGCTCCTGCGAGGACAGCCCGCTGCCGAACAGGGAGCTGGCCCGTTCGAGGTCCTGCTGCGACTTGTCGCGGCCGGCGCGGGCCAGGTCCAGGTTGGCGCGCGCGGTGCGCACGGCGGCCTGCAGGGCGTCGACCACGGAGCGGAACTCGGTGGGGTCGATCTCCAGCAGCAGCTGCCCCTGCTCGACGCGGTCCCCCTCGCGGACGGCCAGGCGCGTCACCTTGCCGATCGTCGAGGCGCTGACGTCGACCTTGCGCTTGGGGGTCAGGGTCCCCGAGGCGGTGACGACCTCCACGAGGTCCTTGCGGGCGACCTGGCCCGCCTCGACGCCCAGCGCCTTCCGGGACGACTTGAGCAGGTTCACAGCGATCAGCGCGACCACGATGACCGCGGCGCCGATGATGAGCCACTTCTTCACGGATGCCTCCCGTTTCGCACCGGACGACTAGAGGAAGAGCCGGCCGATGCCGAACAGCACCAGGCTGAGGAACAACCACGTGGTTACGACGACGGTGGTCGCCTTGTTGCGTGCGAATTCGTGGACCTGGCCCAGGCCGATCACCATCAGCAGCACGCCCCAGACGGTGAACAGGTCGAAGATCGACAGGAGCTGGTACAGGGCGTCGGTCGGGCCGCGGTCGACCGCGAACACCGCGGGGCCGATCGCCACGCCGCTGGAGGAGCCCTTGGCCAGCACCAGGGGCCATTTGACCAGCGAGGAGAGGCCCAGGCTGACCACCGAGGACCAGTAGACCACCCCGGCCGTCTGCAGCAGCGTGCCGCGCCCGCCGGCCAGCTTGCAGAACAGCAGGTAGATCAGGGCCATGACGAACAGCATCACGGAGGCCCCGACGCCGCTCTGCACGCCCTGGATCACCCGCGAGGAGACGGTCGGCGTCTCGTACTTCGCGTACATCTCGGCCAGGTCCTCCTCGGGCATCATCTTCCCGAAGCGGGTCTCGCGCATGACGTCCAGCTGCTCCGGTCCCGTGATCTGCAGGGTGGCGGCCGAGAACAGCCCCAGCATGAGCGCCACGGCCAGGGCGGCGATCACCCAGCGCGGGCTCTCCTTGACCTCGGCCATGGCCGCGACCGGGTTGGTGACGATGTTCAGGAACCGTTTGCCGATGGAATCGTTCATGCCCGGCCTCCCTGGCGGTCTCCGTCCCTCTCGCCACCGGACCCTCCGGGCGGCGTCGGCGACGATGGTCGCCCAGGCTCGGCCCGGCGTCAAGGGACGAGCCGGCGGCGGCGCGGCGGCGTCTTGACAGCGGCGGGACGCGGCTATAAATTGGGGTTCCCCGGACGGCGTCCGGGCCCCGATGCGGATACGCGCGAAGCAGACGATATGGTGGCGGCTTAGCTCAGTTGGTTAGAGCAACGGAATCATAATCCGTGTGTCCGGGGTTCGAATCCCTGAGCCGCTACCATCCTTTCTTTCTCTCCCGGCCCTCGCCGACGGCTC
>Ga0172375_10005151_pt1 | contig 18999 bp, 17 predicted proteins | sample LakKiv1m_FD_114537 | JGI IMG/M metagenome (GOLD analysis project Ga0172375, IMG submission 114537) | Freshwater microbial communities from Kabuno Bay, South-Kivu, Congo - kab_092012_11.1m | ecosystem: Environmental > Aquatic > Freshwater > Lake | place: Democratic Republic of the Congo...
GGACAGCAAAGCCATCACGCCCAGGTGCATCCAGGAGGGGGAGGGGGCACCAGGACCCGCCGCCCCTGGCGGCCGACGATCCTGACCTTGTCCCCGTGCGTTCCGATCGTGTCCCCGGGCATGTAGTACTCGCGACCCGGAACGGCGTCCGCGGCATCCACGGCCTCGGCCATCATGTGCTCGAGCTCGTCCATCGAAGGTCGCATCACCAATCCTCCTCTCCCGAGTAGCACGAATCGTATTCGTCCCCGAGACAACCGACCGCCTCGGTTTCGCCTTCTCTCGGATCTTCATTCACGTCCGGGTAACACGTACCTTCCGCCCGATACAGATGATCCGCCGGGACGCGAACCCACATGAACTGCCGTGTCACGGAGCATTCGATCACGCAAATGCCGGTCGCTTCTGCCAAGAACAGGATCCGCGAGCAGTGAACCGGCCCCCGTCCACAGGGACATGCCACCACCTTGGAACCCGTGACCCTGACCACGTACCCGCCCAGATCTTGCGGCAGCCGAACCACATCGGGCACGTCGTAGTGGAGGGTGGCCTTGCAATCCGGGCTATCGCCCAGCTGGTCGGTCACGTCTGCCACGTTGGCGTCCCCGGCTTTCTTCGTGAACATGAGCTTGTCGCCCATGCGAGCACCTCCCACGTCAAGATAACCCGGCAGGCCCGGACTATAAGCCCAAGTTTCGTGTATTCCTTTTATTGGTGGGCTTATCAGGGCCGCATTGCGGGTCGTCCCATTGTGGCACGGAGGATAAAACGTGGCGTGTTTGACGTTGGCTGATGCGGAACGAATCGCGGCGAAAGGTAAGCCGTGGACGTTCCGTTTGGAGTTTATTGGGGCGAACGCGACGAACGCCAGCGGGGTCTCTGACAAGTATTGGTACGCAACCGGGCGGGCCGTGAACGAGGCCATCGAGATTGGTTGGGGTGCGAACGGGACCGCTCCGCAGCACCAGTTGATCGACTGGGACGAGCTGCGCAAGCGCGTGGCGGAGAAGTTGGGCAAGGGTTACACCTACACCAACACCCCGTACATGCGGATGACCCCCGCCTCGATCGCCAAGTTGGGTGGGCCGACTCGGGCATCCGGCCAGGGATCCCTGATGCCGATGGGCACCAATCTCCCGACAACCACTCTTCCCCCCGTGGTCAAAGCGGGAACGAGGGTGTCCGTGGCCCCCGGCGTGACGGTGAAGGCCGTCTCGGCGGCTCCCGTGCTTCCGACGACGGGACCGGTGACCCGGTGTGCCGCGCTCTTGGCCCTGGGGGATCCGTGGGCGCTGGCGAATCATCTGAAGGTGGTCCGTCAGGGGACGACGGTGATCGGGTACGCGGCGATCGATGACAACGGGAACGAACTCCTGCGGTTCGCCCCGCAGGGCGGAATCGATTTCGCCCGGGATTACGGGTTGGACATCGATTTCAAGGGCTGATGGGAGGGAGGAACTCGATGAGGCGTAGAACGTTCAAGTCGACCCCCGCGGAGCCGGTGGATCCGTCCGTCCAGGGGGAACACTACATCGTGATCTACAAACGGGCAAACGGCATCCCCGAATACGGAGTCACTACTCGTATTCAGCCCGGGGATGTGGTTGAGTTCCGAGACAGTGGGATCCGGACGGCCGAAGTTGCTTCCGTGAAGGGGAAGGGCGACAAGATGTCGATCCGGACCAAGGCCGTGCGATTCCAGGGGTTCTTCATCCGCAAGGCCGAGACGCTCATGGTTCGGGATCTCACGAAGATCCTGCGCCTCCGGCCGGATCTCAAGGTGGTGATCGATCCTGACACCCTGCGTAGGTCGTTCGTGACGCAGGAGGTCAAGCCGGTCGAGCCCCCGCCACCGCTCCCCACGGTGAAGTTCGCACCGGTCGAGCCCCCGAAGAAGGTCGGGGGCTCGAAGGCTGTTCCTGCACCCCAGGTGGTCAAGCCGGTTCGGCGCCGTCGGAGTGCATCCAAGATGATCGCATTGGAGACGACTTCCCCGGTGGTCAAGGCCCCAGCCAAGGAGGAGCAATCGGGTGGGAAGCCCGTTCCGGTGGTGCGGACGGTGAGGCCCCAGATCCGGGAGGCCTCTGGCGGTTTCCTGGTGGTCGGCAAGAATCACCAAGGGAACCCCATTCGGATCGCGGTGAAGTGTCGGGATACGGCCGAGAAGATCATCGCCGTGTACAAGGATCCCATCGGTCGGGACCTGCCGAAGGAAATCGGGGATCTCTTGAAAACGGACAGAACAGCATCCAAGGTCCAGACCCCGAATCCTGAGACCAAGTCCGAGTCTCCGGCCCAGAAGTGGCGAAAGATGCGGGAGCAGAAGGGTCGCGGCGCGCACGCCTAAAGGATCCGGTACTTCGCCTTCATCCTGTTGAAATAACCTTGCTGTCCTGACGTGGCATCCCCGGTCATGGGGAGACCCCGTTTGATTCTTTTCTCGGCCACGTCTTGGCAGAACTTCATCAGGTACTCGTCCCCTGCCATCTTGGCCCGTTTCCACAACTCCTTGAGGATGTGCAAGGTGTCTTCATCTATTCGCGGCGCGGACGCAGGGTGACTGGCCTTGTCCTCGATGTAGGCGATCTGGGTTTCCGTCAGGATGCCATCTTGGAACACCCGCCGGTACCAATCAGAGAGCCGGGAGTCCTCTTCCCAGTCGGGAATGGCTTTGATCTTGGCGAGGATGTCATCTTTGTACTTCTTTCGATCGGTGATTGTGGCCAAGGCGTCGTAGAAGCCCTGAGCTTTGAGGTAAGCTGCCCGGATTCGTTCAATGCCTTCGCGCCAAGTCTTCTCCCAGTTGGTTGTCCGAGCAAAATAGGATTGCCCTTGAGCCTTTTTGTTGATGGTCTGACCAGTCACACGAGACACCAGCGCGAGTTGCATCGAGCCTTTGCCGACGCTCACGACTTCATCGCTTTGGCCTACGGTGGATGACAATTTGATAGCAACGGTATGCGACAAGGGCAACAGGTAAACTCCTGCGCGGCCCGGTTGGCGGTACCATTTCTCATGGAGATGCGGGATTCGAGTCAACCAATCTTCGAGCATATCCCGGGTGATGGAAACGAAAGTCGCGGCCATGCCCACTTTGATATGTTCCCGACCCTTCTGCTGATAGGCTCTCACTCCTAGCGCCATTGCTTCCGCTGTCCCGGTGTCCCCATCGGGGGATGGGATTCGTTTGAGCAACGTAAGGGAGTCCCAAGCACCCTTATGGGTCCTCTCCTCCGGGAGATTGGGGATGTTGACCGTGATCTTCCATTCTGATGGGAAATGTAATCCCATATGGGATCCATGGGTGTGGTGCAACATGACTATTGGGTGCCCGACAGCATCTTGCAAATACCAAGGTCTGAACTCGGGGATTTCACCGACCGCCCCCAATCCGGTCGATTTGGAACCCCGTTTCCAGGTGTATCTTTGGCCATTGAGGTTGACCACTCGGGGGAGTCCTGCTATTCTGGTTTCCATGGATGTTTTGCCTCCGAAGATCTCTTGGAAAGCCTCCAAATGATCTCCTGTCAGTTGGCCCGTCGCTTTCAAACCCATGACTTCACAGAAATGCTCCTCAACATTCTTGGAAGCATATTGGGTCGGGAAACAGTTGATGGCCCTCAATTTCCGATGAAAACGGACCAGTTGCGAGATCGTAATAAATCCCCCACCCTCAAGGAAAAGCCGATCCCCCTCGATTTTGATTACTTTGGGTTGTTCCTTTGTGCCCTGGATATGGATCCCAATGGATTCTCCTACTCTGGGCAAAGGTGGAAGCTCTGCTGGTCTGCGAGGGTATTGGCAAACGGTATGCCTCCGTTTGAATCGGGATTTCAACTCCAAAGGCATGAATTTGTGCCAATAACGATGCGCCAGTTCGTGAACAAAAGTGTGCAGGTCACCTTTCTGGAGTTTGATGTCCGTTCGAAGGTAAATTTCATCTGTGTTGGGTTGGTACCAGGCCAGATATTTGGGTTGCCTTAACCGGCCGATCAGGAAAACGTCACCGTAGAGGGCTTTGTCGAATGCGGGAACAGCAGCCAGTTGGGAATGCACCATTCGGATGACCGCTTCCAAAGCGGTCACTGGTCCTTTCAAATCCTCTCCAAGGAGTCCGAATGTATTGTGGACGGTGAAAGGACCGATTTTGAAACTCCCTTGGGTTCGATCCTTGGATGCTTCATTTTTGGGTTTCCAGGTCGCGGCTAAATCCAGCACCCCAAAGTGTTTCCGATTCTTGTCATACCAGGTGACAATAGAAGATGGAACCCTGACGGCGGAGAAAACACGGACAGCGGCCGTGAATTCGTCTGCTTTTGATGGGGGAATATCCCGAGACCGCAACAGAGCATCTGCCAGTTTTCGACCTGCCAGGATGAAGTCCCGCCATATGTAGGGGGATGCTCCGTAAATGCCCGGGGCACTGACATTTTCTCGAAACCTGCCTGACATGTATTGATAGTTGGAAAGCAGAACTTCCAACTGATTTTCAGGCACCGTCACCGCCTCACGGATGTTCATTCCCAATTCCCCAAAGCAGCCGTGCGGCGGAGAAATGCTTGAACGGTTTTCTTGTTCCATATGGAAGCCACTTTGCCCGGAGCTGCACCTGCATCCGCCGGTTCTCCTTCCTCGCGGATGCAAGCCTCTTGAATGAATTGGCTCCGAATCCCGAATTTGGGATTCGGGATGTCCAAGATGGTGCAGTGCTGCTCAGCTCGGGTGATGGCCACGTATGCCAGACGCCGTTCAGACCAAAGGTCGGGTCCTTCCGGTACGAGGTCACCTTTGCCCGTCCGAGGGAATTTCCCACCAACCACTGGAACGTACATATGTGGGACCTCGAGGCCCTTCCATGAGTGCATGGTCCCGATGGTTACAGCATCCCGGTCAATCTCCTTTTCGGTATCCCGGGAAGAAATCCTTTGATTGACCGCCTGGAGTTTATGCACGAAGGCCATGGCCTCTCCGATGTCATCTTTGCCCCCAAGGAGACCGGTCAAAGGGGCAATCGGGGCCAAAGCCTGTTCTACGATCTGGTCCTCAGACACATTGCCGGTGTCCGACTCTGCTGCGAGTTGGGCCATGACCTCATCGTTCTCTTCGACCGCATGAATCAAGGATTCTCGCAGGGAGCTCCCGTCGATCCCTTTCAGTTCCATGATGCTATCAAGAACCTTGGATGGGGAACCTTTCATTTTGGCCACGGCTTCGAGGTTGTCCGTGAAGTGTTTGAGAATGTCAGACCATTTTTCCCAATCATAGATGTCTTTCCAACCGCCATCTACAAGCCATTTGGGCCATGGACCCTTGGCTTTTTCATCCATCTTGGTGAAGAATGCCCGGCCGAGTTTAGAGAAGGGCGCCCTTGTAGCGGCCCTGACCGCATCATTGAGAAGTTCTGCTGATCCATTCAGTCCGTGTTCTGCGATTGTGAGCCATCCAATAAGGGCCTTGGTGTTGGGATCCCCAAAGAACGAAGCATTGGATTTGAAAGGAATGCCTCGTTTGAGCATCTCGAGGCCATAGTGATATGCTTCGGCATTGGATCGAACCGCGATGCCGAAAGAGGCGTATCCCCCAGCCCCTGCCGATGGGTTGTATGCGTCCACATGCCCGGCGGAGACCAAACCTTCAACTTCCTCCGCAACGTTTTGGGCCGCCGCCTCGGTGGAGTCCACTGAACGGGCCACGATTTTCCCCGGACCTTTCTCTGGTGTGGCTTTGCACACCATCGGGACCTGTCTCTTATTGTGGGCGATCAGTTTGTTGGCAGCATCTACAATCTCGGCACCAGACCGGAAATTGGTGTCTAGTAGACGGGTGGCGAAAGCTCCCGGTTTTCCTGTTTTCGGGTTCACGATCTTATCGGATTTGTCGATGAATTCATCCGGGTCTGCCCCGCGGAAGGAGTAGATGCTGTTGTGGGACAGAATCCCATCTCCGATGAAGTTAGAAGCATCATCTACATCGAGATCAATGAATTTGCCTGACACCTTTTCAATCGACGCAATCGGATCAAGTTCGAGATTCCCGTCATCATCGATTGAAGGCAACTCCATTCCTACGAATAGGCTGGACGCTGTGAGGTGACGTAGGTCACCATTTGGGGTGCTCAGCCTCTCGACAACAACCGCGTTTGTCCTAGAAGCAAGCATTTCAGTGAAACTGATCGCCTCTCTGTAGTTTTTGAAATACCTTCTAAGACGCCTATACCCGGAATCGTTTGTCGTGAAGGTGACGCTTTTTTTGCTGGGGGGCACATCAGCTACTAGCAGGTCCAGCGCGTCATCATTCCACTCTAGTAAAACTTGTGTGCCCATACTGGTATGGGCTAGTAGTTGGATGACGTATCGTGCTCTTGAGTGCTTTGTGTAGCCTTGTGATGCCCAATGGGGCATGTTGAAGCTGAGGTGGCGGTCCTCAAGGATTTTCTTACCGTAGACGATGACTTCACCCTCTTTGGACACTGGTTCTTTGGACACTGGTTCGGTGGCCCATAACTGGTGGTTGGGGGACATCGTGAGGCTCTTTCCGGATTCCAGGGTGACTTTGTACCCCCAATCCCACCCTGAGGGGACAACATGCCGTACGATTTGTGCCTCTAGGGCGCCATTTCGATACGACATGACGTGATCACCAGCAAGGAGATCACCGGCACACCGGGTTGTTCCGTCGGCCATGAGAATTTTTGTAGAGATCTCGCAACATTGCTTGTCATCTCCGATATAAGCAAACGTGTCCGCGGTCATCTTTCCATCCGCCCGAGGTTCCAGCGTTTCGGGGTCCAAATGGCCCGCCACGAGTCCAAATAGCAAGTGCTGAACCCTGTTGAGGTCCTGGGCCTCGTCCACGAGGACAACCCTGTATTGGGCCTGGATTTGGTGCCTGACTGTGGGTGATCCCACAAGCGCCCGCACGGTATCGATCAAAATGTCATCCATGTCTCCTTGGCCGGCAAACTCGGGTTCACCGTGAGGACCTTTGAGCCACTCATAGGCCCCATAGACAGCAGCATAATCAGATTCAGGGGGATAGGGGCCTTTGCCGGCCCATGCTTCACTGGGGGACAACCCTTTGCCTTTCAAGATCGAAATGGCGTTCTTGAACTCGCCCACTGCGATGGCGACTTTGCCTTTTCCTTGAGCTCCTTCAATCTCCCGGGTCAGGTCTCGGCCAAGATTGAACCACTGCCGGGCGGGTTTGTTGAAATAGGTGTAATCCTCCAGTTTGTTCCGTTTGGTTTTCGGTTCCGGGGTTCCATCGCTTTCGTCTTTTTCTTGTGCGGATGCTAGGCGGAATGTTACGGTGTTCTGGCCTTTCACCCGTACGCGGGAGAAGATCTCGTTGATGGCATTTTTCTGATCCTGACGGAGATCCCGTACAGAGGTTCCTTGGACGCTGCGAAGGAATGAAACCGCCTGAGCGGCCCAACGGCCACGTTCACCTGGCCAGGTACGGGCCGCCCATTGGAAATAACCCATGGCATCATTCACGGCGTATCTGAGTTGTTCGTCTTGCTGTTGGTCAACGTTAGGGACACCCTGTTCTGTCTGGGTTCCCCGATCCGGGACATAGGCCCCATCCCACAACCCTGCTGGTCGAGGTGGCAACCCCCCCGCTGCCCGCATTTTGACTTGTTCAATAGCGAGACGAAGGACCGTGGTTTGTTTCCAAGCCTCATCCCGGCCGAAGTAACTGGGCCGGCGGAATTCCCGGGCCTGTTTGTTGAGGAGATTGCCACAAATGGCGTGAGTAGTACCAAACCCGTCTTTGGCAGGACCTTCAACCACGGCCCCGTATTTGCCGATTCGTTTGACCAACTCGGCCGATGCTTTCCGCGTAAACGATGTGGCTAGAACAGATGTGGGGGGGACACCCAGCTCATTGATGTGATAAGCCACCTGCGATGCCAGGCAGCGAGTTTTTCCGCTGCCAGCGCCCGCAGCAATAAGGACTTTGCCCCGAGCCATCATGGCCGCTTCCTGGTCTGGAGTGTGCCCCAGACGTTTTCCAATCTCGGTGGCGTGAATCGAAGTGGTCGTAGCAGCAGAAACGGCTGTGGCTCTGACGGTGTTGGGATCTGGACTGTTGGTCGCAACATCCTCGATGTATTTTAGGATGTTGATTTTCTTCTCTTCGAGAGCGGCTCCTTCCGGAGTGTTGGGGTCTGCTGTTTCGATACCGGCATTGACATGTTTCAGTTCTTCTCCCAAACCCTTGGCTACTGTGGCATCACTGAGTGCCCCTTCTGTGGGACTCAAAGGAACCCCGGCTGCCGAAGCTGCCTGCTGGATCCATTTCCTGAAAGTCTGAATGCCAGAAGCCGGGGGTATGGCCGCGAGTTTGTTGATGCGGGCTAAAGGTGCCTGTTCCTGGCACGCTGTGGCCAAAGAACGTGCGGTCATGGTCGCACGTCCGGGGAAAATCCCTTGCATGAAAGTCGCATGGGATTTCAGCCACGGCATCAGGAGGGTAATGAAGTGAGCCACAATATGGATCTGGGTGTTAGGTGCGCCCATCCGGGAAGCTCGAAGATAGGGAGCTTTCAACAGCCCCGTTCCCGGTTGGTCCAATATCTGGGCCAAGTACTGCTGAACCCCTTGGTTCAGATGTGGCATGTACCGTCGCACAAAAAGGAGCCCTCTTTTGGCGATCCTGTCGAGAAGCTTTTTCTCCTCGGGGGTGGTTCCTTTCTCTGATGCAAACAGAGTGAATGCTTCGTAGGCCACAGTGAAAGTCATGAGGTCCACGAAGAGATTGGGGGTTACCGGAACCGTGGACTCTGGCTGTTGTGCGCCGGAGTCTTCCCCGTCTTCGTTTTTTACTGTGGCTTTCATAAAACGTTTGGCAACACGATCCGAATTGACTGACATTGTCACTTCTCCTCGGGGACCTGTACCCACAAGGATGTTCTTATAGCCTTTCTAATGAAGGGGGCTTAGTGTACTCTTTTGGTGGGTCGTTTGTTGGAAGACTGGGATCATGAAGATTTTCCCGTTGTCCGACATTCACGCTGAGTTCCATCAGGACGGTGGGGCCGAGTTCGCCAAGTCGGCGGCCCTTCGGAAAGACGTGGACGTGTTGGTTGTCGCGGGGGACTGTGGTACCAGAACCCGGACCCGGCAGGGGATCCCGTGCATCGTCGCAATGCTTGAGAAGCTGTGTGACTCGTTTCCCCATGTTGTCTACGTCATGGGGAATCACGAGTACTACATGACTTCTTCTCTCGAGGAGATGCCTCAGGTTCTCGCGGCGTTTGCGGCCACGCACCCCAACTTCCACTGGCTGCATCGTTCCACGGTTGAGATTGACGGGCACCGATTTCTGGGGACCACACTGTGGTTCCGAGACGATCCCACGTCTGTAGGCGTTCGTTGGAAGATGAACGATTTCGATCTCATCCCACACTTCGCTTCCCGGGTGTTCCAGGAGAACGCCAAGAACGTGGAGTTCCTGCGGCGGATGATGAAACCCGGAGACGTGGTGGTCACGCACCATCTCCCAACCCATCTGAGTGTGCCGCCTGAGTTCAAGAGCTCTCCTCTCACCGCGTTCTACGTGACCGACATGTCGAAAGAGGTTCTCCGACTCAAACCGACCCTCTGGGTTCATGGACACGCCCACCATTCGTTCGATTACCGATTGGGTCAGACCAGGATCGTGGCCAACCCATTTGGGTACATCCAGCATGGAGAAAACGTCGGATTCGATTGGAACAAGGTCGTAGAGATCTGAATCTCGGTTTTCCCTCTATGCTCCCGTCAGATGTCGGGAGGTGTCTCTGGATGTCCGACTATTCTGACATGTTTGAATCCTTGTATGGTCATCCTTCTGGCCGAGAACCTCCCGAACTCCCTGTGATTCGCAAGGTGGCCCGAGATTTTGTGGATGCTTCTTACAAGTTCGGGGCGCCCATTATTCGGCAGATAGCTATCGAAGGAGACCGGGCAGGATTGGATGGGGCTGGGATTCAGTACTTCTACTGGGTGTTTTTCGATAGTCCCCGAACATGGCCAACCCTCCTCCCGAAGGCCAAAACTGCTTTGTTCATGGCCCGCAAGATCGCAAGCGAATCGGGGTCTGTTCCTAACTATTCCATTGGGTTGCAAATTCCGGATCGTGATAAAGAATTGCTCGTAGATCAGGCCGTGGTGAAACTGGCCACGTGGTGTTTGACTTCCCTGACCCCATTGTTGAGACGAGAGTGGGATAGAATCCTTCGGGCCCGTGCTGGGCGAGCAGTTCCGGAAATTGAATCCCGGTTCAAGGAAGAATTGTATGCCAGACCTCACACTTTCATCCACAGCTCGTTTCTGACGTACGCCATGCGCTTGTTCGAGTAGCATCTCCTCCGCTTCCTGGTGGGTATGGATCCAGGTCAAGATGGAGGACCCATGCCTCTTCCCAAGTGTAATCCCGTCCCCCCCAAACTGAAAGAAATCCGTGAACGAAAAGACCTACAACTCAGGCCCACCAAGCATCTCAAAGAGACTTTCACGGATTTTGATGGCCAGGAGAAACCTCTCCGGGTGCGCTATTACCAAGTACAAGGCATTCTCCATCTGGTAGTGATGCCTCGATTTGTTCTTGGCGACGACTGCGGGCTCGGTAAAACGATCATGGCTATCGGGGCTTTATGTTATATCTGGGAGAAGCAACCGGATCAGAAGGCTATCATCCTAACGACCAAATCTGCGTCCATGCAATGGTTGAAAGAATTTGGCAAGTTCACGAGAGGTGTCACAGTCATTCTGGCCCGCGGGACACCCAAACAACGGGAAGAGGCTCGGAGGATGTTTCTCGAATCCAAGGGCCCGACGGTTCTCATCATGGGCTATCGATCAGCAGTACAAGATTTCACGGCCCTTCAGGATTGGAAAGGTCATATCCTTGTAACCGATGAGGCCTCTGCTTTCAAGAACCACAAGACTCAAGTGCATCAGGTGTGCAAACACCTCTCTTCCCAGGCAGTTCGTTCTTGGGGGCTCACTGCGACCTTGATCCGAAATCATTTGATGGAGGGTTGGGGGGTGTATCAGGTCATTATCCCGGGTTTCTTCGGGATGTCCTACAACTCGTTCATGCTCTACTTCTGTATCACGCGGATGCAGCGGATCCCCCGATCCAATCGGCAGATTCCCATTGTCGTTGGCTACTATCCAGAGAAGATCAAAGAATTCAAGGAAATCATTGATGCTTACTACATCGGACGGCCGAAACATGAGGTGGCGTCCGAACTTCCATCTCTGACGGTTCAGCAGATCGAAGTGAATATGTCGGCGGAGCAAGAAGCCAAATATGCGGAGGCTCTCGATGGGCTTTTGACCCTTGGGGACGGGAATGACGCTGAGGTGAAAGAGGTCACCAAGCTGACGGCCATAGCCTATTGTCAGGAAATCGTAGACGATTTGGGTTTGATCAACTGCGAGGGGGGTTCCCCCAAACTGGATGCTTTGGTGGAGTTACTCACTGAAGGCGATTTGGGGGGCGAGAAGGTCATCATCTTCTCCCGTTTCGAGAAGATGGTCGGGATCATCATGAACCGATTGGCCAAGGAGAAGATCCCGGCTGTTCGTCTCACTGGGGCTGAAGATGAGACCGCACGGGAAGCGGCTAAAGTAGCATTCCAAGACCCCAATTCGGAAACCCGAGTGATTTGTATCACTACAGCAGGTTCGGAGGCCGTGAACCTTCAAGCGGCCAAGGCGATCATATGCTATGATACTCCGTGGTCGGCAGGTGATTTCCTTCAATTGATCGGACGGATGATCCGGATCGGTTCTCTCCATGACCGAGTCCTTGTCATGCACCTGGTTACTCGGGGTAAACGTAAGAAGGACACCATTGACTCCCGAGTTCTCGAGGTCCTCAACAAGAAGATGAATTTGGTCGAGGCTGTTCTGGGTAAACGGATCAAGGGGGAGGGCGACAACGCAGTGATATCTGCTGAGAACGAAATATCAGATCTGTTTACATCCTTGCGCCAAGATGCTCTGGGAGGTCGAGCCTGATGGAACCGCTGTTTGGTGGGGATGGAAATCCCAATTGTCCCAAATGTGGGGGAAGGGGGGTCGTCTCGGTTCCCCCGGAAATGCGTCCACGGTATGCCATCGGCGAAGTGGTCAGTCCTTGTGAGTGCGTCAGGTTTCGAGATGTGTTGATGAATGCCAGACGGGGCTGGGGAGCTTTAGTAGATGCCGAACCAGTCAAATGGTCCCCACTGCAGAAAGAAACCCATCGTTGTGTTTGGGCGACGGCTACCAATCAGGCTCTCAAAGGGCATCTGAAACGGGTTGTCCTTTCCATGCCGCCGTCATGGTTTTTCCGGGTAGTCACCGATGCCCAATTGATGGATGCCTGGTTGGCCAAAAACCTCGATGAAGACGAAATCATTGACGTGGATGTTCGGGAACTTCGACGGGCTAAACGCCAGGCGTTCTCATCATTGTCCAGTTTGACGGATCCCCCGGCACTTCTCATCATTCGATTGGGAATCAAAGCTGCTCGAAACTCGGCCATGTCCGAGGTCTTGCTCGAGACCATCAACACACGAGATCATGCCAATCAACCGACCTGGCTAGTAGACCACCCTGATCATCGTTTGGCTCCCGGGCATTTGGCCTATGATGATCTCGTAAAAGATGTCATTCAGGATTGGCCCAAAATCGATCTTCTTCCTGAGGGTAGTACGGTCATCAAGAAGAGACCCGATCCCAAGATGATTGGTGTCCCACAAACACTGTCCGATGTAATGACCCCGTCTGAGAAGAATGGTTCCATTACACATAGCGTCTTGGACAAAGCTTTAGCTAAACATAACGGCACTCTTTCCCGAAAGGAAAAGAAGCGTCAGGTCAATGGGGGATTCCATCAATGATGTTTCTTTTGAGGTCCACCTTTATCGCGGCATCGGGGGATAACAAAGACCTCCTGCTACGAAACTTCCTTGCTCTGGATAGCTCAGGTCTCGATTTCGATGTCAAAGAAGATCAGACCATCTGGCAGTATGTCAAGGATTTCGTTCGTTCCTACGGTCATGTTCCCGGTGTCAACACCCTCAAAAACCATTTCACGACTCTGAAACAGGACACCATTGTTGATCGTCTTGACCAAGTGGTAATGGCCTCAGCCCTGAGTGTGGGGGATTTCCTTGTCCGGTTGGAAGATAGGGCCAATGAACATCGTCAACGCGAAATGGCGGAGATTCTCAAAGAGGCCGGCCACATTCTAGGTCAAGGGCGCGAGATCAAACGGGGTAAGGAGACCGTTAAACTCCAGGGCCCTTTGGATTCCGTTCGGTATGTTCTTGATCATGCTCATGACATCGTAGCCCCCACGGTCGGGACTCGATTGTCCGGGGAAGTCACTTCTGATGGGGCCGATTTCCTCCGCAGGCTCGAACGGGTCGAGTCAGATCCCCTTGCTGGAATTGGTCAACATACGGGGATTACCCAACTCGATGCTGCTATCAATGGTGCGCGAAAACACGAACTTTGGATCATGGCCGGATGGACCGGGAGTTTGAAATCCACTGCCCAATTGAATTGGGCCTACAATCAGGCTGTGTACTACCTTCAAAGTCCGTTGATTTTTTCCCTCGAAATGCCCTACGAGCAGGATCGGAACATTCTCTATTCCATGCACTCATCCCACCCCAAATTCAAGCGGGTCCGTCAGGAGATGGGTTTGCCGTCGAATCCTGACGGATTCGGATGCATCCCGTATGAATGTATTCGAGATGGCAAGGTAAGGGAATATCATCCGAACGCCAGACGATTCCTGACCGAGTTTGTCGTTCCCGATTTCAACGGTGAATATGTTATTCGGGATATAGATCCCCAAACGGGGTACCCTTGGGAGGACCCCAAGGACTATGGAAAAATCCACATCGAAATCGCGGATCCCGACAAGAATGATTTCACCATGGCAGATCTCCGTCATCGGGCGGAAGTGATCCACTCTAAATCTCCGATTTCGATGATCTTCATTGACCATGTGGGGCTCATGGCCCCTCGCAAGTGGGTTTCCAACCGAACGGATCGCGACAACGAAATTATCCGGGATTGTAAACGTCTCGCGATGTCTTTCAATCGAGGACAAGGAATCCCAGTTATTACCCTTTTCCAGATCAGCCGTGATGGTTTTCGTACAGCCACGAAACGGAAAGAAAAAACCGGTGTTGCTGAGTTCGACCTCACCAATCTCTCGTACGCGAACGAAAGTGAACGGAGTGCAGACATTGTCACGGCAACCTGGGTGGATGACGATCTCCGGAAATCCAATCGGGTTCAGTGGCAATGTTTGAAATCCAGAGATCAGAAACCATTCGAACGTTTCGAGTCGCGAGTTGAGTATGCTTGCCGGCGAATTCTGACGGCAATGGATGTAACCATGCAGCCCCAACCCATGGGAGGTTCACCATCGGGTACGGTTCCGTCCGGGCGTCGTAAGCCTACGGCAGACAAGGATGCCATAGAGCAAGCAGGGAATGTTCTCGATGAACTGTCGGAGAAGAAATGAACAAACGAGTCAAGTTTATCCAAACCATTTTTGGATGAAAGTCTCGGAGCTTCGGAAACTTGCCCGAAGGCAAGGAGTCCACGGAAAGGTACATTCTATGAAGAAGGCGGATCTCATTGAAGAGATCCGTAAAACGATGGTTGTGGCGAAACACTAATGAAGTTCATCGTAGTATCGAGGAAACCCGCCGCCGGGACTGTAGCCCAGAATGCTCTCAAGCATGGGACTGGGGGGATCAATATCGATGAGTGCCGTGTTGGAACTGGTCAGGTGAAACAAGCCACGGCAGGGAGACGAACGGTCAAGTGGGGTGTCGGAGAAGGTGGTTGTAGTTATGAGAAAGGAACGGGTGCGGTTTTCTCCACGGAAGGAAGGTGGCCTACCAATCTCATTTTGGAACACAAACCCAAATGCAAAGGTATCGGAGAGACTGAGGTTGATACCGGGGATCGACGCGCTGCTCGGGATGGATCGACCCAACCGTTATCTCCACGGAAAAGTTGGAATGCCCATTCCATATCCCAAGGAAAACAAACTGCGCTCAGTTCCTACGGAACCGAGACCGTTCCCGTCTGGGAATGTGCTCCTGATTGTCCCGTGGCCGCTCTCGATGCTCAAAGTGGGGTCCTGGCGGATGGTCGGAAGAAGATCCTCCAATCCAATCTGGATGAATACGAAGGCTGGGGCAAGTCCATCCATCAAAGAAACCAATTGACCGGGTATAACGATTCTGGTGGGGCATCTCGTTTCTTTTTCCAAGTTCAAGGGGAGGGCAAATCGGTGGAAGTTCCCCAGCAATTGAAAGATTACCTCGTCAAACTCATTTCCCCACCTGAACGATTCGGCAAGGCCGTAGTCGTAGACCTTGCCCATCTGGATTCCATTGGGGATGTCCCTGACAACTCGTTACCGGGAGTGATTGCCCTTGGGGAGCCGACACCCGAACAGTCCACTGAGCTCCTCCGAATGCTCCGACCTGGAGCTCATCTCCTCATCATCCCCCCTGATGAAGTCATGGGGTATGTCGGTGCGTGCAATGTCGAAGATGCGGGTTTCGAGATTCGGGACACCATCCTTTGGGTGCGTGAAGCCGGCCACATCCACTATGTGCCGAAAGCTGCTCGTTCTGAACGCGAAGCCGGGTGCGAAAAACTCCCAGCTCGCTCTGGTGCCGAAGCCGTGGACCGTGAAGAAGGCTCCGCCGGAATGAATTCTCCCCGGGCAGGTTCCTGCCGAACTGCCAATGATATCCACAACTTCCATCCGTGTCTGCATCCGGATTCCCTGGTGATGACGGAACGGGGATATCGCAAAATCTCTGAGATCGGGGTGTCTGACCGTGTTTATGCTGCTGATGGGAAGTTTCATCGCGTGATCGATGTCAGTCAGCATCCATATACGTCCTCCAATCTTTACAAGCTGTCGGTAGCTGGTACAAACCTGAGTACTTTGGCATCCGACAATCATCCTTTTCTTATTTGGAAACCCGAAAGAAGCGGCCCCGCCATTACAGGCGGAGGTGCGGCTTGGGTTGAGGCCCAAGATATCGAGAAGGGGGATTATACAATGACCCCCATTCTCGCGGAAGATGTAACAGTCAATGAATGGGCGGGGGATCACGATTTTTGGTTCATCTTTGGATTATACCTCGCGGAAGGGTCGATTCAGAGATTTCGAGACGGTTCTTGTGTTCCTTCATTCTCCTTGCATCGTTTAGAAACCGAACTGGTGAACCGCATAAAAGCTTACTACGAGCCCAAAGGGGTCCGAGTAAGTGTCTATCCCAAAGATGGGAATAGCATCCAGGTGATGGCGTTTGATCGGGTCTGCAGTCCAATTTTTGACCAACTGGGAAAGCATGGGGCGGCTACCAAATCTTTGGACCCTGTGGTGTGGGGGCTCGGATTGGAGGACCGAAGAGCTCTAGTGGAGGGGTATTTCGCAGGTGGCGGTTATGAAATCAAAGGTCGAATCGGCAAGTTGGTCAAGTCCGTATCCCCAGATATGTCATCCCAAATGTTTCTCCTAACTGAGAGCCTGGGGGGCTGCCACTCTACTTTGGATCTTCATCCGGCTAAACCGGGCCGCATCAAAGATCGGGAGTTTAAAAGCACTAAACCATTTTATTGGATTACTTGTGCATACAGAAATTCTAGCTTGAAAGGACGCCGGCCGTCCAGACCGACAGTCGCGGAATACAAAGGATCCCAATACACATTACGGTATGTGAAATCTGTCGAGCAAGTTCCGTACACTGGAGATGTGTGGAACTTGACTGTCGAAGGGAGCTCCACATTCCAGACCGTAGTCGGGATGTCCCACAATACGGCAAAACCAATCAGGATCATGGAGAGATTACTGACAGACGTGCCTGTAACCGATTTGCCGGTTCTCGATCCTTTCGTGGGCTCGGGAGCTACCGGGATTGCCTGTGTAAAGACAGGGCATCCATTCATTGGTATCGACAATGAGAAGGATTACCTGCGGATTGCGGATGCCCGAATCCGGCATTGGGCGGGTAAAGAGAGGGGTTGGTTGATTCCGTTGGAGATGGAATCAGACGTAGCAGAGGAATCGGAAGAAGTCCTCCAAAAAGAGGAGACTTTGGACGACATTTTTGGTTGGGGTACAGACGAGGAGTGATCGATGAAGGAGGTACAGCCGAATAATACGGCTGGGTCCGTCCGATCTGTCCGGCTGATCCTCGGGGATTCCTTCGTCATGATGGCGGGGTTCCCTGAAGACAGTATCGGAGCGATCGTGTCTGATCCTCCGTATGGCTGACGCCTGCCTTCTCTTAGGAGAAGGCGGCAAAGTTGGTCTCGAGTTCATGGGCAAATCTTGGGATCGATTGGAGATTCCTCAAGGGTGGCAGTTTGCAAGCGGGGGATTCTCGAAACCTGGGATTGGGGATCGGCACACGGCTTGGCCGTCTTTTTCGGGGGGAGACCCGGTTCATGGGGCAGCCAACCCTACGTGTGCCGAGTGTGGGGGTCGTCTGAGGGGCAAGAAGAAGTGTACTTGTGAGCAGCCGCACGATCATTGGAAACCTTTGGGCAAGCCTCGAAAGGTACCCACTGGGAGTGCGGGATTCTCCGGTGGAGGATCAGATCGATTTGCGGGCACTCAACTCCCATCTTTCAACGGTTCCCCTAACCCTGTTTGTTCCAACTGTGGAGGAACCCAACGAGGACAAGATCGTCAGGGGTTCCATCGATGCAAGTGTGAGGATCCGTCATTCCCGAATCTCCGAATCCAACAGGCTCATGATATGCAAGCCTGGCACCAGGCTTGGTTGGCCGAAGCCTATCGGGTTCTCGCCCCCGGTGGAATCATCAAGGCATTTTCAGCGACTCGTACGTGGCACCGTCTGGCAATGGCCATGGAGCTGGTTGGTTTCAAAGAGATCCATAGCGAGGCTTGGGCGTATGCCTCGGGATTTCCGAAGTCTTTGAATTTGGCAAAAGCCCTCGATAAGATGGTGGGGGCTGAGCCTATCGATTTGGGTGTATCCCCCAATTGGAGAGACAGTAATCGAGATCGAGATCGAGAGAAGTTCGGGTCCATGGAAAACGCCGGCAGGGTCACGGCCCCGTCATCTTCTGCTGCTCAGGAGTTCGCTGGATACGGGACTGCTCTAAAACCCGCTTTTGAACCTTTCATTTGTGGGATCAAGCCCTTGGATGAGGGGAAACTTTGAAAGCGGATCTCGAAATCGTTCTGGTCGGGGGTTCCCCTATACCTTTCGAAGTGGCAGAAATCATTCAGCAGGCGTTGACCTCCAAGGAGTTGAATGTCTCTGTTGAGGTCCCTCCTGATAATCCTGAATGGCAAGAAGGATGGGACGGTTTACTGGTCAATGAAACCGTAGACATTCATCAGGGAAAGGAAATCAATGCCCTTGTATGAATTTGAGTGCTGTTCCTGTGGGTTCGTGTTTGAGAAAACCCAACGGATGGACGATCCCAATCCCAGGTGCCCCAAGTACATCCGATATGGGACGGATGAAGACGGTCGAGTCATTGATGGTTGTTGCGGCGGGGAGACTAAGAAACTCATCTCACACTCGTCTTTTGTCCTCAAGGGCGGTGGTTGGGCGTCCGACGGATATGGTGGAGGATCCAAGTGAAGAAATTCAGTCTTGTGGCTCTCGCCTCCGGAATCATTCTTCTCATCGTGGGTCTGATCTGGTTTCTCATCCCGTGGATTATCGAATGGGCCCGGGTGTCATCGTCGCCCTTTGCTGACTTGTGGGAGTGGTGGGCCGCTCCGTATCGGCAGCACATGCCTGAATATCAGGAAAGTCTCGGGGATCTGGTGGCCGGTCATTTTGGGTTGAGTTTCATAGCCCTGGTGGTCGGATCGTTAGGGTGTCTCTGGTTGCTCATCAGACGGAAATTGGCCCGATGAAGTTCATTGTCGTAGCGAGGAAACCCCTCTCCGGGACTGTAGCTCAGAATGCTCTCAAATACGGAA
>Ga0172375_10005152_pt1 | contig 18996 bp, 24 predicted proteins | sample LakKiv1m_FD_114537 | JGI IMG/M metagenome (GOLD analysis project Ga0172375, IMG submission 114537) | Freshwater microbial communities from Kabuno Bay, South-Kivu, Congo - kab_092012_11.1m | ecosystem: Environmental > Aquatic > Freshwater > Lake | place: Democratic Republic of the Congo...
AGCCTGCAAAAAGAAACAAAGGTGCTTATGAGGCACGTCTTATACCAGATGGAGACTTTCTACGCGCAGGTCTGCGTACCGATTGATTTCAGGGATGAGCTGCTGGGGGTCCTGCTTTTAGGCGAAAAGGAGAACGGAAAGCATTTTACCGGCATAGAGCTTGATTTCTTCGTTGCCCTTACTTCCCATGTCTCTATGGCTATCAAGAACGCGCAGTTAGTTAAACAGCTGGAAGCGGAATGGGAGAAAAAACGCCAGCTTTTTATACGCACCACCATTGCCCTGGCTGCTGCCATTGAGGCCAAGGATAATTATACCCACGGCCACACCACCCGGGTAACCTCATTAAGCCTGCTTATTGCCGAAAAGATCGCTCAGAAATATGAGAAGCCATTCAATGATAAGTTTTTGGAAGACCTTCAGGTGGCCAGTCTCCTGCATGACATAGGTAAGATTGGTATACCGGAATATATACTGAACAAAGAAGGGCCGTTAACCGAAGATGAGCGCGTAATGATAAAGGAGCATCCGCTTAAGGGCGTGGCCATACTTCAGTCCATTAAAGAACTGGAGGGATCGCTCTTGGGCGTAAAATACCATCACGAAAGGTATGACGGCATGGGTTATCCGGAAGGGCTTAAAGGAGACCAGATCCCCATGATCGCCTCCATAATTTCGGTTGCGGATTCATTTGACGCCATGGTTACTGACAGGCCATACCGCCGCAAGCTCTCTAAGGGCGATGCGCTCGAAGAAATACAGTATCTGGTAGGCAAGCAGTTCCATCCCCGGGCCACTCATGCCCTAGTAGAACTCTGCCAGGAAGATAAAATCTAGCAGCTATGGCAGCGCGCATAATCTTAATGTACATCTCGGAGATTTCAGGGCACCATAGCGCCACCCTGGCAATAGAAAAGGCTATCAAGATCCTCTCTCCCCAGTCAGAAGTCCTCAACATCAACGCCTTCAATTACACCAATCCCATCTCGGAAAAGATAGTAAACCGTCTTTATATGGGCCTGATCAAGACTACTCCGCGTATCTGGGATTACCTTTACGATAACCCGGTGATAGTAAAGAAAATAGAGAAGATAAAAGATAATATCCATAGGATGAATTCGCCTAAACTAAAAAACCTCTTTGACAGGTTCGAGCCGCAGGTCGTTGCCTGTACCCAGGCTTTTCCCTGCGGTATGGTAGCTGATTTCAAGAAGACTTATGGTTCCGGCCTGCCCCTGGTTGCGGTGCTAACGGATTATGTGCCGCATGCATACTGGGTATACGAAACAATAGATTACTATATCGCCCCTTCCAAAGAGGTTGCCGGGCGCCTGGAACAAAAGGGAGTGGAGGCCGGCAAGATAAAATCATTAGGTATCCCTTTTGACCCTAAATTTACCCAACCCATACTGAAAGAGCAGGTTTGTCAGAAGCTGGGCTTGGACTCCGGCCAGGTTACTCTTTTGATTATGGGCGGCGGACAGGGCTTAGGCCCGATAAAGACCATCGTCAAGTCCCTGGAAAAAGTAAGGGGAGATTTTCAGGAGATTGTCGTTTGCGGGACAAATAAAAAGCTCTACCGCTCTCTGAAGAAAAAAATAAAGAAGTATAAAAAGAAGACCCTCCTTTACAGATACACGGATAATATTAATGAATTGATGGGAGTATCTGATATAATTATTACCAAGCCCGGAGGGGTAACTACTGCCGAGGCCCTGGCAAAGAAGATGGCGATGATCATTGTCAAGCCTCTTCCCGGGCAGGAGGCGAATAATACCGCCTACCTTATGGGCAAGGGCGCGGCAGTAAAGGTAGATTCAGCCGGTAAGATAGGTTCTGTGTTGGAAGAACTTCTTTTAGACCGTCACAAATTAAACAGGCTGCGCGAGTCAGCAGCAGCTATAGGTAAACCCAATTCCAGCTTTGACATTGCCCGGCTTCTTTTGGATGCAGCGGCTAAGCCATGTTAAATTATCTACTCTACAGGCTGGGTCAGTTCATAGCCTTAAGCCTGCCTTTAAAATTAGCTTATTGGATTGCAGTCGTAGTCTCTGACTTGCATTATTTTTTTGCTTTTGCTGACCGAAGGGCAGTAAAAGCAAACCTCAAGACTATCTTTCCCCAAGTCCCCGACAGCCAGATATGCAAGATGCGCAAAGAGATGTTCCGTAATTTTGCCAAGTACCTGGTAGATTTCTTCCGCTTCTCTAGAATAGATAAGGCCTACATTAAAAAAAATATCAGGATAGAAAATTTCCATTATTTTGACCAGGCCCTGGCTATGAATAAGGGCGTTGTAGTGCTTACCGCGCATATAGGAAACTGGGAGTTGGGCGGGGTGGTGATTGCGCTCTCAGGCTATGATTTTTGGGCTGTAGCCTTGCCGCACAAGGATAAAGACGTAGACAATTTCTTTAACCACCAGCGGCAGAGCAAGGGTGTGCATGTTATACCGCTGGGAAAGGCGGTGAGACAGAGCTTGAATTGCCTCAAGGAGAATAAGCTCGTGGCGCTGGTAGGAGACAGGGATTTTACTCATGGAGGGATGATCCTGGATTTCTTCGGAAAGCCTGCGTTTTTTCCCGAAGGGCCTGCTGCCTTTGCCCTGAAGACCGGGGCGCCGATTGTTCCTGGTTTTATGGTAAGAAACCCCGACGATACCTTTACTATCAGGATGGAGAAACCGATTGAGACTGAGCCCGGAACCGATAAAGATGCCCAGATGAAGAATTTGATTAACAGGTATAAGCCGATTATCGAGGATTATATCAAGAGATACCCGCAGCAGTGGTATATGTTTCGCAAATTCTGGCTGGAATGAAGACCTGCATAATTATTCCCACTTATAATGAATCTAAGGCTATTTTCCGGCTGGTAACTCAGGTGCGTAATCAGGGATTTGATATCCTGGTGGTTGACGACGGCTCAGTTGATGATACCTCCAGCCTTGCCAGGGAAGCCGGTGCTGTGGTTTTGAAAAGCCAGGTTAATCAGGGTAAGGGAGCTTCTCTTATCAAGGGTTTCAATTATGCCCTAAGCCACGGTTACGAGGCAGTAGTTACCATGGATGGCGACGGTCAGCACCTGCCTGAAGATATACCTTATTTGATACGGCTGGCAGAACATTCGGATAGCGGGTTGATTATCGGAAACCGCATGTCCAGGACTAAAGAGATGCCGCGCCTGCGCCTGGCTACCAATATGTTGATGTCCTGGCTGATATCCTGGGCTTCAGGCCAGAATATCCCCGATACGCAATGCGGCTTCAGGCTGATTAAGCAGGAGGTAATAAAGAAGCTTGCCCTGGGTACCACTAAATACGAGACAGAGTCAGAGGTTTTGATTAAGGCATCCAGGCTTGGCTTTAGGATTGAATCAGTCTCGATCAAGACCGTTTACGCCGGAGAGAAGAGCCAGATAAACCCCTTTGTCGATACGTTCAGGTTCCTGAGGTTTATAATCAAAGAGGTATGGACTACGAAGCATTAAGAAGAAAGATGGTCCAGGAGCAGCTTATTCCTCGCGGCATATCGCAGGAGAGCGTGCTTGAGGCATTCCTGAAAGTCCAGCGGCATAAGTTTATACCGCAGGATTTGCGGAGTAATGCCTATGCTGATTTTCCCGTTCCCGTAGGTGAAAAGCAAACTATCTCCCAGCCGTATATCGTGGCCTTGATGACAGAAAGCTTAGGATTGACCGGCAAGGAGAGGGTTTTAGAAATAGGCACCGGTTCAGGTTATCAGGCTGCGATCCTGGCAGAATTATCCAAAGAGGTCTATACCATAGAGCACCTTTCGCTTCTGGCTCAGCGTGCGCAGGAATTACTTACGGTAGAGTTAGGTTACCGCAATATTAAATTCAGGAACAGCGACGGGACTGCTGGCTGGCCGCAGGAGGCGCCGTTTGAGCGGATTATCATTACTGCCGCTACGTCAATAATTCCCGCGCCCTTGGTTGATCAGCTCAAAGAAGGAGGCAGGCTGATACTGCCTTTAGGCGAAAGCTTCAGCCAGATCCTGACTTTGGTGCAGAAAAAAGAAGGTAAGTTACAAGTAAGAGATATTTGCGGCTGCGTGTTCGTACCACTGGTCGGAAAATACAGCTCAACCATTAGTTAAAAAATGATACAGGTATATACAGGCAAAGGTAAGGGCAAGACTACGGCAGCGTTAGGCCTTAGCCTGCGCGCATCCGGAGCAGGGCTTAAGGTTTGCATAATCCAGTTTTTAAAGAAGGGCTGCTATAGTGAAATAAACGCGTTAAGGCTGATAGAGAATATCAGGTTAGAGCAATGCGGCCGAGGTTGTTTCCTTAAAGGTAAGCCTTCTGCGAGAGATTTTCTCCTGGCAAAAAAAGGCCTGGAAAAAGCAAGGAAGGCGCTATTGAGCGGGATTTATTCAATGGTGATACTGGATGAGATAAACGTGGCTTTAAAACTCGGGTTGCTGAAGATAGAAGAGGTAGTCTCTTTGCTTAAAACTGCACCCAAGAAGACAGAGTTGGTTCTTACCGGCAGATACCTGCATCCCCGGATAAAGAAGCTTGCGCATTTAGTCAGCGAAATCAAAGAAGTGAAACATTATTTCTCTAGCGGAATAAAATGCAGGAAGGGCTTTGAGTGTTAATGCCTCCAGAGGACCTTCAGTATTAAAAACCCTCCGATAAGACAGGCTACGAAGATAATCGAAAGAATATCAAAGTACTTTTCAATGGAATCGGATATTTTCTTGCCGAATAAACGCAGTGCCCCTGCCACCATGAAGAACCTGCCTGCGCGGCCGATAATGGAGGCGATTACCAGGGTAAAGAGCGGGATCTTGAATAAACCGGCAGAGATAGTGATAGCCTTGTAGGGTATAGGGGTAAAGGCAGCGGTAAATACGGTTAAAAAGGCATTCTCCTGGTATTTCCTTCCCACCATCTCTACCACCTCTTTAAGGTTGTAGGTCTGAACAATAAACTTGCCGACAGTCTCATAGAGCCCCCAGCCGATAAGATAACCTAACAAGGCCCCGCACACCGAGCCCAGGGTGCAGATAGCGGCATAGGCGAACCACCTCTTTTTATGCGCTATGACCATAGTGATTAAAAGCACGTCGGGCGGGATGGGGAAGAATGAACTCTCGATAAATGCGATAGCCAGGAGCGCGTAGGGCGCTTTTTTTGATTTTGACCAGTGGATAGTCCAGTCATACATCGACCTGAACCAGCGCGTAGGTGCCTTAATTATGTAGATCAATTTATTCTGCAAGACGAGCTCCTTAATAATTATTAAATTTGTTTTATTATACCAGTTTAACCCCCTAAGTCCACTATAATTTGCTTGACCTGCCGAACGCCCCGCAGTAAAATAATACAGCTTATAGTGAGGTAGAGAATGGGGCTAGAATAGTAAAAATACAGGGCAGCTTCCCAAGGTATCAGGAGCTGCTTTATTTTTAGGGGGAGATATGGCGAATCAATATTCCGGAGAAGAGCGGCGCAAATTCCCGCGCGCCAACGTAGGTTTTATCGTAGTCTACAGGGTCAATCATCCGGTGCAGATAAGCATGATGATAGGCAATACCGAGGTCCACGCTATAATGTCTAACTTAAGCGAAGACGGGATGTCCCTCATGACCAATTACAATATTCCGGCAGGCGCGGTCGTAAGCTTCAAATTTATCCTGGTAAATGACCAGGCGATTAAAGAGACAGACAGGGTCAACACAATAGAGGTGCAGGGAGAGGTGCGCTACAACCGTTTCTTAAAAGAGAGGTCTTATCAGATGGGGGTGCATTTCATTAATATTTCGGATGCTGACCGCAGATTTATTTCTGAGTTTATAAGGTGGGCGCCAAGTAAATGAGGGCATAAGGATATGGGAGATCAATATTCCGGAGAAGAGCGGCGCAGGTTCCAGCGCGCAAATGTAAGCTTTATCGTAATTTACCGTGTTAATGAGCCGCTGCAGGTGAGCATGATGGTGGGGAATAAGGAGGTACATGCTATTATGTCTAACCTCAGCGAAGACGGTATGTCCATGGTGACCAATTACAATATCCCCGCAGCTACTATAGTGACTGCCAAATTCATCCTGCTTAATGACCAGGCACCAAGGCAAATAGACAGGGTCAAGACGATAGAGATAACTGGTCAGGTGCGCTACAGCCGTTTTATAAAAGAGCGGGCCTATAAGATGGGTATTCATTTCACCAATATTACAGAGGCTGACCGCAGTTTTATAAAAGAGTTTATAAAGTGGGCGCCTAAGACATGAGGGAGTTGTTTTTTTTGTTAAAGGAAAAGGAGGTGCGGCAATGGCAAAGTTTCTGATGTTAGGGAGATATTCGCTGGAGGCAGTAAAAGGGATTGCTCCTGAACGTTCCAAGAAGGTGGTCGAGATTATCGAAAAGGCCGGCGGTAAGGTGAGTGCAATGTATGCGCTCCTGGGCAAATATGATCTGGCTTTTGTGGTTGATTTTCCCGGCAATGCCGAGGCAATAAAAGCCTCCATGGGGATCACAAAATTAACCGGTATTGGATTTGTCACCTCTCCTGCGATAAGCATAGAGGAATTTGATAAGATAGCAGGGTAGGTTAGTGAAATATGGCGAATTTTTCTTTCGATATTGTCTCTGAAGTAGACCTGCAGGAGATGGATAATGCAGTAAATCAGGCGAATAAGGAGCTCTCCCAGCGCTATGATTTTAAGGATAGCAAGGCGTCTATCGCCTATGACCGCAAAGAGAAAAAGATTACCCTGATCGCCGATGACGACTTTAAGCTGCGTGCCCTTACTGATATCCTGACTACCCGCATGGCCAAAAGAAGCATCTCTCTTAAATCTCTTAAATTTAATCCTCCTGAAAAGGCCTTTGAAGGATATCTGCGCCAGTTAGTAGAAATATGTATGGGTATTGATAAAGAGAAGGCAAAAGAACTGACCGGTATTATAAAAAAGCTGGGTTTAAAAGTACAGACTCAGATTGAAGGGGAGAAGATAAAGGTCAGTTCTCCCAAGAAGGATGAGCTGCAGGCAGTTATTACGCACCTGAGGGGGTTGAATTTTTCTCTACCGCTTGGTTTCTGTAATTATCGCTAGAAGGAAACAAGGGGCGTTTCTATTTTCCTAACCAACCCCCTATAAACAGAAAAGGCGTCCAGTTTACTACTGACGCCTCTCCTGTGACTCTACAGCGTGCTTCTGCTCCATGCTTCTGCCGCTTGTATTGTCTACACCAGAAGTATAGCACATGCGACCTGCTTGTCAAGCCGGTCAAGTAAAATAAAAGATGAAGAAAATAATTATAACGGCATTAATTATATGGGGGTTGTTCGTGTTTTATAAAAAGTTCTTGGCATCCACGATGGACCCCTTCTTTAAAAACAAAACAGGCAACGTAGATTTCATGCAATTGGATGTAAAAACCCCTAAGGTGGGGAATGAATAAAAACCATTTGACAAATTAGAGCAAGATTGCTAAAGTAGAAATACAATTCGGTTTATAGGTTCAAGGGAAATCCGTGTGAATCGGATACAGTCCCGCTGCTGTGATGGGTAAGTAAACTTGCAGAAGCCACTGGCGTAAAACGCTGGGAAGGCTCCAAGATAGATGAAGCCCTAAGTCAGAAGACCTCACCTATATTAAAGATTCACCTCGCGGATAGGGCCAAGCAATAAAGCAGGGTGCGACCCGCCAAAACAATGGCGGGTATTTTAATGAGGCCACAACTTATGGAGCGATAGCGAACATAAGTTGTAAGGTCGAATTAATCCCTTACAGGTGCTATTTCTTTGCTCCTGTAAGGGGGTAGACAGCAGATGAAGAAATTAATTCTAATCACAATTTTTCTCTCCTTAATATATAGCCGGGCGACAGCTGCTAGCCGCTATATATCTCTTGCTCCGGCAATCACGGAAATCCTCTTTGCCCTAGGCTTAGATGAAGAGATAGCAGGAGTAAGCTCTTATTGTGATTATCCTGCCAAAGCAAAAGAGAAGGAGAATTTCGGTACATTTTCAGATCCCAATATCGAAAAGATACTGTCGTTAAAGCCGGATATTGTGTTTGCCACCGGTCTTGAGCAGGCTGGGGCAGTAATACGCCTGGAAAAACTCGGGATTAAGGTCTGTATCAGCGACCCTAGGAATATAGAGGAGCTTCTTAATTCTATAAACGAGATAGGCCGGATTACCCATAAAGAAAAAGAAGCCGCATATTTGACAGCTCAAATGCAAAAAAGAATTATGGGGATAAAAGAGAAGGTAAAAACAATTCCTCAGGAGAAGCGGTTAAGGGTCTTTATTGAGATTTGGCACGATCCTTTAATGACTGCCGGTCCAGGCTCGATTGTAAATGAGATCTTGACTCTCGCAGGTGGAGAGAATGTAGCTTATGATGCCCCGCGAGCTTATTCCAGGTTCTCTGCAGAGGTGATTGTTAAGCGTAACCCCCAAGTTATAATCTTAGGCTATATGTCCAAAGATAATACTAAGGAGTTGGTTTCAAAAAGGCTGGGCTGGCAGGATATAAGCGCTGTCAAAAATAAGCGCATAGTTTCAAATATTAATCCGGATTTGATCCTTAGGCCCGGGCCGCGGTTAGTTGAAGGCTTAAAGGAAATATACAGGTGCTTGTATGAAAAATAGGAATATCTTTTTAGGGCTATTTATCCTGCTCCTTCTGACTATAGCGGCTGCTATAAGCTTTGGCTCAACCAGCCTGCGTTTGATTGACCTGTTTAAACCAGAGAACTCTCAGATACTGCATCTACGTTTAAGCCGGGTGCTTTTAGGGCTTTTAGCCGGTGCAGGGTTAGCTGTAGCCGGGGTAATCTTCCAAGGGATATTGCGTAATAACCTGGCTGAGCCTTATGTCTTAGGGGTTTCCAGCGGAGCTGGTTTAGGCGCGGTATTGGCAATGTTTTTTTCTTTAAGTATTGAGTTTATGCCTTTGATTGCCTTTCTGGGCGCAGCCCTAACGATGCTCATAGTTTATAATTTAGCCAAGATTAATGGCCGGGTCTTGAGCCAGGGGTTGCTGCTTTCAGGAGTAATCGTCGGCGCAATCTTCTCAAGTTTGCTACTGTTTTTTGTCTCGGTTTCTCCTAATGAGGCAATGCATGGAATTACCTGGTGGCTTTTAGGAAGCTTACAGATATTTGATTTCAGGCTTTTATGGCTGGTAGGAATAATGGTTACGGCGGGTATCGCAGTAGCGGTTTATTTAAGCAGGGATTTAAATGCTATCAGCCTCGGAGAAGAAGAGGCAGGGCATTTAGGGATTAATGTAGAGATGATAAAGAAGGTGTTATTTATTGTCGCCTCTTTGATTACAGCCGGGATAGTCTGCCTCTGCGGCATCATCGGCTTTGTGGGTTTAATCATCCCGCATGCAGTGCGCCTGGCCTTTGGTTCAGATAATAGAAGGGTCCTGCCTGCCAGCGCCATATTAGCAGGCGCTTTTTTGATCCTGGCAGATACCTTAAGCCGCACACTCATGCCGCCTATTGAGATACCTATTGGAGTGATCACAGCGCTTATCGGAGGCCCGGTCTTTATCGTATTATTAAGAAAAATACAGAGGCCTCCGGTTTAAACACGGATATGATAAATATAAAGAATATAATCTGCGGATATCATAATTTTCCTGTCTTAAAAGATATCTCTTTAGAGATAAAGGAGGGAGAGTTCCTGGGGATTATCGGCCCTAATGGCTCAGGAAAATCTACGCTCCTTAAAAGCACAAGCCGTAGTCTCAAGCCGTATTCCGGATCTATTTCTTATCAAGGCAAGGATATCTATGTTATCCCGCACCAGATGCTCGCGCAAAGCTTTGCCTTTGTCTCCCAGGATACAGTTTTTAATTTTTCATTCACAGTCTGGGAGATCGTATTAATGGGCAGGATCCCGTATCTAAAACGCATGCAAAAAGAGAGTGCCCGCGATATAGAGGCGGCTAAAGAGGCAATGCAGCTCACCGATACCTTGAGGCTTGCCGAGAGGGAAGTAGGGGAGCTTAGCGCCGGAGAGCGGCAGATGATGATTATCGCGCGCGCCCTCACTCAAGAGCCAAAGGTCTTATTCCTGGATGAGCCTACTTCGCACCTGGATATAGGCCATCAGGTGCAGATATTGAACCTGGTCAAGAAGCTGAACCTTGAAAAGAAAATAACCGTTATCATCGTGCTGCACGACCTTAATCTTGCCAGTGAATACTGCGAGAGGCTGGCCCTGTTAGACAGCGGTTCATTATTCTGCCTGGGGAAACCAGAAGAGGTACTTACTTATCAGAATATAGAAAAGGTGTATAAGACCCTGGTATTGGTAAATAAGAATCCGGTAAGCGGTAATCCGCATGTATTATTGCTGCGTAAGCCAGCTTAAGCCTACCCCGCGGAGAGAAAGGAGGGTTTTTGTTTTTTGGTTTTAGAGATTAAAATATAACCGTGATTGCAGAGATAAAGATTCACTAGATAGGCGAAGGAAGTCCTGGTAGCCTGTAGACGGTGATCCCAGGCGCTGTCGCGCAACGGTAAAACCCTTTTAGGGCCGAGTCCGGTCGATCGTTTATTTAGGAAATTACTCTCGCATGAAGCAAAAGGAAACTAAAATGAGAAACATCTATAGGAAATTAGTTTTATCAGGATTATTTATTTTTATTTTATCAGGTGCTAGCCTGGCAGAAGACGTTAATTTGGAAAAGATTGTAGTAACCCCCTACCGCTATGAAGAGACCCTGGGCAAGATTGCCTCTAGCGTCACGGTAATAACCCCGGGTGAAATAAAAAATTCAAATGCCGAGAGAGTAGTGGATATGCTAAGGCCGGTCCCCGGAGTGACGGTGCGGGATTGGTATGGTAATGGCGTTACAGCCACCGTGGATATGGCTGGTTTCGGAGGGCAGGCAGCGCTTAATGTATTAGTGTTGATTGACGGCAGGCGCGCAAATGACGTTGACTTAAGCGGGGTTGACTGGAACCAAATCCCCCTGGACCAGGTGGAGAGGATTGAGGTTATACGCGGGGGCTCTGCCGCCGTATTGTATGGCGATAATGCCTCAAGCGGCGTAATTAATATTATTACTAAAAAAGGGTCAGGTAAGCCGAAGGTTAATTTAGAGGCGCAGTACGGCAGCTATGATATGAATGCGCAGAAGTTATCCCTGGGAGGAGAGATTGATAATAAATTTTCCTACTGGTTTAACGCCGGCAGGCAGGCAACCCACGGTTACCGTAATAATACCTTCAATAAAGCCACTGATTTTGCTTCTAAGCTTGCGTATGACTTAAGCGATACCTTAACAGTTCATTTTAATTCAGGTTTTCATTCTTCGGCTTATGGTATGCCCGGCGCCCTTTGGCAGGCTAACCTGGATCATGAGGGCAGGAGATTCGCCAGATACGGGAAAGACCACGCCAATAATAAAGATTTTTATTTTATCCTGGGAAGTGATGCCGAGCTTTTAAGCCTGGGCGCCCTGGCTATTGATTTTACTTACCGCCAGAAAGAGACTGATTCTTTTTTCCTGACCTCGGGAAATCCTACGCAAAAAAACGCAATTGAGACCTTTGGCGTAATGCCCAAGTATACGCTGGGTAATAGTATATTTGACCATGAGAATAAGCTAGTCGCCGGGCTTGATTATTACCGGGTTTTTTACCATTCAAATACCTATGCTATCTCTAATGATGCCCTGCAGGCTATCACGAGAGTTAATAAGAATTCAGTTGCCGGATACCTGCAGGATGAATTCTCTCTCCTTGAGAAGCTGGTTTTGGTGGGCGGTTATCGCTATGAAGTTGCGCGCTATGTCTTCAGTTACCATGATAACGATACTACTACTTGGGGGCATCCTTATCCCGATCAGGATAAGAAGACGCGTCCCAAGATAAAAGCCTTTAATACCGGGTTTGTCTATACCTATCAGGATGATTCCAGCGCTTTTTTCAATGTGGGAAAGAGTTTCCGCTTCCCTGAAGTCGATGAGTTTAACTATAACGACGCCTCCTGGCAGCAGCAGCTTGATACCGGCCTTAAGGCGCAGTCTGCGCTAAATTACCAGTTAGGCCTAAGGCATAAGTTTTCCGATAGGCTAAAAAGCAGTTTTTCGTTGTTTAGAATGAAGATTGATAATGAGTTGTATTATAATTCCACGGGCGGGCCGCTCTTGGCCGGAAAGAACGAGAACTATGATAAAACCATACACGAAGGCCTGGAGTTTTCTTTAGATAACAAACTGAATGACTGGATTGCATCTTTCAGTAATTATACTTTTACCAGGGCCTTTTTTGAGGGCGGCGGATACAACAAGAACGAGATACCGATGGTCCCGAGGCATAAGGCAAGCCTGGGATTGAGATTTCTTTTATCCAGAAATATCACTTTGAACCTCACGGGTAACTATGTGGGTAAGAGATATTTTCTTAATGATGAGGCTAATGATCAATCGCGGCTCAACGGGTATCTGGTGGCAGATACTAATTTATCCTGGCGCTATAAAGATGCGACGGTTACATTTTGTGTCAACAACCTTTTCAATAAGAAATACTCAGAGTATGGCGGATACGCTTTTAACGGCGCCATTTTAGCTAATGATAAATTCTATTACCCCAACCCCCAGAGGAATTTTAGCTTAAAGCTGGATTATAGGTTCTAACTATGTTAAGATAAAACCGTGCTTAAAGAAAATAAGGTTTTTCAGATAACCCTGCTGGTCTCTGTAATCTTCCACGGAGTGATTCTCTTCCAGAATCCCAACTTTGCTCTTTTTTCCAAAAAACAGGTTAACGGGAATACAGAGGTAAGTTATGTCAGGGAGCCGGTGGCAGTCAAGGAGGAGCCGGTTAAGGCGATGCCCAGAAAAGAACTGATGCCTACAGCGCTGGCTTCTAAGATCTCAGCCAGAAAGATTAATCCGCCGCCATTCATAGACAGGGAGGCCATCTTTAAGAAAAGCATCAATTCTCCTAAGGGTGAGTCAGAGTTTGCCAAACCCACCGTAGTAAAGCCCGATATCATCTCGGTAAAAAAGATTATCACTACCCCTGCCCTCGACCTGGATAAGATCAATAACCCTACTTATATCAGCTATTACCAGATTGTGCGCGAGAAGATCAGGCGCTGCGCCTACCAGAACTATGGTAAGGCTGAGACAGGGGAGGTATACGCATCATTTGTCATAACCAGAGAGGGTTTTATAAGGGATGTGCGCCTTGTAGAGTCCAAGTCTTCGCAAAATCCCTATCTCAGGGAGACTGCCCTAAAAAGCATCAGCGATGCCTCGCCATTTCCCAGCTTTCCCAAAGAACTGGACTATCCGCAGCTCTCCTTTAACGTGGTTATCTCCTTCGAGGTCGAATAAAAAGTCCCTTCTTTTTAGAATATCTTGACACCTCCTGAAACTATGCTATATTAATAATCTTGGCTATTTAGAAGGGAGATGATTATCCATGCCAGAGATTGAAATCAAGAAGGACGAATCTTTTGAGTCGGCCCTGCGCCGTTTCAAGAGGAAGATCGAACAGGAAGGTATTTTAAGAGAGCTGCGCGACCGCAAGCATTACGAGAAGCCCAGCGAGCGCAAAAGAAAGAAGTCCAGGGGAAGAAGGTAAGATGGGCCTGGCCCTTTCTACCTCCTGGAATGCCTTTCGCGTAAAGTCCGCCGAGGAGCTGGTCTTTGAAATCAAGGAGCTGGGATTCCAGGAGTTAGAACTCAGTTTTAATCTCACCCCGGAGATTGTCAAAGGCATAGAAGCATTGGCAGGGCGGGGTGAAGTTGGAGTTACCAGCCTGCACAACTTCTGCCCCATACCCGACGGCATCGAAGTTAAAGATGCGCTTCCCGACTGCTACTCTATGGCCTCTAATAATGAAGAAGAGAGGATAAAAGCAGTCAAATTCACCAAAAGGAGCATAGATACTGCCCAAAGATTAGGAGCCAGGGCCGTGGTCCTGCACTGCGGAAGGGTAGAGATTAAGGATAGAACCAGGGAGTTGATTAATCTTTATGAAGCAGGCAAGAAAGATACGCAGCAGTTCTCCCTGCTCAGGGCAGATATTATAAGAGAAAGAAAAGAGACCCACAAACCCTTCCTGGAAAATACCCTTAAGAGCCTGGATGAGCTCAACATTTACGCTTCCGGCCGCAAGATAGCGCTGGGAATTGAAACCCGTTTTTATTACCGCGAAATACCTTCACTGGAAGAAATCGGCATAATACTAAAAACTTTTAAATCCTCCAGCCTTGGTTATTGGCATGATCTCGGGCATGCCCAGGTAATGGATAATCTGGGATTTTCCAGGCACAGCGATTATCTGAGTTTGTATGGCAGTGAGATCTTAGGCGTTCATCTGCACGATATCCGCGGCTGCAGCGACCATAAAGCACCCGGTAAGGGAGAGTTGGATTTTAGCAGGGTCCTGCCTTACTTGAAGAAAAAAACCATAAAAGTCATTGAGGCGCATCCCCCGGCCGGGGCCCGGGACTTAAAAGAAAGCAAGAAATTCTTGGAAAAGATTTTAGATGGCAAACTCTAAGGTAAGGCTTCCTGCGGTGGCAGGCCAGTTCTACAATTCTTCAAGGGAAGGCCTCAAGGCACAGGTAGAGTCGGCTATTGATAAGCAGGCCCGGAAAACAGACGCCATTGCCTGTGTATTACCGCATGCCGGGTATATGTACTCCGGTCAAGTTGCAGGTTACACGGTTTCCCATATCAATATAAAAGAAAAGGTAGTTCTCCTGGGCCCGAACCACACCGGCCTGGGAGAGCCTTTTAGTATTATGACTGAAGGCATCTGGCAGACGCCTTTAGGCGGAGTGGCAATAGATACTGGGCTCTCCAGGGCCATATTAGAGGGCTGCCAATACCTGGAGGATGACCTTCTGGCGCACGTGAATGAGCATTCCCTGGAAGTAGAGCTGCCTTTTCTGCAGTATTTTAAATCAGATTTTCAGATTGTCCCCATAGCCTTTTCTTCGGGAGATATTACCTTACTAAAAGTTATAGGCAGGGATATCGCCGCGGTTATCAAAGAGTTATCGATGCAGAAATCCGTAATGCTGGTAGCAAGCTCAGACATGACGCATTATGAACCGCAGGATGAGGCAAAGAAAAAAGATAACGCGGCGATAGAGGCAATACTGGCGTTAGATGAGGAGAGGCTCCAGCGTAACATTCGCAAGCTGGATATCTCTATGTGCGGTTATGCGCCGGTGATAACCATGCTTTGCGCAGCCAAGGAATTAGGCGCTACCAAGGCAAGGCTGGTGAAATACCAGACCAGTGGAGATATTACCCAGGATAAGAGTAGCGTTGTAGGTTACGCAGGCATTATTATTAAATGAAGCCACAACTTACGGAGCACCTGCCTGCCGGCAGGCAGGAAGCGAACGTAAGTTGTTCGGCTGAATTTATCCCGACGAATGTGTAAAAATTTTATTCTAAAATTTTTACACAGTATATGAGTCGGGATCACCAAATAGAGGACAGGCAATGGAGACCCCCCAAAAGAAGATCGATCAGGATTGGAAGGAAGCAGCAGAGAAGGAAAAAGAGGCCCTTAAAATTGAGGGCAAGTTTGTACCGCCCCAGCCGAGTTTTAATTTTTTTGTCACTACGCTGGCACTGCAGGCATCCATTGCCATGGGCGCGATGGAGAACCCCACAGACGGCAAGAAAGAAGAGGACCTGGCGCAGGCCAGGTTTCTTATCGATACCATGGTCCTCTTAAGGGAGAAGACAAAAGGCAACCTGACCGACGAGGAAAGCACGCTTTTAGAAAACGTGCTTTATGAATTGAGGATGCAGTATATCGCCAAAACAAAAGGAGCTTAGGTATGATAGACAAAACGCTTTTGGATATTCTGGCTTGTCCTGCCTGCAAGGGGGATGTGGAGTTAAAGGATAAAAAAATAGTATGCAAGAAGTGCGCAAGAAAATACCCGGTTAAGGACGGCATACCGGTGATGTTGATTGATGAGGCAGAAAAATAAGATGAAAAAAATATTAGTGATACATGGGCCGAACCTCGATTTACTGGGCCAGAGAGAACCGGGTATTTACGGCAGGACTACGCTTGGGCAGATAAATAGCGAGCTTCAGAAACTCGCAAAGAAACTAAAAATCAGCCTTACTATCGTGCAATCTAATCATGAAGGCGAGATCGTTGATCTTATCGGCAAGTGTAAAAATAAATATGCCGGCCTCCTGATTAATCCGGCTGCCTATACCCACACCAGCGTTGCCATAAGGGATGCTATTGCTGCCTGCGGCATATTGACTGTAGAGGTGCATCTTTCCAATATCTATTCCCGCGAGGAATTCAGGCATAAGTCCCTGATCAGCCCGGTGGCAAAGGGGACAATACTCGGATTCGGGCCTAAGAGCTATACCTTGGGCCTTGCGGCATTGCTGGACCTGCTTTAATGCCCTATGGATTTAAGGCTAAAAAAACTTTATACAGAATTAAAAAAATCAGGACTGGATGGGCTGATAGTCGCTTCTCCTGAGAATATCACTTATCTTACCCGCTATAGAAGCCGTGATTCCTACCTCCTAGTCTCTAAAAAGAAGAACATCTACTTTACCGACCCCAGATATATCCAGGAGGCGAGGTCATACCTTAAAGGAATAGCCCTGAAAGAAACCCGCGGCCAGTTCTTTAAGATGCTTGCCCGCTCCTGCGCGAGCCTGAACCTGGACCGCGTTGGTTTCGAGGAGTCCTGCCTTACCTTAAGCCAGTATAATATCCTCAGGCGCGAATTAAAGGCCGGGATTGAGCTTTTTCCTGTATCCGGCCTGGTAGAAGAAAGCAGGCAGATAAAAGACCGGGAGGAATTAAGCAGGATTAGAAAATCCGCCCAGATTACCATAGAAGCGCTGCGCTTTGTCAGGGATCTTATAAGGCCGGGAGTGAAGGAGGCTGAAATAGCCGGAGAACTTGAGCGTTTTATAAGGTATAACGGCGGCTATACCTCGGCCTTTGATATAATCGTTGCCTCAGGAGCAAATTCCAGCTTTCCTCATCACCTGACTTCGCAGAAAAGGATTAATCCCGGGGAACCGGTGCTAATCGACGTAGGCTCAGACTTCGAAGGCTATAAATCTGACTTGACAAGGGTTTTCTTTTCAGATAAAATAAACTCAACATTCAGAAAGGTTTACGGTATAGTCCAGAAGGCGCAAGATCGGGCGATAAGAGCGATAAAACCAGGTGTTTTTATAAATAAAATAGATGCTGCTGCCCGCCAATATATAGCCCACAGAGGATATGGCGGGTTTTTTAATCATAGCCTGGGCCACGGGATAGGCCTCCAGGTGCATGAAGAACCGCGTATATCCCAAAAGGAGAACAATATACTCAAAACAGGGATGGTCTTTACGGTCGAGCCGGCAATTTACCTGCCGGGTAAGTTTGGGGTAAGGATCGAAGATATGGTTTTAGTAACCAGGAAAGGATGTGAGGTAATCAGTGGCTCTCTCAATCAATGAAATCAAATCAGGATTAACGTTGCTGGTCGATAATCAGGTGTGGGTTGTATTGGACTGTCAGCATATAAAGCCCGGAAAGGGCGCTGCCTTTGCGCGTGCAAAGTTAAGGAACCTTAAGAACTCAAGCGTGCAGGAGAAGACCTTTCGCGGAGATGAAAAGATAGAAGAGGCCTATGTGGAAGAAAGGAAGCTCCAGTATCAGTATAACTCCTCAGGCATGTACCACTTCATGGACCAGGATACCTATGAGGAGATAGCGGTTTCAGAGGACGATATAGGAGACAAGAAGGATTTCTTGAAAGACAACATAGAGGTAAACGCGTATTATTTTAAGGACGAGGTCCTTAACGTCGCCCTGCCTAACTTCATAGAGATTAAGATCATCAATACCGAACCGGGTATAAAGGGCGATACCGCAAAGAGCGGGACTAAGTCTGCTGTGATAGAAACCGGCGCCACTATTCAGGTGCCGCTTTTTATAAATGAGGGCGATATTATTAAGGTGGATACCAGGACAGGGGATTATATCGAAAGGATCTCTTAGATGAATATTAAAGAAATCAAAGAGATGATCAATCTTATGAATGAGAACGGCCTCGTAGAATTGGAGGTTGAGAAGGACGGCATGCGTATCAGGTTAAAAAAGACCGGCGGCGCCGGCGAGGCCTATAGCGGGCCGATAGTCCTGGAGCGTGAGAAGGTGCATCAGGCGCAGGCGCAGAGCCAGGATCAGCCCGGGGAAGCACTCTTGGCAAAGGCGATAGAAATAAAGGCGCCGATGGTCGGGACTTTTTACCGCGCCCCTTCGCCCGAGGCAGCTCCTTTTGTGGAAACGGGCCAGATCATCGAGCCGGGTCAGGTTATCTGCATAATCGAAGCAATGAAGCTGATGAATGAGATAAAATCCGAGATAAAAGGCAAGGTAATTGAGACCCTCGTTGACAATGCCGAACCCGTAGAGTTTGGTCAACCGATGTTTCTCGTCGAGCCTCTATAAACTTTATATCCTTACATGTTTTCCAAAATATTAATAGCTAACAGGGGTGAAATAGCCCTGAGGATTATACGTGCCTGTCGTGAGTTAGGCATCCGTACCGTAGCGGTATATTCCGAGGTAGACAAGGATTCTTTGCCTGTGCGGTTTGCCGATGAGGCTATCTGCATAGGCAAGGCCAAGAGTAGCAGCAGTTATCTTAATATCCCCGCCATTATCAGCGCTGCGGAAATCACCGATGTTGAGGCAATACACCCCGGATACGGTTTTCTGGCGGAAAATGCCCACTTTGCCGAAATCTGTGAATCCTGCCACATAACTTTTATAGGACCCACCCCTGAAAATATGAGGCTCATGGGAGACAAGATGATGGCGCGCGCCACCATGCAGAAGACAGGCCTGCCGATAATCCCGGGTAGCGTTGCGGTAGTCAAGGCAAAGGAAGAAGCGATCAAGACCGCAAAGCGCATAGGCTACCCCGTGATTATCAAGGCCTCTGCCGGAGGCGGCGGCAAGGGGATGAGGA
>Ga0172375_10005153_pt1 | contig 18987 bp, 19 predicted proteins | sample LakKiv1m_FD_114537 | JGI IMG/M metagenome (GOLD analysis project Ga0172375, IMG submission 114537) | Freshwater microbial communities from Kabuno Bay, South-Kivu, Congo - kab_092012_11.1m | ecosystem: Environmental > Aquatic > Freshwater > Lake | place: Democratic Republic of the Congo...
AAACAAGAAGAAATGCGGAAAGAATACAAACGAGCAGATTTGGGCAAAGGGATAAGAGGCAAATATTTTAATGAATATAAAAAAGGAACCAATCTTGTTCTTTTAAGTCCTGATATGGCTGCCGCCTTTCCCGATGATGCCTCAGTCAACGAAGCCCTGCGTATTCTGATGAAAATAGCAAAGCAATCAACTGGTCTAACAAGGCGCTCAAGAGGGACGCGGGATTAGCCGCTTTTCTTTTTCATTTCAGGTCGGCGTGGTTGCCCCGCGCCCCTTAGCTCAGGCGTTGTGCATAAAAAAATAATTTTATCAAACCAAATTTGACAAATCGCCTGTTCTCTTGATATTCTTTAATCAACACCATGTCACCTCGTACCAAGAATATTATTAAAGGCATCGGAAGCATCTTGGAGATTTACCCTCCAGCGAGGCTTACCGCTGTGTCTTCGTCCTACACTCCACCAGACGCGGACCTGAAAAATTTGCGCTCTGACGTGGAGAGGATCGGCAAGGACTTTCATCGGGCGATGGAGACCGTCGGTGGTCAAAAAGATTAAACATAACCCTCCAGCACCAGCACAAACTAATTCGGCTCCAACACCCCAACAACAAACTATTACACAAGTCGCTTTTACAGGCCCATTACCCCCTCCATCATCATTAAAAGAATACGACAGTGTTTTACCTGGCCTTGCTGAGAGGATTGTTACTATGGCGGAAGCCGAAGCAAGGCATAGGCATGACATGGACAAAGAAGCGACCAGACAAAACGAACTGATTATAAACAAGGAATTCTCTGAGCGCCGAATCGGGCAGTTCATGGGGTTGGGTATCGCAGCAATAGCAATAGGTGCAGCCATTTTTGCCATTGCCCATGGCGCAGAGAAAGCTGCAATGGTTATCGGCGGTACAACGGTTGTGGGCCTTGCTACGGTCTTTGTCGTCGGTAGATTCAAAAAAGAAACTCCTTCAACAGACTCAAAACAAAATTAGCAGCCTTGCACAACAAGGCGTTCAAGGCGACAGGGATTAAACGTTTTTTGTTTTTCATCTAAGGTTATTTCCCCTGCGCCTTAACTTTAGTGTTCGAACAAGAATAGAAATGATAAATGCTAAAATAACGGCATATGTGATTTCCAGTGTAAAGCTGTGAATGGAATCAAATAGATAGTCTGAAATGGAAAGGAAATATGATGAAAAATAATGAACATCTGCGTGGATTCTTTCGAGATGATGGAACACCAATCAATCCTGAACTCGTTCCCAAACCAAGTCTTTGTATTTTATGTCGGAAAGATGACGACCCATCAGAAGAAATTCCCTGTGTTCTGAATCGCGCTGATCAAGAAGGCGAACCTGAATTCATTTGCGATGCATTTGAACCAAAAAATAAGAAATGAAAAGGCAGTTCGAACAATTCACTCAACTCAAGCCGACTTGGATTAAGCCTATTTTGAAAGAGGAAGAACACACACACAAGGGGTCAGCCCTTGACAATGGACATATTTTAGTTAAATAGAGTCCTCTCCCGAGTATAAGAAAGGGGATAAGAAGATAAGATACTAAAGAAGAAGGTTTGGGATTGACATAATCCATGAATTCTTGATACCGTTGTTAATATGAGAGCCACGGTAACACCCATGATTTTTATGACCATCCTTGCAATGACAGTGCTGGTTGCCTATAAATCAGTTATGGCAAAGACAGATGTTAGCAGTGGAGTGCCCTTTACACAGGATGACAGAGACAGAATAATAAGACTTGAGGAAGGGCAGAAATCTTTCCAGCAGCAGATAAGTGATTTAAGGAATTTGATGTATGTAGAGCTGGGCGGTATAATAGGTCTTCTTGCAGGGATGATAGGTATGGTTGGTTTTATAATCTGGGACAGGCGGACAGCGGTTGCACCAGTTGCAAGGAAGGGCAAGGAACTTTAGGAGAGGGAAGAACTCATTGAAAAGCCACTAAAGGAATACGCAAAGGTAGAACCAAGACTTGCGGAGATATTGAAGTCATTTAAATTGATGTAGCTATTGTTTTCTTTTCAAATTGTTATGTGGTGGACAATCCTTAGAGATAAGAATGATTAACTCAGTTTCTATAGAAGACCTCGCCAACGAAATCAGAGCCATCAACCGATCAGATCCTTCACATGGTGAAGCTTCGATCGAAAAATATCTTGAACAAAGATTACAGGGAGTTTCGCCTACTGAGAGAATGATTGTCATGGAGAAGCTTGCCCGTCAATTTAAAGGTTTTAGCCCTGAGATAAAACCGAACCTGGGCCTTGAACCTGAGGCGTTTTCCAAACTATTTTCTCTGTTGCTCGGGAAGAAAATCTCTCCGTCGGATCTTTCATCTGAGGAACTTTTGGAAAAATTAGCTCATTCCCTGAACACCGTTTTTGATACCTTAAATCAGATAATCAGTGTTATAAACACTACCCTATTGGGGAAAAAGGATGAAATAGAGACAATCAGACAGATTATAGGTTCAGATCTTAAAGAGGAAGGGGAGAAGACTTCCCTTCAAAGCTATCTTAACCAGATTCAGGAAGCCTTTTTAGTTGCCCATAAGGCCTTTCAACAGGCTGCCCAAACCAAGCTAGGCCAAATTCTTTCAGTGCTTGATCCTGATAATATCGCAGCGGCAAAAGAAGGGGGGTTAAAATTCGGGCTTCTTCGCAAGGCAGAGCTTTTTGATATCTATAAAGAAAAGTTTCAAGGCTGTAAGGATTGGTTTGAATCGGGACGCCTAATGGGAGAACTGCTAAGAGAATTTGAAAATGTTGGTCAGAAATTATACCAAAAAGAAACAGGGGGGACTTAATGAAAAAATATTTCCAGGATTTTTTTATTTTAATTTTTGCGATGTTAATTTGTTCATGTGCTGCAATTAGTGGCCCGCCAAAATATGAATATGAAAAAGAGGCAGTTCGTATCAGTCTCAGGAGCGACCCCCGGTTAAATCTTTATCAGGGAAGTCCTCATACCCTTGTTGTTTGCACCTATCAGCTCAAGGATCCGAATGCCTTTAACCAACTGGTTGATGAAAAGGACGGATTATCGAAACTGTTAGAGTGCAGCCAATTTGACCCCAGCGTGACCTATTCCAAAATGCTGGTAATTCAGCCTGGCCAGGAATTGAAAGAAAACTTAGACCGGGCTGAGGGTGCAAAATACCTAGGTATTGTAGCAGGCTATTTTACACTGCAAAAGGAGCGCGTTGTGCGTCTCTTTCAAATTCCGGTCAGCGGCATCAGGAAAGAAGCTGTAAGCCTGGACATTGATCTCTATTTGGGCCCTCAAGAGGTTCAAGATATCAAGGTGAAATAATGGATATCCAGCGACCTCTTTTCTGGCATCAAGGGCTTTTTTTACAGCCTCAGCATTTTCAGCTGTTTGACCGGTCTTTTCAATCTCTTTTAAGGCCCTTCCATAATTTTATCGAGCCTCATTTCTGGGGCCTAGGTGAAATAGAAATCCAGAAGACTGCGTTGGGAATCAAATCCTTCAACCTCCTGAAGGGCATTTTTTTATTCCCTGATGGAACTTATGTTGTTTTGCCCGGCAACGCTGTCTTTGAGGCACGCACTTTTAATGAAGCCTGGGTGGAGGGCGGCAAACCCTTTCCCATTTATATCGGGATTAAAAGATGGAATGATGCAGGGGAAAATGTGACTGTTCTTGACACCTTAGAGAATATTTCGGTTATAACTACCCGATTTGTTTCATTAGCCGATCCGGAAGAGGTTAAAGATCTGCATTCAGGCGGGCCATCAGGACAGATAAAAAGGCTCCATTACGTGCTTAAAACAATCTGGGAGACTGAAAGAGAGCAATTTGGCGATTATATTCTTATTCCCATTGCCCAATTGGAAAAGATGGGCGAAGAGATAAGACTTTCCGGGCGTTTTGTTCCGCCATGCCTTACAATTTCCGGTTCAGAACCTCTTCTAAAACTTATAAAAGAGATGAGAGATCAACTCGCTGCCAGGAGCCGTCAGCTTGAGGAATATAAAAGACAGAAGGGGATCCAGACAGCGGAGTTTGGCTCCAGAGACATGGTTTATCTTTTAGCCTTGAGATCGCTAAACAGGTACGTACCCATCCTTTTTCATTTTACCGAAGTTCAACAGGTTCATCCCTGGGCTGTATATGGGGTTTTAAGGCAGCTCATTGGCGAACTCTCCTCTTTTTCAGAGAAAGTAAATGTAATGGGCGAATCAGGAGATGGAAATCTAATGCTTCCAAATTATGATCATCTGAATCTAGGGGAGTGTTTTTCAGCAGCTCAGGTCCTTATCTCTAAGCTGTTGGATGAAATAACGGCCGGCCCTGAATATGTTATCCGCTTAGTTTATGACGGGACTTACTATGCGGCTGAATTGAAACCGGCTATTTTTGAGGGCCGTAACCGCTTCTATCTGGTGCTCAAAACAGAAGCGAATCCCAAATCCGTGATTCAGTCCGTTGCGGCTATTGCTAAGCTCAGTTCAAGAGAACACTTGCCGATCCTTATCGCACGAGCACTTCCTGGTATTGGATTGGAGCACCTTCCGGTTCCGCCACAGGAATTACCCCGCAGGGCAAATTCTGTTTATTTTGCAGTTGATCATCACAGCGACCAGTGGGCCCTTATTCAAAAAGGCAATAATATCGCTTTGTATTGGGACAATGCTCCGGAAGATATGGAAGTTGAACTGATGGTTGTGGGAAAATAGTATACGGATGAAGCAAAAACTTTATTAATCTTACATTAGATTGGAGTTCGTTATGCATTTAACCGATTGTTTTATGGAACTCGTCGCATATGTGGCTTATTTCCTAAAGACAGCAGCAAAAAAACAGCCTCCTTTTGAACAGGTTAAGACAGATATTTTGCGTCTCCTCACGAAGAGTGAGGAATGTGTCAGGAAAGGTCTTTTCTCACAAGAGGATTATGACCAGAGCCGTTTTATGATCTGCGCATGGATCGACGAAGCAATTCTAGGTTCTTCCTGGGACCATAAAAATCTATGGCAGAGGGAGCAGCTTCAACGCCTTTATTACAATACCACAGAGGCTGGAGAAGAAGTCTTTGAGCGTCTAAACGCCCTCGGACTTCACCAGAGGGAAATCAGGGAATTGTATTATCTCTGCCTGACCTTGGGGTTTAAGGGACGATTTATCCGCCATGGAGATGAGTATCTCCTTGAGCAGTTAAAGGCATCAAATCTTAAACTCCTTATAGGGAGTTCTGTTGGAATCCCTTCACTTGAAAGAGCGGAACTTTTTCCGGGGTCTTATCCTGTCGAATCTTTTGAGGTAGGGCCGCAAAAACAAAAATTACGCTTCTCGGTCTTTACCCTAATCGGTCTTGCAGGGCCGGTTTTTCTGTTTGGGTTGTTATTCCTGATTTACCGTTTTTCCTTGAGCGGTATAGCTGAAAACTTTTTAAGGACGGTGCCTTAAATGAAAAGTGTTTTTGTAAAGATTCTTAAAATATCTCTTATTGTCGTAGCTGTTATCCTGATTGTCCTGCTCGTTTTCGGGCTTGTCCTCAGACTGGATTGGCCCTGGTGGGTTGGATTTTTCCTTTTACTGATTCTCGTGAGCCTGGGAATAGGCGCCATTTTTCTTCGAAAAATCCTGCACAGACGCCGTGAACAGCGGTTTGTTCAGCAGGTAATAGAGCAAGATGAATCTCGCGTGAAATCTCTCACGGGAAAAGAGAGAGACGAAATGAAAGAACTTCAGGACCGATGGAAAGAAGCGGTCGAAGCCTTAAAACGCTCACATCTAAGGAAATACGGCAACCCTCTTTATGTGCTTCCCTGGTATTTAGTGATTGGTGAGAGCGGATCAGGGAAGACGACGGCTATTAACAGCGCCCGTCTTTCTTCTCCTTTTGTCGAGGTGAGGCGCACTTCCGGCATTTCCGGCACAAAGAACTGCGATTGGTGGTTTTTTGAACAAGCTATTGTTATTGATACTGCCGGAAGGTATGCCCTGCCAGTTGATGAAGAAAAGGATAAGGAGGAGTGGCAAAAATTTTTAAATCTTCTGATTAAATACAGGAAAAAAGAGCCAATCCATGGTCTTATTGTAACAATAGCAGCCAATAAATTACTCGAGGCCTCATCAGAAGCGCTGGAAGAAGACGGTAGAAATATCCGTCGCCGTATCGATGAACTGATGCGGGTTTTGGGAATCAAGTTCCCGGTTTACGTTCTGGTAACAAAGTGTGACCTGGTTCAGGGAATGACAAGGTTCTGTGAGCATCTCCCTGAAAAAAATCTTGATCAACCGATGGGGTTTATCAACCAGGATCTTTCAAAGGACATGCCCGCTTTTCTGGACAGGGCTGTCAGCAATATCGCTGAACGTTTAAGAAATCTCCGGCTTCTTCTCTTGCATCAGCCCGAATCAAAGGTTGTTGATCCAGGGCTCCTACTTTTCCCGGAAGAGTTTGAAAACCTGAAACGGGGGCTTGATGCTTTTATGAAAAGTGCATTTCAGGAAAATCCTTACCAGGAAACACCACTCCTGAGGGGTCTTTTCTTCAGCAGCGGGCGACAGGAAGGCAGCCCTTATTCGCATTTTTTAAATGCTCTTGGTCTGATCGGGGAAAAAGAGGTTTTGCCCGGAACGAGCAAGGGCTTGTTTCTCCATGACTTTTTCGCCAGGATTCTGCCTGCCGACAGAGGACTGTTTGCGCCGACCAGGCGGGCTATCGAATGGCGTGTACTAACGAGGAATCTGGGGCTTACCTCCTGGATCGTACTCGGTGTGGCCGTATGCGGCCTGCTCAGTTTCTCGTTTGTAAAAAATCTGAAAACTATCAGGGAAGTTACTCATGAATTTGCAAGCCCTCCCGTGTTAAAAGGAGAGCTTCTGACAGACCTGATAACGATGGACCGTTTCCGGCAGGCGGTGCTGAATATTGAAACACAGAACAGAAACTGGTGGGTCCCCAGATTCGGATTAAATGAAAGTATAAAAGTCGAGGTTGGGCTCAAGGACAAATATTGCAGGCAGTTTCAGCAGGGTTTCTTGACTTCCTTCGATAAACAGATGTCAGATGTTATGCCAAGGCTTGTTACTTCTCCTGCTGCTTCTGATGAAATCCTAGGACAATACATTGTTCACCTTGTACGACGCATCAATCTTCTCAAGGCGCGCCTTGACGGCGAGGACTTTGAGAAGCTTAAGGAAAAACCCCAGCCGTCATACGTATCCCTTTTATCTGCTGACCAGGGTTCAGGTCCTGAAGTCAAGAAAAAATTCGGTTACCTCTATCTTTATTATTTAACGTGGAGGTCTGATACCGGTGATATCAGCAAAGAGATGGCCATCCTTCAGGCATGGTTAAAGGATTTGCTGACCTCGAGAGGAAAAAACTTTCAGTGGCTTGTTATATGGGTGAATAAACAGGGATCTCTTCCCTCTTTGACGCTCGGGGATTTCTGGGGAGGCAGTTTGACATTGCCTGATGAGAAGTCAATCGAGCCGGCATTTACCAGAAAAGGAAAAGAAATGGTAGATTCTTTTATTACGGAGATGGAATCGGCTCTTCCTGATCCTGTGATTTTGGAGAATCAGAAAACGGCGTTTGGTAAATGGTATCTCAGCGTATGTTTTGATGCCTGGCAAAGCTTTGGAACTGCTTTTCCGAAAGGTGTTGGAAGGTTGAAAGGCGTAAAAGAATGGCAGCAGATGGCTGCAAAGATGGCTACCGATCAGGGGCCATATTTTGCATTCTTGAATAAGCTAGCCCTGGAACTTGAACCTCTATCTGGCGGGGAGAATTTACCATTATGGCTTAAGCAGGTTTATCAATTTCAGGTGGTCAAGGCCCAGGGATACATAAAGGATCAAAGTGCTCTTGGAAAGGCGGCTGAGGAAGGAAAGAAGCTGATGGCTGCCATCGAGAGGAAGATTGGCAAGGAGATACAGGGCGAAGCACTTGCGTCAAGGCTAGCGGCTGTGAAAGCATATCAGGAATATCAGGGTGCCCTGGCATTAATCATGCCGGCTTCGACATCCAGAACCCAGGCCTATCAGATGGCCTTGCAGGTATATAACGAAGAACCTGTTATCAGTAAGTCTCCATTTTATATCGCTTATGGCGCCGCTAACAGACTGAATATATATGTGGCAGGCGGGAGACAGCCCGAGGAAATGATCCCGAAACTTATTGCCGGACCGCTCGATTTTCTCTGGACGTTTGTGAGGCTGGAGACAGCATGCTATCTCCAGAGCCAGTGGGAGGAGAAAGTTCTGGCCGAGGCTCAGGGGGCGGCCGGCCAGCAGGCGACGCAGATGCTTTTGGCTCCAGAGGGACCTGTCTGGAAATTTGTTAAAGGAACAGGAACTGCAGCTCCTTTTATTGGCTGGAGTATGCAGAGAGGAGGTTATTATGCAAAAGAGGCTCTTGGAGGAACAATACCTTTTGACGCTGCTTTTTTCTCTTTCCTGGTAAAAGGGGCTAAGGTACAGGCAGCAGCACAAGCAAAACAGAGCAACAACGTGACGATTAGAGGGCTGCCTACTGATGCCAACCCGGACGCCGGTTTAAAGCCTCATGGTACGCGTCTTGAACTTCAGTGTGCGGCTGGAGCCCAGATCCTGGTAAATCTTCATTATCCTGTCAGCAAGGTCTTTAATTGGGCGCCCGATACCTGCGGCGACGTCATTTTTCAGATTGATGTGGGAGACCTCAAACTTATAAAGAGGTACACGGGACCGCAGGCGTTCCCTGAATTTTTGCAGGATTTCAGGGGCGGGAAGCGTATTTTTTATGCGAATGAGTTCCCAAAAGAAAAGGTCTCTCTGGACCGTTTTGGGATCAAGTACATCAAGGTGAACTATCAGTTCAGCGGAGAACATCAGCTTGTCGGACAGGTCAAGTCTCTTTCTGTTCATTCACCTAGGAATATTGTGCGGTGTTGGGGACAATAAAATCTGAGCGGCATTGGCAATGGGCTGCTTATGGCAAACATCCTTCGGCGAGAGATTATTTTAAAGTCGGCCAGAATTTCCCACTGTTGAATGTCTTTTCAGATTGGATCGAAAAAGGCTACCAGGTATTGGCTGCCAAAAATATTCCTGCCCAGAGAGTCTGTTTCTGGCGTTTTTGGACCAGAGAATCCCGAAGGCAGAACATTATTTGTGGTGTTGTAAGAGACAGTAATGATGGCCTAGGGCGTCCATATCCCCTTTTGATAATAGGAACCGGTCCTCTTAAGGGCTGGGAGAAGCTATGGGATCTGATACCGTTTGCATGCGAAAAAACCTGGCGGCAGATCGAATATCTTTCGACCCAGATGTTTGAAGATTTTAAAAGATTGGAATCCGAAGTTCAGAATATTAGACCACCTTATGCTGAATGGTCAGGGTTTATAAAAAAGAGAGAAGACTTTGTTGAAGTTAACTCTCCTGGGCTAAGGGAATTGGAAAGCAGGGCCTCAAGCCTCTCGGAGAAGGCAGAGTGCTTTATCCGTCTTGATCAGGGACCTTTTCATGACCAGTTTGAGATGATCAGCTTATGGCATTTTCTTTTTAAGTTGCGTGGCAAGACCGTCCCAAACTCTGTTTTCATGGGAGGTACTGTGGAAAAGGCCTATATAGCCTTTTTCAAGCGGCCTTTAATATCGTCTGATTTTATTAAGCTGTGGTCTGTTTCTACAGAGCTTATATTATGAAACACACATGCTGACAAGTCGGCACAAAGAGGAATGAAAATACACACCCCTTAATCCCCTCTTAATAGAGGGGAAACCGCAGAACTTCCCTCTATTAAGAGGGAGAACTTTAAACTTCCCCTCTATTAAGAGGGGTTGGGGGTGTGTTATAAAGGTATTTTCAGGTGAAAAGTAAGAAAATAAGCGGCAATTGTACTGGATTATTCATTGCAAAGATACAAGGGTTATGATAATATTTTTATATCCTTGGAAAGGCAATTCCCTATGAACTCAAAAGAATTGATTAGAGCTGGCAGGCTTACTGAAGCCCGCAATCAGCTCATTGAAGAGGTTAGGTCTGCACCCTCTGATATAGGAAGTCGAACTCTCCTATTTCAGGCGCTCTCTTTTTGCGGGGAATGGGATAAGGCAGAACTCCATCTCGAGGCGATCGCTGCCCAGGATCCAAAAGCAGATACAGGCGCACAGATATACAAGAACCTGATCCAGGCAGAAAAAGAACGAAGGGATGTTTTAACACATAACCGTCGCCCTTCATTTCTAACGGGAACCCCGCCCTATCTTGAAATGTATTTTGCGGCCTGGGATAAGGTTGTCGAAAAAAAGATCGAAGAAGCAAGCGAGCTTTACGGTCAAATAGACGCACAATGCCCCATTATATCCGGAACATTAGACGGTAAGATCTTTAGCGGCTTCAGGGATATTGATACCTTCCTATCCCTTTTCCTTGAAGCGTTTGTGCATGATCGGTATATATGGTTCCCCTTTCAGTCATTGAGAGAACTGTCTCTTGCACCGCCCCAAACCCTTTTTGATCTCCTCTGGACTACTGCCCGAATAACCACCTGGGAAGGACTCCGCATAAACTGTTATCTCCCTGTTCTCTATCCGGATTCCTCCCTCCATGAGGATAATCGCGTAAAACTCGGGAGGATGACTGACTGGATTTCCCTGGGGGGGCAATTTTCGAAAGGCATGGGCCAACATATGTACCAGGCCGGCGAAGAGGAAATTGCTATCCTGGAGATCCGGGATGCCGTATTCAAATCCCCGGTTCAAGAAATAAAAGATGAAAAGAGTGATTGACCTAGCCGCTATTTTGACTCCAATTCCAGGCGAAAATCCGGCAGGCGAGGATCTTCATTACAGCCCAACCTACGACGAACTTAAAGAGGCCAGAAGGGCAGACGAGCCGCTTGCTCTCGGGGACTGGAAGCGTGAAATAAAAACTTCTGATTGGGATAAGGTTATCACGCTAGCTGTTGATGCGCTCACGAACAAGACCAAGGACCTTCAGATAGCCGTCTGGCTTACTGAGGCCTTAATCATGACCGAAGGTTTTGAAGGGCTTGCTACGGGGCTTAAGATAATTACCGGCCTCTTGAGAGATTACTGGGATCATCTCCATCCTGTGATAGAGGAAGGGGACGTTGAATTCAGGACTGCGCCGCTGGAATTTATGAACGATAAACTCTGGCCTTCTGTTAAACAGGTCCCCTTGACAGAGAGCGGCGTAACACCTGGTTATTCCTGGCTGAAATGGCAGGAATCGCGAGAGGTTGGCTATGAAGCCGATACGCGCAACAAATACGGCGATGTAGATGAGAATAAAAAGAAGAGGCGTGAGGAGTTGCTAGCAGAGGGAAAATTGACCGCAGAGGAATTCGACTCTGCAGTAGCGCTCTCTTCAAACGCCTTTTACAAATCTTTGGCCGAAAGTCTGGCTGCCTGCCGCGAAGAGTTCAAGAACCTCGACGAAATGGCAGACCAGAAATTCGGCGCTGAAGCTCCCAGGCTTTCGGAGTTCGGACAGGCAGTTGAGGATTGCGAGCGGGTCGTTATGCGGATCTACAAAGAACAAAAGGGATTGGCGCTTGCACCTGCGCCTGAAACTCCTGCAGAAAAAGCTCAACCCTCATCCGCAGAGGAGAAGAAGGAAGAGAAAGAAGGGCAGCATCTTGAAGCGACTGAATTCGAATCTGTTTCCCCGGTTCCTTCCGTACAGGTTGCTGATACAGGCGTAATCGAGAAGGCCCTCTGGGAAGAGGCAGTCAAAATTATGGAGACCGCGGGAATCAAGAAGGGACTTGACCGGCTTCTCGGTGTCTGTTACAGCGCGCCGTCGGTAAGAGAAAAAAATCGCTGCAGGCTCCTTATCGCAAAGCTCTGCCTGAAGGCCGAAAGACCGGATCTGGCCAGACCAATCGTGGAGGAGTTGCATGCATTAATAGAGGAACTGCATCTTGAGCGCTGGGAATCGCCCATCTGGATTGCTGAAGTGCTCGAGGCGCTTTACCTGTGTCTGACAAAGGGAGAACCTTCAGATGACGATATCAGCAGGGCCAGGACACTTTTCCAGAGGCTTTGTACGACGGATGTCACTAAGGCAATACTATACAGGAGTTAAGCTCCTGAGAGAAAGGAGAGAATATGCCTAAGAAAGAAAGTTTGCAGCATAAACTTGACAGGGTGAGGGCCCCCAGGGTTCATATCACCTACGACGTGGAGATCGGTGACGCTATCGAAATGAAGGAGATACCTTTTGTGGTGGGGGTGCTTGCTGATTTGTCAGGCAAGCCCGATGAACCGCTTCCGAAGCTGAAGGACAGGAAATTCATAGAAATAGACCGGGATAATTTCAACAATGTGCTTGAGGGAATGAAACCGAGGCTGGCATTCAAGGTGGATAACAAGCTGACAGGAGAAGATACCAGGATGGCGGTAGAACTCCGTTTCAAGTCAATTGACGATTTTCACCCGGAGAGCGTCGTAAAACAGATAACTCCCCTGCAGAAGCTTCTGGACGCAAGACAAAGACTTTCTGATCTTCTCAGCAAATTAGACGGAAATGACAAACTGGATGAACTGCTCCAGGACGTGATTGCCAGTACAGACTCCCTGCAGAAACTCGGGGAAGAGGCCGGGGTAGGAAAACCGGGAGAAGAGAAAAAAGAGGAATAAAGGAGGGATCATATGGCGGAAAAAGAACAAGAAGAGCAGGTGCAACCTGCTCAGCTGGAAGTAATTACAGAAGAAAAAGGCATCTTAAACAAAATCCTAGAAGAAGGCCGCATGGTTCGTGATGAGAGCCAAAGAGGATGGGCCCGGGATATCATCGGCGAGTTTGCCAAACAGGTTATGGAAGGGACCATGGTTGTTTCTAAGGACACGGAACTCATGATCAATTCCAGAATCGCTCAGATTGACAGGCTTATCTCTCTTCAGCTCAACGAAGTCATGCACCATCCTGAGTTCCAGAAGCTTGAGGCTTCATGGAGGGGGCTGCATTACCTGGTATATCAGAGCGAAACAGGAGAAACGATGAAGATAAGGGTGATGAATGTCTCCAAGAAAGATCTTCTCAAGGATGTGGAAAAGGCCAGCGAATTCGACCAGTCAACCTTTTTCAAGAAGATATATGAAGAAGAGTTCGGCATGTTCGGCGGTGCAGCCTATGGAACCATAATAGGCGATTATGAGTTCAGTAACCACCCGCAGGATCTAGCGCTTCTCGAAAAGATATCCCAGGTAGCTGCAGCAGCCCACGCGCCGTTTATCTCCGCGGCGTCTCCGGCTCTCTTTGGATGGGACAGTTTTACAGAACTTGGGGGTCCCCGTGACCTGGCCAAGATCTTCCAGAGCGTGGAGTATGCAAAGTGGAAGTCCTTCCGTGATTCGGAAGATTCGAGGTATGCGGCCCTGGCCATTCCCCATATCCTTATGAGACTTCCTTACGGCCAGGCTAATGTTCCGGTGGAAGCCTTTAACTACGAGGAAGATGTTGACGGCACTGCACACGACAAATACCTCTGGGGCAATGCAGCGTATGCGCTAGGGGCCCGGCTCACAGATGCCTTTGCAAAATACCATTGGACTGCAGCGATCAGGGGAGTGGAAGGAGGCGGCCTTGTGCAAGGACTGCCTGTTCATACATTCCGGACCGATGAGGGAGATGTGGCGCTTAAGTGCCCCACAGAAATAGCAATAACAGACAGGAGGGAAAAGGAATTTGCCGACCTCGGCTTTGTCCCGCTTGTCCATTGCAAGGGAACGGACTATGCAGCCTTTTTCAGTACGCAAACAACCAATAAACCCAAGGTATATGACACAGATGCCGCCAATGCCAATGCCAGGCTGTCTTCCCAATTGCAGTATATCCTTGCAGTCTCGAGGTTTGCCCATTACCTGAAGTCGATTATGAGAGACAAGATCGGCAGTTTCATGACCAGGAAAAATGCTGAAGATTTTCTGAACCGGTGGATCAGCAACTATGTCCTTTTGGATGACGATGCCGGCCAGGAGATGAAGGCGAAATTCCCTTTGCGGGAAGCAAGGATTGATGTCAGTGAAGTGCCGGGGAAACCCGGGGTTTACCGTGCCGTCGCCTTTCTCAGACCACATTATCAGCTGGACGAACTGACTATCTCGTTAAGGCTGGTTGCAAACCTGCCGCCGCCTGCAAAAAGGTAGCAGGTTGCAGCTCTTTTTGATAACAATAAACTTATAAGACAAAGGAGGTTTAAGCCATGCCATTTGATGCATTTTTAAAAATTGACGGTATGCCGGGAGAAAGCACAGACGACAAACACAAGGACTGGATAGAAGTGCTTTCCTACAGCTGGGGAGCATCTCAGCTAGCATCAGCAACTGCGAGTTCAGCAGGTGGAGCAACGGCTGAAAGGGCTAATTTCCAGGATTTTTCCATCGTAAAGACTCTGGATAAGGCGTCCCCGAAGCTGGCCCTTGCATGCGCCGACGGGACCCACATTAAGGAGGTCACCATCGAGCTCTGCCGCGCGGGCGGCGACAAGGTGAAATATATGGAGTATAAGATGAGCGACTGCATTATCAGTTCAGTGTCTGTTGGCGGCGGAGGAGGCGGCGAACCCACGGAGTCACTCACATTTAACTATGGTAAGATTGAATGGACATATGTCCAGCAAAAACGCGCAGACGGCAGCGGAGGTGGACAGGTGGCAGCAGGCTGGGATCTTGAGAAAAATAAAAAGGTATAAAGCAGAGTATAGCATGCCCTGATGAATCAGAAACGGCAGAACATACAGGTATCTATCCTGGACAGGCTTATAGACCTCGAACCAGGGGTTTCTCATGAGCCTGTCCAGCGCCGCCTGCTGAATTTCGAACAGGGCAAGGCATCTGTAATAAGGGATTTAGAGAACCTCCTTAATACTAAGAGACAAATATTGCCCGTTCCAGCTGCATACAAAGAGGTCAATAATTCCCTTTTTGTCTATGGACTGAGGGACTTTACCTCACAAAACCCTAAAAGCCTCCCGGTAAAACAGAAGCTGCGCCAGGACATCGAGAAGACAATTTCACGATTTGAACCCAGGTTAAGGAATGTGACTGTTCAGGTCGATCTACCAACACAGAATGAACGGAATATCAGATTCAGGATCACCGGCCTGTTAGTCCTGGATCCTCTGGCCGAGCCGATAACTTTTGACACCTATTTTGATATAAACAGGGGTGAGTACATCATCTCGAAATAAATGGATGACATGCTTTTAAATTACTACGAACGGGAGCTCACCTTTATCCGTGAGATGGGGGCAGAATTTGCGAGAAAATACCCCAAGATCGCGGGCAGGCTGCTGCTTGAACCTGACAAGTGCGAAGACCCGCATACCGAGCGGTTGATAGAGGCCTTCGCCTTTCTGTGCGGCCGCATACACAAAAAGCTAGACGACGATTTTCCTGAAATCACAGAATCATTGTTGAATATAATCTACCCTCACTATATCAACCCTATACCTTCAATGTCTGTGGTGAAATTCGACACGATAAAGACAATTCCTCCGGCAGGATACAGGATAGAGAAAAATACTGCCCTCTATTCCAAGCCGGTCGGCGGCTTTCCCTGCCAGTTCACAACAGCCTATCCTGTCACGCTCTGGCCTATTGAAGTGGTTTCAGCAGGACTTCGCGACCCGAAGAAACCGGTGAGAAATGCACAGCAGGCTCTTGTGATTCAGTTAAAGACTATTAATAATCTGAGTTTTTCCCAGCTTGCCTGGGACAAGCTGCGTTTTTTTCTTAACGGACCCGGCCAGCATGTCTTTCATCTCTATGAACTTCTCTTCAACAATGTATGCCATCTGGAATGTGAGTCAGTCAATCGGCAGGGAAGGGTGGAGGCGATATCATTAAGCCCTGAAGACATAAAGCCTGTTGGATTTAGTCCTGATGAAGGGATGCTTCCCTACCTGCAAAGGTCTTTTCCCGGCTATCTCCTCCTTTTCGAATATTTCTGTTTCCCTGAAAAATTCATCTTCTTTGATCTTAATGGTCTCGGTCAGATCAGACACCGGGACTTTAGTGATACCCTCGATATATGGATATACCTGAACAGGACTGCCAAGCCAAATCTTTTGATCAACGCTGATACCTTTTGCATTCATGCTGCGCCTGTTGTAAATCTTTTCAAACGTATTGCCGAACCGATACGGGTTGAACAGCGGAAGACTGAATACCGCGTTGTCCCGGACCTCAGAAGGATTGAGGCAACTGAAGTCTTCAGCCTAGACAAGGTCACAGCCTCTTCTGCCATCTCTGCTGAGAAAGAAGGGGAGTTCAAACCCTTCTATTCTATCAGGCACCACCTTGCTAGTGAAGACGTCGATAATCAGGAGGCTTTCTGGCATTACCAGCGGAGACCTTCCGGCAAGAAAGGTGATGATGGCACAGAGGTTTTCCTCTCCTTTACAGACTGGAACTTAAAACCTGCTGACCCTGCTATTGAAGCCTTAACCGTTCATATAACTTGTACGAACAGGGATCTGCCGGCGCGTCTCCCCTTCGGAGATCCTTCAGGTGACTTTGAGATGGAGACTGCGGCGCCTGTTGCCCGCATAAACTGCCTGATAAAACCAACCCCAACCCGCAGACCCTCTCTGGGAGGGGCGATGCAATGGCGGCTGATCTCCCATCTTTCCCTCAACTACCTGTCAATTGTGCAGGGAGGAGAAGAGGCGCTTAAGGAGATCCTCAAGCTTTACGATTTTGACGATTCACCCGTTACAAGGCAGCAGATAAACGGCATAATATCTCTCCAGTCACAGTATGTCACAAAGAGAATTGGCCAGTCCTTTTGCCGGGGGGTACAGGTTACCATACAGTTTGATGAGGATAAATTTGTCGGAACAGGACTCTATCTTTTTGCATGCGTATTGGAGAGGTTTTTAGGACAGTATGTTTCTGTTAACTCCTTTTCCCAATTGATAGCAAAGACTTTACAGAAAAAAGAGGTTTTGAAAAAGTGGCCGCCGAGAAACGGGAACCGATTACTCCTCTAATGGAACGCCTTTTAAAGGAATTTTACCGTTTTTCCTTTTTCATGGCTGTCCATGTACTTGAACATATGTTTCCTGGTAAGAAGCCATTGGGCAAGACCCTGAGTCCAGGTGAAGAAGTAGTGCGGTTTTCGGTAAAACCCGGCCTTGCTTTTCCCCCAAGCGATATTTCGTACCTGAAACATGTGAATGGGGAAAGGCCGGTTGATATGGAAGTCACTTTTATGGGATTAATCGGTCCGTCCGGAGTCCTGCCATACTGGTATAATGAACTGGCAGTCGAAAGGATCCGTCAGAAAGATTTCAGCCTTACCGCCTTTTTAGACATTTTCCACCACCGCCTCATTTCACTCTTCTATTTGGCCTGGAAAAAGAACAGGTGGCCTGTAAATTATCTTTCAGGAGCGAAAGATAAGCTTTCCGGCTATCTCTTAAGTATTCTAGGATTGGGCACACCAGGTCTCGCCGGCAGGATCGGATTGCCTGAAGAATCGCTCATATTTTACAGCGGACTCCTGTCGAGGCCTGTCCCGTCCGCAGTGGCTATTGAGGCTGTTGTAGAATATTTTTCAAGCACCAGGGCCGAGGTGCACCAATTTATTGACCGTATCATTCCCCTGGATCCCGAAGATCAGACTCAACTTGGCTTAGCAAATGGGCAAATAGGTATGAATGCAGTCTGCGGAAGCTGTGCCTGGGAAAGCCAGACGAAATTCCGTATTGATTTAGGGCCGATGAGCTATCAATATTTCATTCGCTTTCTTCCGAGTGGTGATATGCTCCGTCCAATCTTCTCTCTTGTAAGGTATATGGTGGGTATTGAATATGAATTTGAGATTCGCCTGTTTCTTAAACGCGAAGAGGTGCCACTATGCACCTTGGGAATGGAAACCCCGACTTCTCCAAGACTGGGCTGGTCAACGTGGGTTAAGACAGCGGATACAGTTCACAGAGAAGATCAATATATTACATTTCAGGAATCGGAAATATGACCGAAACGATTTTAATCCAAAAAAATCTTCGAGGCGATGCATCGTGGTTAACAGTCATTATGATAATATTGTCATTCCCGCTTGTCGGGAATCCTTCTTTAGAGCAGAAAGATACCGGACAAGCCGGTATGACAGAAAATATACCCCGCAGATTTGCTTCGGGGTAGTTCATTAAAAGGAGGACTTTAATGCCGAGAACAAACCTCAAATCTTTGATAGGAAAACTGAACGGCACCTGCCGGAACGCTCTTGAATCAGCAGCCGGCCTTTGCCTCTCCCAGACCCATTATGAGGTCGACCTAGAACACTTTTTTATAAAACTCCTCGAAATACCGAATACAGATTTTCAGAAGATTCTCAGACACTTTGAGATCAACGAAGCCCGTCTGGCATCCGATCTCACCCGTGCTATGGAAGGGTTCAAGACAGGCAATGCCCGAACACCAGCCCTTTCTCCGCGCATACCCCGCATGATCCAGGATGCATGGCTGATCGCGTCTGTTGATTTCCAGGCGCCCAGTATCCGTTCAGGACATATCCTTCTGGCCCTGCTGTCTAATGATGAAATGGCCAGGATGCTTATGACAAGCTCCGAGACGTTCAAGAAGATATCTGTGGAGACCTTAAGTCAGCACCTGAATGATCTGACCTCGGGATCTATTGAAGAGAAAGATATGGGCGCCGCTCTAGAACCTGCATCTGTTTCAGGCAAAGGGATTACACCGGCAGGGACAAAAGCCCTTGATCAATACACTATTAACCTGACAGAGAAAGCCCGAAAGGGCGAGATTGACCCTGTTCTCGGCCGTGATTTTGAGATCAGGCAGATGGTGGACATTCTGATCCGACGCAGGCAGAATAACCCTATACTGACAGGAGAGGCTGGCGTGGGCAAGACTGCGGTGGTGGAAGGGTTTGCCCTCAGGATCGTGGAAGGAGATGTTCCTCCGCCACTGAAAAACGTGGAGATCCGTACCCTCGACCTGGGTCTCCTGCA
>Ga0172375_10005157_pt1 | contig 18972 bp, 20 predicted proteins | sample LakKiv1m_FD_114537 | JGI IMG/M metagenome (GOLD analysis project Ga0172375, IMG submission 114537) | Freshwater microbial communities from Kabuno Bay, South-Kivu, Congo - kab_092012_11.1m | ecosystem: Environmental > Aquatic > Freshwater > Lake | place: Democratic Republic of the Congo...
AAGTGCGTCCGTAAACAGTTTTTCGTGATTGATCATCTCGACACCACCCGTTTCTTCGATGATGCCATTGTATCATATTCGCTTTACTTCAAAAACGCTTCAGCTGCTTTTACCCACTCGAAACAGCGAGGCACCTAAAAATAGGATTATGAATTGATCATCATGATCGCGGCCGCCGGGACATCGCGCCGCGAGGGGGGAGCATCACATGAAACGAGCACTCGCAATCGCACTCGCCTGCATCGGTATCTTCATCGTCGTCACCGTCGTCAGCGTCATCACCGGATACAACTCGCTCGTCGACACGCAATATGACGTCTATGAAATGGAATCGGACATCGAAATCGAAATCGCGGCCCGTCATGTCGCCCTCGGCGGCATCATCGACGCCATCACCGGCCTGCAGGAGCACTATGTGGAAGTCTACACCCGGATCACCGCAGCCCGCGGCCTTTATGACGACGCCGTCGCGTCGGGAGATCCGGGAGACATGATCGCCGCCGACGCCGCCCAGGTCCAGGCGATCTCGGACTTCCTCGCCTATGTCGTCATCGAAGACAATCTCGACCTCACCGTCGACGCAGCCTATTACGATTACATCGACGCGATCCAGCTCGCCGAAGGCCTCATCGCCGTCGCCCGCCAGGACTATAACGAAGCCGTGACCACCTACAACACGTCGGTCCGCAAGTTTCCGAAGATCCTCTATGCTTCCCTGCTCGGATTCCCGACGTCCTTCGATTACTGGCGCATGGGCGAGGGCGACGAGGACATTCCGACCATCAACTTCTGATGCACAGACTGAAAAGCCTGTTCTTCCTGGCGCTCATCGCCGCCGGGATCGTCTGGCTCGTCACGAGTTGCGACAAGGATGAGTATCCGCGGCCGACGGCCGCCTTTTACTTGAACGATTACGCCGACGCGCTCTCCGGCGCGGCGGAACTCTACATCGTGAGCGAGGGCGAGGACCTCTATGGGGACACCCTCGAAGAGGAGGACGGCGGCGCGCAGATCGTCGTCGCCACGTTCCTTCTGGAAGACGGCGAAACGGCGGCCGACTACGACAAAACGGAACTCTTCCGGCAATGGAAGATCGGCGCGAACGACATGGGAATCCTGCTTCTCTTCCTCTATGAGGAAGGCGAATTCGGACCCGAACTCGTCGAAGCCCAGGTCGAGGCGGGATATCACGTGCGAGCCTACGCGTTCGCCTACGACCTCGGCGACTACATCGACGACGCGACCCTGTTCGAGGAAGGCCTCGATGCCTTCGAGACGGAGAAGCGGATCATGTGGATCTACTTCAGCATCCTCGAAGGCGTCTACCGGGACGTCTACGACACCGAACTGATCTGGACCCTCGACGACTACGACGTCGACTACGAGGTCTATTATTCGGATAGCATGTATGACACCGATCTCCCGATGGATTTCATCAGCTATCTCCTGTCGCCCTATCTCGACTGGGGGTCGAAGCTCGGCTACATCGCCGTCAGCCTGCTCGTCTTCGGGCTCGCGGGGGGATTCGTGCGTAACCTCGGCGGCGGCGGATCGTCGGGCGGATTCGGCTTCCGCCGGCGGCGCTGAACAAAGAAAGGACCTCTTCGCCAAGAGGTCCTGTTTTTTTTCGATCAGACGTCGACGCCGAGGAAGAGCTTGACGACATAGCCGATCCCGAACGAGAACGCGGCGACGCCGAGGGAAATCGCGGCCATCGAGAAGAAACGCTGCTTGAAGTTGTAGTCCTTCGCGACGGAGATGTAGAAGTTGAAGGCGAAGATGATGACGACGACCGACGCGAGCATCACGGCGAGAGCGGCGAAGGGACTGTCCAGCAACAGGTACGGCGCGATCAGGATCGCGACCGTGATGATGTAGGCGACGCCGGTGTAGACCGCCGACTTGAGCGCGTTCGGCTGGTTGTCGGCTTTTGCCGAGAGATACTCGCTCGCCGCCATCGAGAAGCTGGCGGCGATGCCGGTGACGAGGCCGGAGAGGCTGATGATCTCGGGCCTCGAGGAAAGCGCGAGCGTGAGGCCGGCGAGCGCTCCGGTGAGTTCGACGAGAGCGTCGTTGAGGCCGAGGACCATCGAACCGACGTAGTTGAGGCGTTCCTCGTCGAGCATGTTGATGAGTTCGTTCTCGTGGGCGTCTTCCTCCCGCGCGATGACGGCGGCTTCGGGAATGTACTTGGCGATTTCGTCGTAGGCGATCTTCGCGCGGTCTTCGCCCTTCTCCATGATCTTGAGGGCGAAGGTGTAGCCGAGCGTGCGGGCCAGGAACGTGTACCATCCGACCTTGAAACGGTTCGGACGGGCGGGTTCGCCCAGATGCCGGGTCCAGATTTCATAATGGGCCTTCTCCTGTGCGGCGATCGTCTCCAGGATTTTCCTGTTTTCGGGATTCTTCATCTTTCGGGCGATGTTCATGTAGACGAAATGTTCGGTGATTTCGCCCTTCTGCATTGCCTTGAGCGACTTTCTGACGACTTCGGGGATGTCTTTCATTGCATGCCTCCGCGGGATTGCCGTGTTTTCACTATCGATTATAGCGTATCCGTCTGCGCGATGCAATGCGCCGATGCTTTTACCGGGTGGAAACCGATGAGGTCGCGAAGGACGGTCATACGCAGGACGAACTGCACGATGAGAAGGAGGAGCGACAGGCCGAAATCGACATGGACATAAATGTCGATCGGCAGTCCGACGGCGTTGAAAAGCGGATAAATGGCGAACGAAGCGAACATGACGAGGTAGACGGCGAAAACGCGGAAGGCGCCGGGAAAACGGTATCGCAGCAGGAATAGACCGCTTCCGAGGCCAGCGGCGGTGAACAGGAGTCGTACTGAAACCACCGCCATGGAGACGAGAGGCAGCATGCGGAGGAGCACGTCGGACCCGCTGCGGCTCCAAGCGAGCATGATCACCGTCTGCACGATGTTGCCGACGGCGAGCGCGGCTGCGGCCGCCAGATACACAGAGCGCATCCACGATGTGCCGATGCCGGTGCGGCGGATGTCGTCGACGATCCACATCGAAAAGAGGAAACCGGCCGCATGCTGCAGCAGAAGCGGCAGGATAAGCCATGGCGGAGTCGGATCATTTCGAAGATAATACGATATCATCGTCGTTGCGGCGACGAAGAGCGAGAGAACGAATAGCATCCACGCCAGCGGCAAGAGCCGCTTCGACAGGATCCCGCCGCAATCGGAAACCGATGCCGTACCGATGCCGTTCATCATGATTACCATCCTAATTGAGACGTACGACGCATCAGCGCAAATGATACAGTAAACATGAATGGTTGTCAAGATTACGAAACGAAAAACCTTCGTGAAATTGATCGTTCCCGGGACGGTTCTCGTTGCAATAATCACAGACAAGTAATATATTATTCATAAAGCATCGATGGCAACCGCGAATCCGGCATTCGGAGCGCTTCCCTTTCTTGTGGCGATTCTGTAAAAAACGCCGGCAATCCATCGATAGTCGGACGTGGAAACGTCAAATATGCTATAATCATACAAGACAAGGACGGTCGGAACATGACATTCAAAGAACGGATCCTTCATCATCTCCTCGCGGGATTCTACCGTTCCCGCTATCGTTTCCATTATCGGTACACCGATTTCGATCCGAAACGGCAGGACCCCTACATCCTCGTCGGAAACCATTCCTGTCTCCTCGACGGTCAGTTCACCTCGCTGCCGCTCGACAAGTACCCCTATCCGGTGATCAATTCCTTCGCCTTCACGAGCGGGTTCATGAAGTTCGTCCTCATGACGCTCATCACCTCGATTCCGAAACGCAAGGGACAGATGGACGTCACGACGATCCGGGCAATCATGGAGACGCTTAAGAGCGGCCGGGGCATCATGATTTTTCCCGAAGGCAACTCGTCGTATTTCGGGAAAGAAAGTCCGATCATGCCGGGCACCGGAAAATTCCTCAAGAAAATGAAGAAGGACGTCGCGTTCGTCAAGACCAACGGCGGCTACCTGAGCCGCCCACGCTGGTCCGACAAAGGCATTCCGAAAGGATACTTCGACGTCCACTACTATACCCTCTTCAGAGCCGAACAGCTCGAAGCGCTGACGCCCGAAGAAATCGAAGCGAGACTCGCGGAAGAACTCCGTTTCAACGATTTCGACTGGAACCGCGAAGCGAAGCACCGCTACGTCGGCCCCCATCGCGCCGTCGGCCTCGAACGCTTCATCTATGCCTGTCCCAAATGCGGCGGCTGGCAGACGCTCACCGGCCGGGGATCGTCCGTGCATTGCTCGAACTGCGGCGAAATCGCCCGTTTCAACGAGTACAGCCTTCTCGAAGGACTGCCGTTCGACAATCTCGTCGACTGGGACAAATACCAGAAGACTCTGCTTCCCGACATCGTCAGGACACAGATCAGGTCCACCGGAGACATGTTTGACGTCGACAACGCGACTTATCGCAAGAAACCGCTCGGCAGGATGTCGATTTCCCTGTGGAACGGCATCCTCCGCATCTGGAACAAACGCCGCCGCTACGATATCCCGATCGCCGAACTGTCCGGCCTCGTGCTGACGCGCAAGGACGAACTTTCGTTCGACGTCGGCGAAAAGACGTATTTCTTCAAATTCAGAGATCCGATGCTGTTTTTAGACGCAATCAATCTACTCAAAGGAGCCGCATGACATGGAAAAGTGGAACATTCTGATTTACCTGATTCTGATCGGCGTACTGCTCTTCGTCGGCAAAATCTTCAAGACGAAGATCCCCTTCATCAACAGGATCGTCATCCCGACCGCCCTGATGGGCGGCATCGTCGGCCTCGCCGTCTCGCTCATCGTCGGCGCGATCGTCAAGGCGAGCACCGGCAACGAGTTCAGCCTGATCAACACCGACGTCATGGAAGCGATCGTCTATCACGCCCTCGCCCTCGGGTTCATCTCGCTGTCGCTCAAGAAGACGGACAAAGCCAACCAGGCGAAGCGCAAACTGTGGTCGACCGGCATGATCATCACCAGCACCTACGCGCTGCAGGGTTTCCTCGGCGTGCTGCTCGTGATGCTGTTCTGGAGTGATAAGTTCATCGGTTCTGGCATCCTGCTCGCACTCGGCTTCGGCCAGGGTCCGGGTCTTGCGATCAGCTTCGGCAACATGTGGACCGATTTTCTCGGCGGCAACGGCGCCTCCCTCGGCGCGTCTTATGCCTTCCTCGGCTTCCTCTGGGGCGGCATCGTCGGCGTCTTCGCGATCAACTTCATCTCCCGCAAGCGCGGCATCGACAAGCCGAAGCAGTATGAAGACCGCTCGCTGCAGAAGACGACGGTGGAAATCGACACGGTCCGCGAGATCAGCGTCCTCGACGGCCTGACCGTGCAGATCGTCATCATCTCGATCATCTACGGGCTCGTCTGGCTCACGCTCTTCCTGTTCAACATGATCCTGAAACCCGAACTCGGCGGCATCGGGAAGACCGTCTACAACCTGATGGAAGGCTTCAACTTCATCATCGGCATCGGGTATGCCCAGCTGTACAAGCTGATCCTCAAGGCCGTGCAGAAGAAGAATCCGCAGGCCGAACTCATCACCAACAACTACCTCCTCTCGAACATCAGTTCGACGTGCTTCAACTACATGATCGCCGGCTCGGTCCTGACGATCACGGCGAGCTTTCTCAGCGAATACGGCTGGCTGCTCCTCGTCATCACGACCGTCGGCGGCATCACGACGTTCTTCTACACCCGGTTCATCACGAAACGCGTATACACGCAGCACAAGGACGAATACTTCATTGCGCTCTACGGCATGCTGACGGGCGTCGCTTCGACCGGCATCGCGCTCCTGAAGGGCCTTGACCGCAACCTCGAAACCCCCGTCGCCGAAGAACTCGTGCTCGGTTCGGGCACCGCGATCACGATGGCGCTTCCGCTCTTCGCCATCCTGATGGTTCCGCAGCTCGGCTACGGCACGGGAAACGAAGTGCTGTTCAACTGGATCACGCTGCTCGGATGCCTCACCTACACGCTCGTGATGGTGGTCATCCTGCTGTTCCGCTCCAGGCACAACACGGTCGCCAAGACCGAATGAACGGGAAGTCGGACTCCGGTCCGATTTCTATTTTTTGTTGTTTTTCCGCCGCCAAGGCGGTATAATGGCAAGTATGAAATGGGGGAAAACACCATGAACCTGGAATCCTATGTCTTCGAAACCGCCGCTCCGGAGGTCTTCGGCTACAAGCACATCGTCGGGGCTGCCGTCAGTTTCCTCGTGATCGCGATCGTCCTGGCGCTCTTGTTCCTCGTCTTCAAGAAACACAGCCATTCGCGCGTCATGAAAGTCACCGCGATCTTTCTCCTCTTCCTCGAGGCCGTCAAATACACCTACGCCTTCGTCGTGTACGGGCATTTCCCGCTGCACTTCATCCCGATGCAGCTCTGCAGTTTCTCGCTGTACCTGATGCCGCTCGTCGCGTTCGGGAAGGGCAAGGTGAAGCAGTTCCTGCTGCCGACGACGTTCGCCGTCGGGATGCTCGCCGGGCTGATCACGCTCGCCTATCCCGTCACCGTTCTCGGCGGTCCCTATGGATGGGAACTGACAGTCGACAACATCCTGCCCTATCACAGCTTCATCTATCACGGGACGATGATTTTCTTCTCGCTGTACCTTCTGTTTTCTCGTGAATACCGTCCGGAAGTCAAGGATTATCCCCGCGCCTATGCCACGCTCCTCGTCTTCGGAATCATGGCGATGATCACGAACGCCATCTTCGGCACCGATATGATGTTCCTCAATACCGGCGCCGGCAATCCGTTCCAGTTCATCCTCATCGAGTACAAGCGCATCGCCTACATTTCATTCATGCTCATCATCGCAGCAATCCTGCTGTTCTTCCCGTTCGCACCCTCCGCGATCCGCTCGTTCCTCCGCAATCCGCAGCGCGCCACCCTGAAAAATTAGTCCGCAAGGACTGATTTTTTTCTTTTTTTCCGCCGGATTCGGGGTATAATGGAAATGGAAACGACCGCAAACGGAAGGGTGTGACAGGATGCAGAACGAAATCACGGAGAAACAGCCCCTGTTCGACGCTTCGGGAAAGCTCGCCAATCCCGGATACGCGAAGACGATGCTGTTCGACTACGACCGCAAGAACATCAAGGCATCGAAGTGGCGGATCAAGGAATGGGACTACTACGCCGTCCTCGGCGCCGACTTCGGCTTCTCCTGCACGATCGCCGATCTCGGGTACAGCTCGCTCGTCAGCGCGAACATCCTCGAGTTCAAAACGAAAACCTACGTGACCAAGAGCAAGATCGGCTGGTTCACCTTCGGCAAGCTCGGCCTTCCCTCCTCGTCGGAAGCCGGCAGCGTCGGCTACCACGACAAGCAGTTCGATTTCGATTTCATCCGACGGGAGACGTCGCGGACGCTTCGCTGTCGGATCAAGGACTTCGATCACGGCGAGGATCTCGACGCCGAGATCGAACTCGCGGACCTGTGCGACGAGTCGATGGTGATCGCGACCCCGTGGCCGACGAAGACGCCCCATTTCTATCTCAACCAGAAGATCAACTGCATGCCCGCTTCGGGTACGGTGAAGATCGGATCGCGGACGATGACGTTTTCACCGGACACCGACTTCGGCGTGCTCGACTGGGGACGCGGCGTCTGGACCTACAAGAACACGTGGTACTGGGGCAGCGCCTCGGGCATCGTGGCGGGATCCCGTTTCGGCTTCAATATCGGCTACGGGTTCGGCGACACGTCGAAGGCGTCCGAAAACATGCTGTTCTTCGACGGCAAGGCCCACAAGCTCGATCAGGTGACGTTCTCGCTCGACGATGCGGACGTGCTCAAGCCGTGGAAGTTCACCTCCAACGACGGACGTTTCGAACTCGTGATGCAACCGGTCATCGACCGGTCGGACGCCATCGACTTCGGCATCATCAAAAACCTCGGGCACCAGGTCTTCGGCCATTATTCCGGCTGGGTCGTGCTCGACGACGGCTCGCGTCTCGAAATCAGGGATTTGCTCGGGTTCGCCGAGAAAATCACCAATCATTATTAAACAGGAGGATTCCCATGAACGACAGAGAAATCTACGCAGCGATGCTCGACGACGACAACCTCGACAACATCATCATGACCGACGACGACGGGAACACGTTCGAAATGGTGCAGATCGGCACGATGCCGATGCATGACGTCGTCTACGGCATCCTCGACCTCGTCAAGATCAACGGCCGCGACGTCACGGAAGACGAATCCGGACTCGTGATGCTCGAACTCGACTGCGACGACGATTCCGGCGACGTCTATGTGTCGACGGTCGACGAGGACGACCTCTTCAACGAAGTCCTCGAGGCGTTCAACGCCCTGCCTGATGAATGAAAGACGAACGTCAGGGTTTCCTGACGTTTTTTCTTTCGCACGCGCGATTGACCGCGCCCGTGATATTTGATAGAATGAATTGGTTGTTTTCAAGAAAGCGGGGATGTCCATGGACTTCAGGCTCAAGGCCAAAGAAATCAGGCGTTCGATCATTGAAATGATCGGCCACCTTGGCGTCGGACACGTCGGCGGATCGCTCTCGATCGTCGATCTGCTCGTCGTCCTCTACTACAAGCACATGCGGATCGATCCTAAAGATCCGAAGCGCGCGGGGCGCGACCGCTGCATCATTTCCAAAGGCCACAGCGGCCCTGCGCTGTATGCCGTTCTCGCCGACAAAGGCTATTTCGACAAATCGCTCCTCCTGACGCTCAACCAGCCGAACACGACGCTACCGAGCCACTGCGACATGAACCTGACCCCCGGCGTCGACATGACGACGGGTTCGCTCGGACAAGGCTTTTCCGCCGCGGTCGGAGCCGCCAAGGCCGCGAAGATCATGGGCGACGGCGCCCGCATCTACACCATCATCGGCGACGGCGAATCGCAGGAAGGCCAGATCTGGGAAGCGGGCATGTTCGCCGCCAACGCCGGACTCAACAACCTGATCGCCTTCACCGACGACAACCGCTGCCAGATCGACGGCGACACCGACGACATCAACCGCGTCGAACCGCTCGTCGACAAATGGGCAGCCTTCGGCTGGAACGTGATCGAAGTGAAGGACGGACACGACGTCGATGCGATCGACAAGGCCGTCACGATGGCGAAGCGCTATCGGACGCGCCCGACGATGGTCGTGCTCCATACGATCAAGGGCAAAGGCGTGTCCTTCATTGAGAAGATGGGCTATCCGAACCATAATCTGAACCTGTCCAAGGAACAGGTCGCGCTCGCCCTCAAGGAACTGGAGTAGGTGGAAGAGATGTACGAAAACATGGAAATGCGCCAGGTCTTCGCGCAGGAACTCGACAGGTACATGGCGGCCGACAGGCGCATCTGCGTCGTCGACGCCGATCTCTCCAAGGCCAACGGCCGCTCCTCCCTCCACAAGAAGTATCCCGACCGCGCGTTCAACGTCGGCGTCGCCGAAGCGAACATGATCGGCGTCTGCGCCGGGCTCAGCTCCTACGGGATGATTCCGTTCGCTTCCAGCTTCACGCCGTTCGCGACGCGGCGCGTCTGCGATCAGATCGCGGTCAGCTGCGCCTACGCGAAACAGAACGTCAAGATCATCGGATCCGATCCCGGGCTTTCGGCCGAATTCAACGGCGGTACCCACATGTCCGTCGAGGACATCGGCGTCATCCGCAGCATTCCCGGCATCGTCATCTACGAACCGGTCGACAACACCCAGCTCGTCCAGGCGATTCCGCAGATCATCGATTACTACGGCGTCGTCTACATCCGCATGTGGCGCAAGGTCACGCCCGACGTCTTCGGACCCGACTACAAGTTCGACCTCTTCAAGGCCGATGTCGTGAACGAGGGCGGCGACGTCACGATTTTCTGTTCCGGCATGATGGTCGCGAAGGCGGTGAAGGCCCGCGAGATGCTCGCGGCGGACGGGATCGATGCCGAAATCGTCAACGTCCATACGATCAAGCCGATCGACCGCACGACGGTCGTCGCATCGGTCAGGAAGACCGGATGCGCCGTTTCGGCGGAAAACCATAACATCGTCGGAGGGCTGTTCGCAGCGCTCGCCGAGGTCATCGTCGCCGAAGCTCCCGTTCCGATGGAAGCGGTGGGCATCAGGGACCGCTTCGGGCAGGTCGGAAAACTGAACTTCCTCGTGCCCGAATACGAGATGACCGAAGGCGACATCGTCAAGGCGGCGCTGCGCGCGATTTCGCGGAAACAGCATTGATTTTCGATGAAGGGCGTTTCCTTCGCCGGTTATTTATGATATGATAAACGATAGAAACCCGAATCCGGGCGCAAAGGAGTGACTCTGATGAACATCTTTTACTGCAAGCACTGCAAGCGCATCGTGTACACTTATTACGGCGGCGGGACGCTTACCTGCTGCGGCGAGGAAATGACCCTGCTGCAACCGAAGACCACCGATATCGGCAATGAAAAGCACCTTCCGCTCGTCGAACGGATCGCGGGCGACCAGATCAAGGTCACGGTCGGCAGCGTCCTTCATCCGATGACGCCGGAACATTTCATCCAGTGGATCTTCGTTGCCCAGGACCACGCCTTCCAGATCAAGACGTTCGAACCGGGCGAGCATCCGGCGAAGACGTTCTTCATCGATCCGGGCAAAGACGTGAGGGTGTATGAATTCTGCAACCTGCACGGTCTCTGGCTCACGGAACTGAAGTGATTCGAAAAACAGGAAGCGGCGGTTCGCGCTGAACCGCCGCTTTTCAGATATTGCGATGCCGGAAAGCGACTTCCGGCAGTTCGACAGGGGTGTTGGATCATGACGTTCATCGAGTTTCTGAAATATCTTCTGCTCGGCATCGTGCAGGGAATCACCGAAGTTCTGCCCGTCTCCTCGAGCGGGCACGTCGAACTGTTCAAGGTGCTCCTCGACGTCGACATCGACCGGAACCTGCTGTTCCTCATCATCGTCAACACCGGCTCGCTCGTCGCCTTCCTCGTCATTTTCGCGAAGGACATCCTCAATCTCGTCAGCTCCTTCGTCCTGTTCGTCTTCGCTCCCTCTCGGCGCGAAGAAAGCCGCGACGGTTTCGCCTACGTCATCAAACTCCTGATCGCGTCGATTCCGGCGGCCGTCGTCGGCTTCGCCTTCTCGGACGCGATCGACGCGGCGCTCGAAACCTACGGCACGATGCTTTCCGGCATCGGCCTGATCGCCACCGGCACGATCCTGCTCCTCACGAGCAGGATGCGGATGAGACATGGAAGCACCGGCATCTCCTATGTCGACGCCGCGCTCATCGGCGCCGCCCAGGCGGTCGCCCTCATTCCCGGGCTGTCGCGGTCGGGAACAACCACGTCCGCCGCGATTACACGCGGAATCGGCCTCCATTCCGCGCTCCGGTTCTCTTTCATGATGTACATCCCGGTGTCGCTCGGATCGCTGCTGTTCGAAGTCCTGGACTTCGTCGAAACCCCGGCCGTACCTTCGGCTTCCGCGCTGGCGGGCTACTCCGTCGCCTTCGTCGCTTCGATCTGCGCGACCTTCGTCGCCTACCGGATCGTCTTCAACGCCTTCAAATCGGGAAAGCTGAAGTTCTTCAGCGTCTATTGCTTCAGCGTGGGCGTCATCTCGCTGTTCCTCTACATGATCCGCTGAACCTTCAGATCCTCCGTGTCCCACCGAAAGGAGTCGATTCATCGTGTCGTTCACCGAACTCGTCAAATACATCCTGCTCGGCATCGTCCAGGGCATCACCGAGGTCCTTCCGATCTCGTCTTCGGGACACGTGGCGATCGCGCAGACGCTCTTCCGGCTCGAGACCGACGAAGGCATGCTCTTCCTGATCCTCGTGAACGTCGGTTCGCTCGTCGCGATCCTGATCCATTTCTGGAAGACCATCATCCGCCTCGTCAAGGGATTCCTGCGATACATCTTCGTTCGTTCGAGTCGCAACGAAACGCGTGACGATTTCCAATACTGCCTCAAGATCGCCGTCGCCTCGATCCCGCTCGGCATCATCGGACTCTCGCTCAAGAGCACGATCGAAAGCTACTATGACCGAGTCCCGATGATCATCGTCAGCCTCGGTCTGCTCGTGACCGCGACGGCGCTCTATCTGGTCCGCAACGCATCCTACGTGAACGGACGCCAGACGGTCAGTTACCGCGACGCCCTGTTCGTCGGCTTCGGGCAGATGTTCGCCGTCATGCCCGGCCTCTCGCGGAGCGGCATCACGACCTCGGCCGGGCTTTCGCGCAACATGTCGATGGAGACGACGCTCGTCTTCTCGTTCATGATGTACATTCCGGCTTCGCTCGGATCTTCGCTCTACTATGCCCTCGAAATCATCCGCGATCCCGCCTCGCTCGGATTCGATCCGTCCGATTTCAGCCAGTACGTCTATTATCTGCTGGCTTTGATCGCCAGCCTGGTCGCGACGCGATTCTCGCTCAAGTTCGTCTTCAAGCTGTTCCGCGGCGGCAAACTCATCTACTTCAGCATCTACACGTTCCTCCTGGGGATGATCGCGCTCTTGGCGGGCATCATCAGCTTCTGAGGCGCCGCAGCCCGTTCCGTTGCGTTTTCGGACGCGATGGTGTACAATGAAAACGTCCAATGCCATCCACCAACCACGAGACAAGGGAGAACTGAACATGGAAGAATTCAAGCAGGTTGAGATGCCGGTCGAGGAGGGTATCACCCTTTCCGAACTGGTCAGAATCGTCTGGAACAACATCACGATCGTCTTTCTGATCACACTCTGGGTCACGGTCATCGGCATCGTCTACACGTTCGTCATCGTGAGCCCGAAATACACCGCGGAAACCACCCTGATGGTGCAGGTCGACATTTCGGCGACCGTCACGAACGAGCAGTCCGCAATCACCGTCGCGCAGAACCTGATCGCGACCTATAAGGCGTTCGTCGTTTCCGACAAGGTGCTCAATACCGTCATCGACGACATTCCGGCGCTGGAAGGGCGGTCGCTCGAGGCGCTCAAGGACGCCATCTCCGTCAGCACGACGACGTCCGTCCTCATCATCTACATCGAAGTGATCGACGAAAGTCCGGAACTCGCAGCCGAGATCGCAAACCAGCTCGTCGCGAATTCGATTGAAATCGCGAACGAGCTCGTCGACGACGGCACTGGCGAACTCGAACCCCGATATACGCTGCTTTCGAACAAGCTGCGGACGCTGGATCTTGCCGTCGAACCGGTCGCACCGAGTTCGCCGAACAAGATCCTAAACGTCGTCATCGCCTTTCTCATCGGCGGGATCCTCTCGCTCGGCGTCGTTTTTCTGAAGGAGCTGTTCAACAACAAGTTCCAGAGCACCGCCGACATGGAGAAATATCTGAACATCAACGTGATCGCCTCCGTTCCCGGGTCGATCAAGGAACGGAAGCTGGTGGACTAGATGGAATTCTTCGAATACAAGAACGTCGTCATCGAAACGCCGCATTCCTCCGAAGCGGAAGCCTACCGCAAGCTTGAACTCAACATTTCACTCGCCGGCCTCGATCGCCGCATGCAGGTGATCCAGTGCACCTCGGCCACCCCCGAGGACGGCAAGACGACGACGTCGATCAACCTCGCCGCCGTCTACGCCGAAAAGGGCAAGAAGGTCATCATCTTGGACTTCGACCTCCGCCGCCCGAAGATCCATCGCGCCTTCCATCAGCCCAACGACCGCGGCTTTTACGATTATGTCGTCGACAACGTCGACGTTCACGACCTCATCATCCACGACGAATCGAAGATCGACGTGCTCCTCTCCGGCAAGCGCATCTCCTATCCGCACATCGCGCTCGGATCGAACCGCACTGCGCAACTGATCGAGACCCTCCGCAAGGAGTACGAGTACATCGTCATCGACACGCCGCCGGTCCTCTCCGTCACCGACCCGGTCCTCATCTCGAAACTCGTCGACGGCGTCGTCTACGTCGCCGCCTACAACAAAACGCGCAAGGACGATTCGCGCGAGGGGCTCAAGATCCTCCGCGAGAACAACGCCAACGTCATCGGCGGCGTCCTCGCCGACATCGACGTCCGCAAGACGAAGCACTACGGCGGATACCACGGCTACTATTATTACGGGTCGGACGAAAACAAGGGCGGAAAATAAGCCGTGGCCGGCATGATCGACGTTCACGCGCACGTCCTGCCGTTCGTCGACGACGGTTCGCCCGACGTCGAATCTTCGCTTTCCATGCTCCGCGAACAGGCGGCGCAGGGCGTGACCGACCTGTTCTTGACGCCCCACTACTATCCCGTGCGCGGCTATTGGCGCACCGCGGCCGAGAATCGTGCCGTCTTCGACGACTTCGTCAAAGCGGCCGGCGGCATCGGCGTGACGCTTCGCCTCGGCAACGAAATCTACTACACGATCGACTCGATCCGCGACCTGCGCCAGGGCAAGGTGATTCCGCTCGGGACCTCGACGTTCGTCCTCGTCGAATTCTCGATGGTGAAGGAAGAAGAGGACATCGCGGAAGCGATCCACAACCTGCGCGCGATCGGGTTCAAGCCGATCATCGCGCATCCGGAACGCTATCCCTACCTCGACAAGATCACCGATTTCGAGATCATCAAGAAGATGGGCGGGTTCATCCAGCTGAACGCCTCTTCGCTGCTTGGCAAATACGGCACCGCCGTCCAGAAGACCTGCATGCAGCTCCTGAAACTGGGGTTCGTCGATTTCGTCGCCTCCGACATCCATACGTTCCGCAAGAACGACATGAAGGAAGCATTTGATTTGGTGAGTAAAAAACTCGGCGCCGACGCCGCCCTGCGGGTGTTCGCGAACGCCGCCGTGCTGTCCTGAAGCCTCCCGCCCCGCGGGAGTTTTATTCGGACGACGATGATGTAACTTTCGCCGCCGAAATCACAGAATCAACATAATCGCGCATTATAATGGGGTCGTGGATGCGGGAAAACCTCTTTCCTCCATTTTCTCCCCCCCTACCGATGAAACCGATTCCCTTCCCGCAACCCCTTTCTCATTCAGCGCTGCGGCCGGACGTTCCAGATGCGGCCGGTCGCAACGCCTCTCCATGAAACCGGACTTGAAGAAGTCTTTTATTTTAGAAGGAAGTGTGATGAATATATGAAAAATATGAATGTTTTAGTTGCGGACGACGAGTTCCGCATCCGGAAGCTCCTCACCGAATTCCTGGTGCGGGAAGGCTATCGTGTGATCGAAGCGGAAGACGGCGCGCAGGCGATCGACCAGATTTTCAACGCAAAGACGAAGATCGATCTCGTCATCCTCGACGTGATGATGCCGAAATACGACGGCTGGTTCGTGCTCGAACGGATCCGTGAATTCTCGACGGTCCCGGTCGTCATGCTGACAGCGCGCAGCGACGAATACGACCAGTTGAAAGGATTCAAGCTCGGCGCGGACGATTACGTCACGAAGCCGTTTTCACCGTCGGTCCTGATGGCCCGCATCAACAAGATCATGAAGCGCGAAAAGATCGAGGTCGAGGAGCTCAAGTTCGGCGTCGTACGGATGTCGCTCGCTTCGCGCGAGGTGTTCATCTCCGGCAAGAAGATCGAACTGACGCCGAAGGAGTTCGAACTCCTGAAGTTCTTCATCGACAACAAGGGCATCGCCCTCTCCCGCGACAAGATTCTGAATGCCGTTTGGAACTACGACTATTTCGGAGATCTGCGGACCGTCGACACGCACATCAAACAGCTGCGTGCGAAGCTCGGCGCCGCGTCGACCTACATCGCGACGGTGAGGAGCATCGGTTACCGCTTGGACATCGAGAATGAGAACATCGATTAAGAGCCGCCTCTTCCTCGTCATCTACGGGATCTTCCTGGCGTTCATCGTCGGCCTGATCCTGCTCGATACGATTTTCCTCGAAGGCTTCTACACGCGCAGCCGGCAGAACACACTCGTCGCCGCCTTCGCCGACATCCAGCCGCTCGACATCGGCAGCGCCAGCCTCGAGGAAGACGTCATCGAAATCGAGAACCAGTACAGCCTCGGCGTCCAGATCCTCAAGCAGACCGATGCCGATCCGGGGATCCCCGGCGGACCCGGCTTCCCGCTGAATGATGCCTATGAGCGCATTTACGGCGATGCGTTCGCGATCCGCGCCGGCGTCATCGCCGCCGTCATGCGCCAGTTCGAGGATGGCGGCGAAAACGGATTCGATGCCGTTTTCGTCTCCGATGACGGTTCATACGTCGCCTACATGACGGAAATCGTGATGGCCTTCGGCGACGATGCGCCCGAAAACCCGCGCCTGCTCGCGCTCTGCGTCGCGAAGGAACAGGATGACGGCCTGTACGTTTATTACATCCTCACCGTCACGATCCAGTCGATCCAGGACTCGATCGGCATCTTCAACACGTTCCTTGTCGTCATCGCCGGCATCTTCATGGTGATTTCGGGCATCGTCGTGTATTTCTTCGCGAACCGCTTCACGAAACCGATCCTGCAGATGAACGCGGTGACGCAAGAACTCGCTTCCCAGGATTTCTCGAAACGGGTCCTGCCGTCGACGAAGGACGAGCTCGGCGACCTCGGGAATTCGATCAACCGGATGTCCGAGCAGCTCGAGAGTTCGATTCTCGAACTCCAGCGCGCCAACCAGCAGCTGGCCGGCGACATCGAGCTGAAGACCCGCATCGACACGATGCGCAAGGAGTTCATCGCCAACGCCTCGCATGAACTGAAGACGCCGATTTCGCTCATTCTCGGCTATTCGGAAGCGCTGAAGCTTCCCGGCCTCGACCAGCTGACCGTCGAGGAGTATCTGAACATCATCATCGACGAATCCAACAAGATGAATCGGCTCGTGATGTCGCTCCTCAAGATCAGCCAGCTCGAGAGCGGGTTCCAGCAGTTCTTTCTCGAACCGTTCCCGATCAAGGGTCTCGTCGATGAAACGCTGAAACTGTTTTCGATCAAATTCGCCGAGAAGGGCGCCATCCTCGAAGTCGACGTCGACGACGTCGACGCGAATTCCGACTACGATGCGATCCAGACCGTCCTCATGAACTACCTGTCCAACGCCCTGAACCACGTCGAGGCAGCGATGAAGATCCGCGTGACCGCGAAACCGGTTGACGGCGGGACCATCCGCGTCACCGTCTTCAACAGCGGCAAGCCGATCCCCGAGGAATCGCTTTCCCGCATCTGGGAGAGCTTCTACAAGGTCGACAAGGCGCGGACCCGCGCCTATGGCGGCCAGGGTCTCGGGCTGTCGATCGTCCGCACCATCCTGGAAAACCTGCAGTGCACATACGGCGTCGAAAATGGCGCTGAAGGCGTGGAGTTCCACTTCGACATTCCGCGCACGCCCTACTGAACCTCGAATGAGCCGCGCCCTTTGGGCGCGGTTCAGAGTGTAGACAAAGTATCCAATCGACAACGGTTGGGTACTTTTTGTTTGAGTTTTCCACAACTTTCATGAAAATATCGAGTTACTATATACAAGTATATAGTAAAGTGATAATATGCGGATAGGTGATGCGAAATGATGACAAAACAGGACGACAAACGCCGTAACGAGATGCAGGTCATCGACATGGGCTCTCTGATCCCGAAGGACCACCTCGTCCGCTTGGTGGACGCGGTGATCGACTTCGAGTTCGTGCGGCCGATGGTCAAGGATCTCTATTGCGAAGACAACGGCAGACCATCGATCGATCCCGTCGTGCTCATCAAGATCGTGTTCATCCAGTTCCTGTTCGGGATCCGATCGATGCGACAGACGATCAAGGAGATCGAAGTGAACATCGCATACCGGTGGTTCCTTGGCTTGGGCGTGACGGATCCGGTGCCGCACTTCTCGACGTTCGGGAAGAACTATGTGAGAAGGTTCGCGGAAAGCAACGTCTTCGAGAAAATCTTCAAATTAATCCTGGTGCAACTCATTATCCAGGGGTTCGTCAAAGAAGAAACGGTCTTCGTCGATTCGACGCACATCAAGGCGTATGCGAACAAGCGGAACGTCCACAACGAGTACTTGAATGTGGACTACAACAAATACGTGACGGCGCTGCACGACGAGATCAACAAGGAACGGATCGCCGAGAACCACGAACCGATCGACTTCACGGCGACGAAACAGGTCGCGGTGAGCGACGTCGACCCGGACTCAGGGATGTTTCACAAGGGGGAGAAAGAGCGTCAGCTGGCGTACGCGGTCCAGACGGCGGTGGACGAGCATGGGTGGGTCGTGGGATGCGAGACAACCCCGGGGAGCGAGAACGATAGCAACGCCGCGATGCCCTTCCTGGACGAACTGAAGGAAGCGCATCCGAAAGTGACCGCGGCGGTGATGGACGCGGGATATACCTCGCCGGTGTTGCATGACCTTCTTTTGAAGAAAGGCATCGCGCCGGTCGTTCCCTATGCCAAGCCGAAGGGTAAGAAGCTGGTCAATCCCGAAACGGGCGAAACGGAGACGCGGTATTCCCGGGAATCGTTCCATTACCAGGAAGACGGGAACTACTTCATCTGCCCATGGCTCAAGAAACTGATGTACAAGGGAATCGATTCGCAGGGATACAGACTGTACAAGACGTCAAAGAAGGACTGCATGAACTGTCCACACAAATACAAGTGCACCAACGGCGACACGAAGAGCATCAGTCTCCACTTCCTCGAGTACACGAAGAAGATCGTGCGGGAAATCCGGCTGAGCGACCGGGGACGGGAACTCTACCCGATGCGGAAGTTCACGGTGGAACGGGCGTTCGCCCTCGGCAAGGTGAGCAACTGCCTGGGGATCACGTTCGTCCGGGGACTTCCCAAGAACCGGGACCGGAACCTGATCGTATTCGCCGCGGCCAACATCAAGAAGCTGGCCCTCTTGGTTGTGCACATCAAAGGGGAATTCACGCGCATCGGCACTGTCATCACTTCGCTATTCCACAAAATCATCCTTCGAATCCGGAAAAAACGAAACCCAGTCATCGGAATCGCTTCCTAGGACTGGGTTTGTCTACACTCTGAG
>Ga0172375_10005162_pt1 | contig 18961 bp, 13 predicted proteins | sample LakKiv1m_FD_114537 | JGI IMG/M metagenome (GOLD analysis project Ga0172375, IMG submission 114537) | Freshwater microbial communities from Kabuno Bay, South-Kivu, Congo - kab_092012_11.1m | ecosystem: Environmental > Aquatic > Freshwater > Lake | place: Democratic Republic of the Congo...
TAAATATTCAGCCGAAATTGCCAATTCCATTTCCCTCTCTAAACGAGCTACATAGTTTATCATCTCCTTCCCTAAAGTCGTCGGAGTAGCTGGCTGACCATGAGTTCTAGAAAGCATTGGAAGTCCTTTGTAATCTTTTGCAGTCTGATAAATCTCCTGAACAAGTCCACTTAACACAGGAATATATTCCCTTTCAACGAAATCGCGAATAGCGCATGCATAAGCCAAATTATTTATATCCTCAGAAGTACATGCAAAGTGCAAAAATTCCTGATATTTTTCGATCGGACCACCTTTTATTTCCTCTTTAATAAAATATTCAACAGCCTTCACGTCATGATTTGTAGTTTTCTCAATCTCTTTTACCCTTCCAGCACCAACCGTATCAAATTGCTCATAAATATCACGAAGAATACGAAGTTCTGTAGGCTTAAAAGGCTTTGTACCTTTAAGCTTTATTTCATTAAATAAATGAACAAACCACTCAATCTCAATCAAAACTCTATATCGAATCAAAGCCGCCTCAGAAAAATATTGAGATAAATAATCTACTTTATCTGCATATCGTCCATCTAAAGGAGAAATAGCCAATAAATTGTGATCCATGTATACAAAAGGTTATATTATTTAAAACTTTTTTTAATTTTTGCAATTCTATCAATCATAGATTTTTTAAGTTTTGCATCACTTAAAGCAAATATTCTTAAAACAGCCATAATCACATTCTGCCTGTCTATTACTGTCATAACGGGAGTATCACTCGGCATAACAAGCGTACTATTTATATTAATTATAAAATCGTGCTTATCTTTAAAAGGAGGACAAGCAATCACAGGATGAATACTATTTGCAGCAGTAACCCCAGAAAGCCCATTTGACCTTCCGGCCACAGTAATATAAACAATCTCATCCTTACTCTTATTATTATCGGAAACAATCTTGAAAACCTTCTCAGGAACTTTGTGCGCAGAAGCCACAATCATTTCAGTTTTTTGGATTCCCCAAGCCTTAAATTCCTTTGGCATTCCCTCGACAAATTCTTTATCAGATTCAGACCCCATTAAAATTACAACTTTCTTCATAAAAAATTAGTTAAAATATTTTACTAAATTTTTCTCAATTCTGGAAAGAGTATTCCCCACTTCTGCTTCAAACTTCTGCCCAGTAATTAATTCGAAAGCCTCAATATATCTTCTAGCAGTCTCAACTTTCACATCTTCTGGAATTTCTGGGATATTTCCTTCTCCTCTAAATCCTCTTTCTGCAAGCCATTCTCTTAAATATTCTTTATCAATTTTTTTCTGTTCTTCGCCAGAAGCAAATCTTTGATCATATTCATTTGCAAACCAAAACCTAGAAGAATCTGGCGTATGAATTTCATCAATCAAAATTATTTTTCCATCTTCGGTCATTCCAAATTCATATTTCGTATCCACAAGAACAATTCCTTGCTTAGCACAAATCTCAACTCCTCTCTGATAAAGTTTTAGAGAAGTCTGTGCAATAAAATCATACTGTTCTTGAGAAAGTAACCCTCTTTTTACAATTTCTTCTCCGGAAACAGATTCATCGTGTGCTCCATGTTCAGCTTTTGTAGAAGGAGTAAGAATCGGAGTTTCGAATTTCTGATTTTTCTTCATTCCGTCTGGAAGAACATTTCCGCAGAAATTTCGAACTCCTTTCTCATAATTATACCAAGCACTCGTAGTGGTAACTCCAGTTAGATAGCCGCGAACTACCATTTCAAGCGGCATAAGTTTACATTCTTTTCCGATCAAAACATTTGGATCCGGGGATTCGATTACATGATTTTCGATAATATCCTTTGTCTGATCAAACCAAAATTTTGCAATTTGATTTAAAACCTGCCCTTTGAAAGGTATTAACGTGATAATACGATCAAACGCAGAAAGCCTATCGGTAACAATTATCACTCTTTTCCCATTTTTTGTGTAATTATCACGCACTTTCCCCTCATATCTTTCGCCAAGATTAGAAAAATTAGTCCCAGACAAACAATAAGGGATTTGTGCAATTAATTGTTCTTTCGTTAACATAGATGATTAATTTAAAGATTAATGCGACAACATGATAAAGAATTGAAAGAAGATATTCAAGGAAAGCTCTCTAAAATAATTAAATTTCATAATGCTTTTGATTTTTAATCAAGAGATTATAAAAATTTCCCCTACACCAGAATTTAATTTTCTAATATATTAAGACATGTCGTGGGCAGCGAATTAGAGGGCAAATTTAATTAAAGTCCGATGTCAAAAGGTAATTCTTTAGGCAATCTAACAGTAATATTAGGTAGTCAATGGGGTGATGAAGGCAAAGGTAAACTCATTGATATTCTTTCTGATGAATACGACATAATTGCGCGTGCAGCAGGCGGAGCAAATGCAGGCCATACTATCTATATAAAAGATCCTTCAACCCCAGATGGTAAAAAGAAATTTGTATTTCACCTAATCCCATCTGGAATGCTAAATGCAGGAAAAATTTGCGTAATCGGGAACGGCGTAGTAATCCACATTCCAACTTTACTTGAAGAATTAAAAGTTTTACAAGATGCGGGTATAGATACAAATCTGAGACTACTTATATCAGATAGGGCTCACATCCTTTTCGAATATCATAAAATAATAGATGGCTTACAAGAAGAAATGAAAGGAAAACAAAAAGTAGGTACAACAAAAAGAGGGATAGGTCCTTGTTATACAGATAAAGTTAGAAGAAATGGTATAAGAGTCCACGACCTCTGCAACTTTGAAGTATTCGAAAAAAAATATAGAGAAAACTTAGAGATGATGCATAAAATGTATGGAAAATTTTCATACGACGCAGATAAAGAATTATTAGATTTTAGAAATTATGCATCGATCATAAAACCAATGATAGTAGACAGCAGTTATTATTTAAATCAAGCACTTAGCCAAGGTAAAAAAATACTTATAGAAGGAGCTAATGGTGCTCTACTAGATATAGATCATGGCACATATCCATTTGTAACTTCATCAAATGCAACAATAAGTGGCGCAATTTCAGGAACGGGTCTCGCAGCTACGAAAATAAAAAGTGTAATAGGAATAATGAAAGCATACATGACTCGAGTGGGAGAAGGTCCATTCCCTACAGAATTAAAAGACAAAAACGGGGAATCAATTCGTGAAAAAGGAGGAGAATATGGTGCAACAACAGGCCGACCACGAAGATGTGGATGGTTTGATGCAGTTGTAGGAAGATACAGCAACATGATAAACGGATTCACCTCAATAAACCTCACTAAACTAGATGTATTAACAGGACAAGAAACTTTAAAAATCGCTATAAATTATAAGTACCAAGGAGAATACTTAAAATCATTCCCAGCAAACCTAGAAATATTAAATGATATTGAAATTGAATATATAGAAATGAAAGGCTGGAAAGAAGATATAAGTAAAATAAAAGAATATTCAAAACTCCCAAAAAATGCTCGTGCCTACGTAGAAAAAATTGAAGAACTTGTAGGATGCAAAGTTGGATCTATAGGAGTAGGAGTAGGCAGAGAAGATATGATTTTCAAAGATTAAGATAAAGAAACTCTAATTGAGAATTCACCACCCTTAGCATGTTTTTGATGAGATTTAGTCCAAATCCCATTAATATCTTCTACAAAATTTAAGAATCTAGCTCTATTTCCAGAAAGGCCCATTACTGGTCTAAATTTAGAAATATCTGTAACTGTAATATCTTTTGCAGAATCAAGATTTAGTGTAGAGTCATGAACTAAACCAGATCTCCCTGAAGCAGGATCAAAACCAAGACGATGATCATATTGATAAACTTTTCCACTATATCCAAGCCTTTCATCAGCAAAGCCTCTTTGGAAAACCCAAATAGGAATCATATCGGATGACGATTCGCTTTTAGGATTTCTTGCAGATAATAAATAACAAGTAACAACGTCTCCTTCTTCTGCAACAATTCTGTACACAGGACCGACCTTTTCTCCAGATTGCATTTCCCAATAAAAATCAACAACATTATTACTATCATCCTGTGGTACTCTAGCAAGGCCGATTGGTCCGTCATATTGCATAGACATACAATCAGGATTCCTACCGCGTTTGTCTGAAGAAAAATATGTATTTAAAGTTAATTTTACAGAACCTTTATGAGATGCCGCCTTACCTACGCCAGAAACCCTAACCGTATATCTAGCATCAAAAGCATCAGCTATTCTACGATTTCCCTCCGCTTTTTCTCCAGAACCAATTACTTGTAAAATCATTCTTATTTTCATTTGTAAGATTCTGGATAAATAAGCCATAGGCTCTCCATCAGTAAAAGGAGGGAGTTTTAACAATTTTGAATATTTATCAAATAATCTTCTCAATTTTCCTGGGAAATATTTATTCATGTAATCAATAACTTCCGCATTAACCATATACCCTCCAGAAGAAGTTCTTTTAGAAAGAATCGATAAAAGTAAAACCAATAATCTCACCTTATCTCCAGAAAATAAAACTCTATTTTCTTTAAGTAATACTTCCAAATCAACCATATCAGGGAAAATAACTTTATCCCCCATCCTTAATTGTCTTTCATAATGTTTTCTATGTTCAGTATCAAGATTTTCCATCCTATAAAATGGATCCGCAATAGAATTAAACTGGAACACATATTTATCATTATAAAGAGCAGAAATAAGATCCAGAACAAAGCTTTCAAAAGTGTCATCTAGCCCTAAACGTTTATATAAAACACGTTTTCTTTCTCTTGCATAAGACTCATGATCTTCGTCGTATTCTCTTTTTGGCATATATGCTAAAAATTGGACTTCAACATCAATAGTCTTAGTTTCAGGATCTCCCTCAGGAGTTAATCCATTAGAATTACAAGCCGATTTATATTTAAAATTAAAGTGAATACCTCTATGAGCACCTTTACTAGCTTCATTCGTTTTTCCAGTTATTAAAGAGTAATCTAAACTATCCTTATCTATGGCATTTCCAAATCTAGCAATAAAGATAGCCATAAGTTTTTCAATAGATTTCTCGGCTTTAACAGGATTAAAAGTACCACTTTCCCATCCTCCATCATAACAATCTTCCTCTGTCAAAAATACTCTCATTCTAGCAAAATCCCCAATCCCTGTAGTGTCATATAGTTCCCCTCTTAAAATCTTATCTATAGTAGAAGCCATCGGTTTACCTTCAGCAATCTCAACTCTATCTACTTCCATCCCATAAATATCATCTGTGAACTCTCTCAATGCTTGACCATTCTGATCCCTAGGAGGATTCATATAAGTTCTACCATTCTTAAGAGTAACACAAAAATCATCAATATCGCGTCTCAAATTTTCAGAATTATCAATAAATGAAGATGAATCAACTTCACTGTCATGAAGAAGAATAATATGCATAACCTTTAAAAAAAGATGCGCGCGTTTTAAAAGCCCATAACTTTCAGCATCAACTGGTACAATTGCAGAAAATCTTTGCAATTCAGAGATAGATCTGCAATTCAATAATTTACTGCCAAGAAAATTAAAACCAAAAGTATCTCCTATATATTTTTTTGCTGCATTCATTAAATCAGTTAAAAATTGTTCTTTACTTTGTTCAGTTTTCCTAGAAGCCCAAGTCTTTTGAATATCCATAACCATAGAAGCCCCTTTTGCGTGCATAAGTTGTTCAAAATTTTCAGAAGGCAATACTCCAGCTCTAAATACGGATACATCAGGATCATTAATAGTTTCTGTTACATTTTCATTTTTAACAGCGTTTTCAAGAACAGGACGAGCAACGCCCAAATAAAATTCGCTTTCAGGACTAGAAAAAGAATCAATAACAAAATTCAAGTCCAGTCCTTTACTGGTAGCATATTTTCTAGAAAACTCAGAAATTTTCATAACATTTGCACTAAATACAGAAGGAGGTAATCCTAAAGCCTTAACATTAAAAATATCAGATAATATAGCTGTAGTCCGCTCCACTAATTCTTGTTTCTTTTTAGATTCATCAGCAATTCTTCTTCTAGCAACATTTAAGAAATATATGGCCTCTGGACTAGGTATCAGTTGCTCCATCTTTCTAAAATCTGCTTCAGGCACAACCCTAACAACCTTTCTTTCAATTTGTAACAATAACGCAGCAACTTGAGCCGCAAGTTTACGTACTTCAGGTCTACCAAGAGTAGGGTCTTTTTCTGCATCATCAGTTGGAACAGAACTCAAAGTTCCATCTACCAACTGCAAACTTTCCAACGCAAATTGTAAATCATTAACAACAGGAGAAACTGTCGAACTTTTTACGTCACCATCAACAATACCTAGTTCTTTTGATTTATCTGCCATTTTATATTAATAAACTTTTAAATTTTAGGACATACAAAATACAATGATTGGCCGTCGATGTCAAGCATTAAACTCTGGTGGGCGCCAAGGGATTCGAACCCCTGACCCTCTGGGTGTAAACCAGATGCTCTAGCCAACTGAGCTAGGCGCCCAAGACTTTAAAACACGCCTGTAATTTTTAACATACGGAGAAAAAAAGTGCAAGAGAATTCCTGTTAAAAAAATGACAAGTGAAGCAACAGAAATAAGCAAAACTATAAATACGCACATACAGGGAAAAGGCTCGTAGTACAAAAGTCACACACACGAGCCTGAAATCCCCTACTTCTCTCTACTGCCGTCCCTCCTTCGAAGACTGCGAAGACGGAACAGGAGCCTTCTTCGGCTCAAGCTCCAGCTTGCAGAACCATCTGTCCCCATTAGGATACTCCCGTAACAGTTGGAAACACTCGTACATTTCCCCTTCAATGGGAAGTTTGACAGAGTGGATCACAACTCCCTTGGGAGTCTCTGCGGCGAATCCTGCATGGACCACGCACTTAGGACCATGGTCCAAATAAGACCCAACCACTAGGCCACTAATGGCCCCAATGCCAAAAAACAAAACTCCAACAATCCACAGCAGAAACACACTTCTCTTCTCGGCAACCATCGCACACACCTCTAACGGAAACAGCCCATTCTTTAGCAAGGTCAACATGACCAAGAAAAAACAGACTGAGGGTTACAAACCAAGTTGTCAACGGACACGTTTGATAGTAAGGGAAGTTACCCCTTTAAGACCTGCTACTCTGACATACGGTCAGGTAACAAAAGTCAATAAAAGGAGCAACTGAATTATTATCAAAAACAAGAAAAAACTTTACTATAAAAAGGCAGCTTTGTCAAGCGGCAGATGTCGATATGATAAGCACTAAAATATTCCTATCCTAAATTAAGTCCATTTTTCCTAAGCCATTTTTCATGGACTTTGTAATCAGGACACGCCTCAGCAACTACAGCCCAAAACTTTTTTGAATGGTTAAACTGCTTCAAATGAGAAAGTTCATGCACACACACATATCGAAAAACCTCTCTCGGAGCAAAAAGAAGCCGATAGGAAATATTTATATTTCTTTTTATACTCAAGCTGCCAAAACGAGATTCACTCCTCTTGAATCTACATGAATTTATTCTCTCTTTAAAATACATATGATTAAGCTCAGAAATAACTTCGTGAAGATAAGACTCTTGATCTCCCATTATTACTTTTTGAGTCAAAAGTTTGATTTTTTCTTCCCATTGTTTTTTAGAAAGATTTTCAGGGACTCTAATCTCTATAACAAAACCATTCTTAAGTTTAGCCCTAGAGTCTGTACGATTTTCAGAAATAACCTTCAACTCATAAACTTTATTATGAGTCGTAATATTTTTAGAGTCTTCATATTCAGGATTCACAAAATCAGTCACAGAAGTTTTTGAAAATCTTTTTTTCGCCCATAATAAAAATTTCTCGACCATTTCATCTCTGGCTCTGCCGAAAACAAACCGACTAATTCTTATGATAACTTTATCTCTCTTTATCCTCGCCGAAGAAGTCCTCTTAAAAGAAACTTTGTACTCAACATCATAAGTCCTGTCCCCTATTTTTAATTTTACTGGGTATGACATTATTAATGGTGCCCGAGAGAGGACTTGAACCTCCACCCCCTTTCGAGGACTACCACCTCAAGGTAGCGCGTCTACCATTCCGCCACCCGGGCTTAATTCTATAACAACAGCTGGATAAATATAGCATATAAATGCCTTCATACAAGCATTTTTAAAAAATTATTTTACATTTAAACTTCTATCCATATAATTGACTTTGGGCGTCAAAATTTAACCAATAAAAACATGAGCAAAATCCAAGCGCAGGATCCAGAGATTTTCGCGAGCATTGAATCAGAGAAAAAAAGACAAGCCGAAGGAATCGAACTCATTCCATCGGAGAATTATGCATCAGAAGCAGTAATGGAAGCATGCGGTTCAATTTTGACAAATAAATATTCTGAAGGATATCCAGGAAAACGCTACTACGGTGGTCAAGAAAACATAGACACAATCGAGAACCTAGCAATTGCGCGAGCAAAAAAACTTTTCGGAGCAGAACACGTAAACGTCCAGCCATATTCAGGATCTCCAGCAAACTCTGAAATCTATTTCGCTTTATTAAATTTTGGTGACACAGTAATGGGATTAAAGTTAGATCAAGGTGGTCATATCACTCATGGACTTCCAATTGCATTCTCAGGAAAAGCATACAATTTCATTCCTTACGAAGTTGAAAAAGAAACTGGACGTATAGATATGGAAGCTGTTCGAAAACTGGCACACGAGCACAAACCAAAATTAATCGTAGCAGGATACACAGCATATCCACGAGATATAGAATGGAAAAAATTTAAAGAAATTGCAGATGAAGTTGGCGCAATAACAATGGCCGACATTTCTCATACAGCAGGACTTATAGCCGGAGGAGAATTGGAATCTCCTGTTCCGTATTTCGATGTAGTAATGACTACAACTCACAAGACATTACGCGGACCGCGTGGAGCCATGATCATGTGTAAAGAAAAATTCGCAAAAGATATAGATCGCGCAGTATTCCCAGGGATGCAGGGTGGTCCTCACGAACATGCCATTGCGGCAAAAGCTATAGCATTCGGCGAAGCACTAAAACCAGAATTCAAAGAATATGCAAAACAAATTAGAAAAAATGCGCATCATCTAGCAGAAGAATTAAAAAAACGCGGATTCGAGCTAGTAAGTGGAGGGACTGACACTCACTTAATATTAGTAGATCTTACAAACAAAGGAGTACCAGGCAAGCAAGCCCAAGCAGCTCTAGATACAGTTGGAATTACTCTAAATAAAAACACTGTTCCATTTGATCCTCGCTCACCAATGGATCCATCTGGAATCCGCATGGGAACACCTGCAATAACTACACGTGGGATGAAGGAACCGGAAATGGAACGCATTGCAGAATGGATAGATAGAGTAATTTCAAACATCTCAGACACAGAAATGCATAAGAAAATAAAAGAAGAAGTTCGCGAGATGTGTCTAAAATTTCCAGTTCCAGGAATAAAAATCTAAGTAAATCTTAAACTCTTTTTAGAACAATCATCGTAATATCATCAGCCTGAGGGAATCCTTCAGTAAACTTTTTTACATTTATAAGAACATTGTTTTGGAAATTTGTAGCAGAAAGATCTTTTGTTCCAATACTTTCGACATCAGCAATGAATCTATCCATCCCATATATTTCCCTCTTCCAATTCCAAGATTCAGGAATCCCATCACTATATAAAACAACAAAATCACCAACTTCCAAATTTATATCCTGAACTTTTAATAATTTAGAAATATCAGGAATCATACCCAATGCAACACCACCAGCAAGTGCAAGCTCAGCTTTCCCAGTTTTTGCTTTATAGTGAATAAGCTGTTCATGCCCAGCACTAACATATCTTAACTTTGAGGTAGACTCATCCCATTCAAGCAAACATAAAGTCATAAACATATTAGTCATAGTCTTAACTTTCATAACTCTATTAACAGAAGCCATTACCTCAACCAAATCAGTATGAGTAGAGCTATATCCATAAAAAAGAGCACTAGCAATCGAACTAACAATTCCAGCTGGCACTCCATGTCCAGTGACATCCCCAAGATACATCAATTGTCTACTTCCAATTTTAGGTAAAAAGTCATACATATCTCCACCTATTTCTTCAGCAGGAGTAATCCCAGCAGCAATTTCTAATCCTTTTACTTTAGGGATTTTGTCTGGAATTAATTGTTTTTGAATTTTCATTGCAATCTTCAATTCTTCTCCAACACGAGCCTTATAAATTTTCGCATCAGTACTCATCTCCAAATCAATTGCCATTTTATTTACAGCATCACCCAAAAAACGTATCTCATCATTACTTTTTATATCAACTCTAGTTTTAAAATCACCAAGAGCAATTTTATTAACACCATTCACAAGATCAGCTACAGGTTTTGTGATCTGTTTAGACATAATGAAAGACATAATCATCCCAATCATAATTCCAAACAAAGCAAGATACGCAATTCTCATAATCATAAATTCGACCCTCTCATCCATCTTCTGATAATTCATTTTATAAACTACAGAATATTTTTCAGTAGCAGGAACAACTAAATAATCAATAACAAAACCTTTTTCTAAAGGTGCAATATTCTTATTTTCATCACTATTAACATAGGTAATATTCCCATTTCCATCTTCTTTAATAAAAATTGTTCTTCCACTTACAGTTCTAAAAGAAATATTTTCAGTTCTAACCTGAGCAAAAAGATCAACCTGCTTAAGTATTCTCTTTTCTCCTTCATATTTTTTATTAACATCCTCACTAGAATCATAAAGAACTTCTCCAGAATAAGTAATTATTTTAATTGAATCTATATACTCACTTTGGCTAAAAATAGATTTCATTTCTCTATTAAAATAGATGAAACCATTGTGAGCTAAATAGGTTTCATAATTAGTAATTATTTTTGGAGAAACTAATTTTACATAAGCCAATGAACTTAAATAAATATCATCCGCCATCTCAATTTTTTTCTCAGCAATAAATAAATGCGCAGCCATAGAGAAGACTAGGATCACTAGACCCGATATTGCCACAATCAATTTGCTGCGAATTGATATTTTCATAATTTATTTAATGATATTTATTTCATCAAAATATATTAGTCCATCTATTCTAGGAATAACTTCAATATCAGACACAAAACTATAAACATTTTGATATTCAAAAAGAGGAACCCCCATGATATCTTCAACTGCTAATTTCATTGCTTTTTGCAATTGGTTACGACGAGTTACAGGATCCATTTCCATAGAACTTTCATAAATCAACCCATCTATTTCAGGATTAGAATACTTTCCAAAATTAGAAGATCCATTGCTATAAACAATTTGATCTAGAAAGTTAGAAGAATCTCCTATATCAGATTTAAAAGCCAAAAAATACATATCAGCCTTCCCTTCCTGAATACTCTTAACATAATCATTCCCCTCTAAATAAGAAACAACAGCATAAACTCCAATCTTTTCGAGATTAGTTCTTATATGATTTCCTAGAATATCCAAACCTTTAGGCAAATTTAACAATAAAGTTTTTCCAGCTAATCCATTTTGAGATGCGAGTTCTTTCGCTTTATATAAATCAAATTCATGAGGAGCAATAGCATTATTAAAACCATATATCCCATCACTGATAAATTGATTTAAAAATCTCGCATATCCACCGACAGCACTGACTAAAGAATCCTGATCAATAGCTAAAGATACCGCTTCCCTATTTTTAAAATCAGAGAGAATTTTTGAATTAAAATTAAAAATAATAAATTGAACTTCAAGACTAGGAACAGTGGCAATCGAAAATCCTTGCTCTTTAATCAAAGAAACAGCATCATAAGGCACAAAAGCAAGTAAATCAGCGTCTCCATTCAAAAACATTTTAACTCTATCAGTTTTTTTAGATCTAACAAATACTTCTACCGTTCCAAATTTTGGTTTTGTATCGCCCCAGTAATTATCAAACTTCTCAAATATCATTTCATCACCTTTTTCCCATTTTTTAAACTTATATGGACCAGTACCAATAGGAGAAGTTATAACTTCCTGTTCGGCTTGTTCACTAGGCATAATAAGAACAAGAGCCAATCTATTTAAAAGAAGAGGATCTGGTTGATATGTTTTTATGCGGAGATTCAAATCATCCATAACTTGTATCTCTGAAATTGAGCTTAAATTTTCAATAAGCTGAGAATCTTTATTGGAAGCAGCTCTCTTAAAACTAGCAACCACATCACTGGAATCAAACATACTGCCATCATGAAATTTTACATTAGGACGTAATCTAAACTCCCAAGTATTATCATCTATAAGCCCCCAGTTAACAGCCAAAGAAGTTTGTATTTTATAATCTTTATCATTTTTAACTAAAGATTCATAAACATTACCAAGTCTCTGTCTCATTGCAGGATTAAGAGAAGAAGGTTCAATATTATCAGGCTCATCAGGATAAATAATCTTCAGATCTCTAAAAACTTCTCCATTATCTTCATCTACCGAAACTAAATTATTAAAAATCTCTTTTATTTTATCTCCTGCGCGATATTGATTAAAAAAAAGTTGTTCTGTGACAAAAATAAATACAACAGTAAAAATTATCCCAAAACCAATTTTAAATATTTTTCCGTAATTTGTTTGCATTTAAAACAAAATTTAAGGCATTAAAATTCTTTATATTATAGCAAAATTTAGGCTTTCAAACAAGCACATACAGCCCAAATTAAAATAATATAAAGAAGTTAAATTTTACTCAAAGTATCCCTCAAACTATTACTCAGATTACTATCCCCCAATTTATCTGCCAAAATAAGCATTTTCTGATAAGTAGATTTATATTTTTTAGCATCTTGAAGGGTTTTTACAGAAGACACATGTTTAGCCAAATTATTATATTGTTTTCCATAACAAGCTTTTTTCATATTTTCATCATTAAGTTCAATAGCAATTTTTAAAGCAGAATCAGCGTCTCCTCTATCGAAATAATGAACAGCTTGATTGTGCCTTATATTTCTAACTAACTCTTGATTACCAGATTTCTCGGCAAAAAACTTTGCACTAGAAAAATTCCCGGAATTCATGCAAGAAATTGCTAAATTCGTATATGAAACTTTTAAATTTTTCTCAACAAGGCTACGTAAACTACTAATTGCATAAGCCAATTCCGCACTTTTTACAAAAACTCTTTCAGGAATATGTTGAGTATCTTCTCGATAATCATTTAAATCCAAAAGATTAGTAGAAATAATTTCGGTAACAGGCAATATATGTTCGAACTTTTCATACTTTGCAAATTGACCAGCAGTACATTCAATATCTATTCCTCTAAAATTTAGACAAACATGCTCAGGCAAAAGTTTAATTTCCAAATCACCAAGTGGAAACTTCAACGAATACAAATAAATATATAAAGTCACTATTTGATTACAATCCCCTTCTAACTTTCCTTTACTCGGATCTACCAACAATTTCCCAAAACTAGAAGTGCTAATATAGTGATAATAAAGACCAGGTCTCAAGAAAAACATTATATAAGTGAGATATTTTATTTTTTCATTTTCGCCATTTGGAAACAAGTGACCAACTTTGGCTAAGATATCTCTTATATCAGTATCTGGGATTTCATGTTCAGAAATAAATTGATTTAATTTTTGCACAATCATTTGTGTATCAACATACATTTCTCTTCTAGTTTTTTTGTCCAAATATTTATACCCTTTAAATTTCTTTTCGAGCCAAATATTTACAACAATTAAATTTTCCTGCATAAGCTCAAGAAGCTTATTTTTTATCCCAAAAATATTGTCAGTAGATTTTATATTTGAAAAAAACTTATCGACCATCCTTTCGAAAGAATTTACATATGGAGACAAAAAATAATATATCGCTTTTAAAATTTTAAACATAAAAAACTTTATCTTCAATAAATTATATCATGAAAAAGTGGCTTATTACTAACCTATTTCTTTAATAAAGCCATAAAGGCCTCCTGAGGAAGAGCTACTTTCCCCATCATTTTCATGCGTTTTTTACCTTTTTTTTGCTTTTCTAAAAGCTTCTTTTTTCTAGAGACATCTCCTCCATACAAATATCCAGTGACATCTTTTCTATATGCAGGGATCGTTTCTCTAGCAATAATTTTTGCTCCTACAGCGGCCTGAATTGGAATAGCAAATTGAGATCTAGGTATTAGTTCTTTCAATTTTTTAGTTAAACTTTGCCCAATATAAAAAGACTCTTTTCTATGAACAATCATAGAAAGAGCATCTACTTTATCCCCAGCGACTAAAACATCCAACTTAACAAGATCCTCCATTCTATATTCAAGATATTCATAATTCATAGATGCATATCCGCTAGAAATACTTTTCAAGCTATCATAAAAATCTACGATTATAGAAGCTAAAGGCAATTCAAAAGTAACAATTATTTTATTCTGATCTATATAATGAATATTTTTATAAACACCTCTTTTCTCAGTACAAAGAGTCATTACCCCTCCAATATAATCTTTTGGCATCAATATTTCGACTTTCACCCAAGGCTCTTTTATACCTTCTATATAAGATGGATCTGGTAATTCCGAAGCACTAGAAATAAGTTTTATTTCATTCCCAGCCACTACAACCTCATAGGAAACTGACGGTGCAGTCATTATTAGATCCAAATCATATTCACGTTCAAGTCTTTCCTGCACAATATCCATATGTAGCAGACCCAAAAATCCGCACCTAAATCCATATCCTAAAGCAGTTGAATTTTCTGGCTGGAAAGAAAGCGAACTATCATTCAATTTTAATTTATCTAAAGCTTCACGCAAAATATGATAATCGTCAGAATTAGTACAAAATATTCCAGCAAACACGAAAGGTTTTACAACATGATATCCAGGCAATGCTTTTGCATTTTCTAATTCAATTTCAGAATTTCCAGATTTCCATATAGTATCACCCACTCTAGCATCACGAACACTTTTAAGTCCCGTAACAATATACCCAACTTCCCCAGCATGTAACACGTCACTAGGAAAATATTTAGGCTTAAAACACCCAACCTCAAGAACCTCCATCTCTCTTTTATTGCTTAAAAAATACACTTTATCCCCTCTTTTAACAGAACCAGATTCAAGCCTTACATAAGCCACAACTCCCCTATAAGAATCATATACGGAATCGAAAATTAAACATTTTAATTCATCTGTATCAGAAGCATCTTTTGGAGGTTTTACTTTCTCTACAATTCTTTCTAATACTTTTTCTACATTTGTTCCGTCTTTTGCAGAAACAGAAATCACATCTTCTTTTGGTATACCAAGTGCATCTTCTATTTCTTTCGCACGTTTTTCTACGTCAGCAGACGCCAAATCAATTTTATTTAAAACTGGAATAATCTCCAAATTATGTTCAAGAGCAAGATAACAATTTGCCAATGTCTGAGCCTCAATTCCTTGAGTGGCATCTATAACTAAAACAGCACCTTCACACGCAGCCAAACTTCTAGAAACTTCATAAGAAAAATCTACATGTCCTGGAGTATCTATAAGATTTAAAATATATTTTTGTCCATTATGCTCCCAATCCATTCTTACAGGTTTAAGTTTTATAGTAATTCCCCTTTCTTGTTCCAAATCCATCATATCCAACATCTGCGCATGCTTCATGTCTCTTTTTGCAAGAGTATGAGTAATCTCAAGAAGCCTGTCTGCAAGCGTAGATTTGCCATGATCTATATGGGCAATAATACAAAAATTTCGTATATTTTTCTGAGACATAATAATTTTAAATTTGCGGGGAGCATTCTAACAGAAAATTATACTTGGATAAAGAGTCGATTTTGTGCTAGAATATATAGATAAAAATTAATAAAAACTATGCAATTCAAAGTCCCACAAGACGTACAAAGAGCAGACACAATCATTGGACCTATCACAATGACACAATTAATAATTTTAGGAATCGGCGGCGGAATTTGCTATGCAATATATGTAAGTTTAGCAAAAACCTACTTTATAGAAATTTGGCTTCCTCCTGTAGCAGTATTAGGCGCATTAACATTGGCATTCGCATTCTTAAAAATTCATGAATTACCTTTTCATGTATTTATAATGAACTTATTAGAATACTATTTATTACCAAGAAAACGCGTTTGGATACAAGGAACAGGAAGACCACTTGTAACACCCTCTCAAACAAAGAAAGAAATTAAAAAAGTAGAAGAAGCTCCCAAAAAAGAGAAGAAAAGTATTGAAGAATTAACATCTATATTGGACAGTCACGGAAATTTAAAAAAATAACAAAAATTTAAATGCCAGACACAGACATAACAAATGTAGCCCCAGGTAAAAAGAATAGAGAAGCTGTACTAAACAGCACACAAACCCATTTAAGGATTGGTGAAATTCGAGATGATGTCATAGTGTTGAAAAATGGTGGGATGAGAGCCATTTTAAAGACATCTAGTATAAACTTTAATCTAAAATCAGAACCAGAACAAAATTCTATAATTTATGGATATCAAGGTTTTTTAAACTCATTAGAATTCCCTATTCAAATTGTAATAAGATCAAAAAAACTAGATATAGATAATTATATTAGCCAAGTAAAAGAACTTGGAGACAAACAAAAAAATCCACTACTTCAAGAACAAACTTATGAATATGCTGAATATATAAAAAAACTAGTAGACTATGCAGACATTATGGATAAAGAATTTTACGTTATAGTCCCTTATGATCCAGGAAGATCACAGGGAGGGAATCAAGGATTTCAAGGATTTTTCCAGAGACTTGCTCCAAAAGATACAGCTGTAGAGATAAAAAAACGTCAAGAAGAATTCGATAGATTAAAAAAAGCAATGGGACAAAGAGTATCAATTGTTAGAAGTGGTCTTGAAAATTGTGGACTGAAAGCAGAGCAATTAAAAACCTCTGAATTGATCGAACTTTTCTACAACATTTACAATCCTCTTACTTCCAGAACAGCAAAACTAAAAGATGCTGAAATTTTAAGCATCACAAACGACGAACCAGAAGAAAGTCCGGACCAAATTCAGGCATAGGGAAACTTTATGATAAACTTTGCTCAAATCTTCCGAAGCAAGGCGTAGTATTTTTAAGTGAGGAGGTCTAGTGGTTTCCTGCTCACTTAAAAATACGAGCCAAAGCGCAGGAAGTTTGAGCAAAAACCGCTATTTTGAAAGCAAGGAAAACTTTCCTAAAGTTTTCCTACATTAAAAAAAGGCCTTTAACTTGGCAGCGCCCTACTTTTCCACGGCTAGGCCGCAGTAACATCGGCGAAGGGAAGCTTAACTTCTGTGTTCGGGATGGGAACAGGTGTACCCCTCCCTCTAAGACTGCCAAGATAAAGACCTTTTTTCAAATTTTCAATAAGTCGTCACCCCCACACATTGCGGGGGCAAGTAAAAGGGATTTCTCCCACTAATCACTAGTCTAAGTAAAGGTTCTCTATTTAAAAGTTCAATCGCCTATTAGTATCACTCGACTAAACACATTACGGTGCTTATATCTGTGACCTATCAACCCTGTAGTCTTCAGGGAGGCTAATGGGGAAATTTTATCTTGAGAATGGCTTCCCACTTATATGCTTTCAGCGGTTATCCAGCCGAACATAGCTACTCTGCAATGCCGCTGATGCGACAACAGATACACTAGAGGTTCGTACGCCCCGGTCCTCTCGTACTAGGGGCATCACCTCTCAAATTTCCTACGATCATGGAAGATAGAGACCGAACTGTCTCACGACGTTCTGAACCCAGCTCGCGTACCCTTTTAATTGGCGAACAGCCAAACCCTTGGGACCTTCTCCAGCCCCAGGATAGGACGAGCCGACATCGAGGTGCCAAACAGTGCCGTCGATGTGAACTCTTGGGCACTATCAGCCTGTTATCCCCAGGGTAACTTTTATCCGTTGAGCGATAGCACACCCACGTGTAACTATCGGATCACTAACACCTGCTTTCGCATCTGCTCGACTTGTAGGTCTTGCAGTTAAGCTCTCTTATGCGTTTACACTATCAGCCTGATTTCCATCCAGGCCTAGAGAACCTTTGCGCGCCTCCGTTACTCTTTTGGAGGCGACCGCCCCAGTCAAACTACCCATCAAACACTGTCTTCGTGGTGGATTAACAACACGAGTTAGATCCTAAATATAATCAGGGTGGTATCTCAAGGGTGACTCAGAAGCACCTGGCGGCGCCCCTTCATCGTCTCCCACCTATCCTGCACAAATTATATCCAGAATCAATGTCAGACTATAGTAAAGCTCCATGGGGTCTTTTCGTCTTTCCACGATTATCTGGCATTTTTACCAGATCTGTAATTTCACCGAGTCTACTGCCGAGACAGTTTTCAACTCATTCTGCCATTCATGCGGGTCGGAACTTACCCGACAAGGAATTTCGCTACCTTAGGACCGTTATAGTTACGGCCGCCGTTCACCAGGGCTTAGATTCAAGCCGTGAAGCTCTCCTCTTGACCTTCTGGCACTGGGCAGGCGTCAGCCCCTATACATCCCCTTAAAGGGTTTGCAGAGACCTGTGTTTTTGGTAAACAGTTGGTTGAAATCTTTAGCTGCGGCCAAATATCCACTTACGTGAACAAATGGCAACGTTTATCCCGAAGTTACACGTGCTTTTTTGCCGAGTTCCTTAGCAGTAGTTATCTCGATCACCTTAGTCTTCTCGACTCACCCACCGGCGTTGGTTTCTGGTACGGAAACCTAATTTTCTCGCTACCGAAGTTTTTCTTGGCAGCTGAAGTCATTGGAATCACTCCGTCAAAGACGAAGTATTTTGCATCGTTGCTCGCGAACTCTAAGGGATTTACCTCCTAGAGCATAAGCTAACAACTTACACGTGAATTCATTAACACGCTCCAACTATCCAATTGCGTCCCTCCTGAGCTAGCGCCACTATCAGTGCATAAAAGTCTCATCTCTTAGGGTAAACCCTAAGAAACTTGACAA
>Ga0172375_10005163_pt1 | contig 18960 bp, 15 predicted proteins | sample LakKiv1m_FD_114537 | JGI IMG/M metagenome (GOLD analysis project Ga0172375, IMG submission 114537) | Freshwater microbial communities from Kabuno Bay, South-Kivu, Congo - kab_092012_11.1m | ecosystem: Environmental > Aquatic > Freshwater > Lake | place: Democratic Republic of the Congo...
AGCGGCGTTGGTCCCGACTTCGTTCACCTCGCCACCGATGATGAAGCTCGGCTCGAAGCCGGCGGCCCTCAGCACCAGTGCGAGCATCGAAGAAGTGGTCGTCTTGCCATGAGATCCTGCAACCGCGGCGCATCTACGCGTAGCCACGATCGACCTGAGCATCTCGGCGCGCCTCAGCACCGGAATGCCCCGTTCACGCGCCGCCCGAACCTCCGGATTGCCCGGAGAGATCGCCGTCGACACCACGACGATCTCGGTAGCTTCGGGCACGTTCTCAGGACGATGACCGACAGAGCAGGCCACCCCGGCGAGACCGAGCCGATCCAGCACCGGCGACGCCTTCAGGTCGGAGCCGCTCACCGCATGGCCCATGGCCGCGAGAACGCGCGCGATGGCGCTCATCCCGGCGCCGCCCACGCCGACGACGTGCACCCGAGCAGGAACTGCGGCGTCGAACGCCTCCAGGGCGATGGAGTCGGCCTCAGCGGGCAACGGCCTGCTCCTCCACGAGATCCGCGAGTCGCTCGACCGCATCGACCTTGCCTAGAGAGCGAGAGCGCGCCTCCATGACGTCACGGCGATCCGCATCGGCCAGAAGGCCCGACAAGATCTCGTCGAGTCGGGTTCCGCAACACTGCGCATCGGGTAGGCGCACCGCGGCGCCGGCGACTTCGAGGGCCCGGGCATTGCGCGTCTGATGGTCGCTCGGAGCTCCCGGAAGCGGAACCAGCACCGCCGGCACTCCCGCAACCGTCAGCTCCGCGACCGTCCCGGCGCCCGACCGGCAGACGGCGACGGCAGCGCGGGCATACACGCCTTCCATGTGCTCCTCGTACTCCACCAGCGCGTATCCGAGCCGATCCCCGGCACGTCGGAGACGGGCGAGGCGCTCGCTGCACTCGGCGTAGTCGCGCGCACCACTCACGTGGCGCACCACGACGTCGTCCCGGTCGCGCCAGAGGTCATAGAGCTCGAGAGCAGCGTCGTTGATCCTCCTCGCGCCGAGAGACCCTCCCCAGACGGCCACCAGAAGCGGCTCGGTCCGGGCGGCGCGCTTCACCGAGGCCACTTCGGATCGGACCGGATTGCCGGTGAGCACAGCGCCGGGCAGTGGAGTACCGGGAAGCGAGACCGCCGCCCTCGCGCGTAGCCGCGTCGCTATCCGGTTCGCCAGGCCGGGCGCGGCGTCCTGCTCGTGTACGACGGTGGGCACGCGCGAGATTCGTGCTGCGAGGACGCACGGCAGCGACGCGTACCCGCCGAATCCGACGACCACCTCCGGCCGGTACCGCCGCACGATTCTCAGCGCCTTCGCCATGGCTACGAGGGTGCCGACCAGCACCGCGATGTTCGCGGCGGTCAGCTTCCTCTGCAGGCCGCGCCCGGGCAGCAAGTCGATCTCGTATCCGGCCTCGGCTACGACCCGCCCCTCGATGCCCCGGCGGGATCCGACGAACCGGATCGACGACCGCTCACGACCGCGGGCGGCCAGCTCGGCTGCGAGCGCCAGTGCCGGATAGGTGTGGCCACCTGTGCCACCCGTGGCGAGAAGGGCGAAGACCGGTGGATTCGACACTCCGGTCACGCTCGACGCCGCCTACCCGAAGGATGCTCCACGGCGGACCTCGAGTGTCTCTCCGGCTGCGGGCACTGCCTCGCTACGTTGGCCAGGATGCCCGCCGCCGCCATCGTGAAGACCAATGCGGACCCTCCTGCGGAGAGGAAGGGCAGAGGAATCCCCGACACCGGCAGCAAGCCGATGACAGCTCCGATGTTTATGAGCGCCTGCCCGACGACCCAACTCGTGACACCGGCGGCGAGGAGCATCCCGAGGCGATCCGGCGCGCTACGTGCGATGTGCAGGCCCGCGAGCCCGAAGCCGACGAAGAGCGCGACGATCATCAGGCAACCGACGAGACCCAGCTCCTCTCCGACGATCGCGAAGATGAAGTCGGTGTGGGGGTTCGGTAGGAACGCCCACTTCGCCCTGCCCGATCCGAGGCCGACGCCGTCGACGCCACCCGACCCGAGAGCGATCAACGACTGCGCGATCTGATATCCGGTGTTGCCTGCATCATCCCAAGGATGAAGGAACACGAGCAGGCGCCTCCGCCTGTAGGGCACTGCGAACGAGAGCACGCTTGCCGCTCCGAGTCCGAGCATCGCGAGCCAACCGATCTGGCGCAGCGGGACACCGCCGACCGCGATGACCGACAGAGCGATCAGCGCGAGCACGATCGTTGAATCGAGGTCGGGCTCGACTAGGACCAAGACCGCGAAACCCGCGAACACGGCGATGACCGGCTTCGCTCCTCGGTGGAAGTCATCTACGGAGTCGGCTCTTCTGGTGAGCACCGAAGCGGCGAAGACCAGGAGCGCGAGCTTCGCGAGCTCACTCGGCTGGAAGCGCAGGCTCCCCATCCCCAGCCAGCGCCTCGCTCCGTCCACCTGAATGCCGAGGTGCGGAACCAGCACGACGATCAAGCTCCCGAAGGCCAGGATCAGCAGGGGAAGCACGCCCTTCATCCAGATCCGATAGTCGATGCGCGACACCACGACGAACACGACCACTCCCACCAGCGACCATGCGAGCTGGCGGTTGAAGAAGTACCAGGAAGAGCCGAAGCTGCGAAGCGCCGCCACCGAAGAGGCCGACAGGATCATGACGAGACCGACCGTGTTCAGCACGCCGACCACCGCGGCGATGACAACGAAGGCCGGAGGCCGGCGCGGAGCAGGGCCCAGGACGTCGCGCAATCGTCGCCGCGCGGCCGATGGATGTGAGACGGCGGCAACCATCAGCGCCGCTCCTGCTCCGATGCGGCCAGCAGCGCCGTCACTTCGGCGGCGAAGTCGTCGCCGCGCTCGTCGTAGCCGCTGTAGGCATCGAACGACGCGCAGCCCGGCGACAGCAGCACCACATCTCCGGGCTCCGCCAGGTCCCCTGCCGCGAGCACCGCTTCGTGCATCGCCTCGGTTCGAACGACGGGGCAGATGAGCGCGAACGCGTCTTGGACCTCTCCTGCCGCCTCACCGAAAGCGACCACTGCAACGATGTGATCGGCCGCCGCCGCCAGCGCTCCCAGGTCGAGGCCCTTGTTCCGCCCTCCCGCCAGCAGCACAACGCGGTCGAAGGCTCGAGCGGCCGCGAGAGCGGCATGAGGATTCGTGGCCTTCGAGTCGTCGTACCAACGCACCCCATTACTCTCGCCGACCAGCGCAACGCGATGTGGGAGGGTCTCGAACTCGCGGAGAGCCGCTGCCACACCCTCGATCGTCGCTCCTACGCACCTGGCGGCTGCCGAGGCCGCCAGCGAGTCGAGGATGTCGTGGGGCAGCGCCCGCCCGATGTCGCAGAGGCTGACGATCACGTCACCGTCGCCGCGGAGAGCGCCTGCTTCGAGGCGGTAGCCGGCGTCGGTCCCGGGGATGAGGGAGCAGGCCGTGCGCCGGGCCGGTGCCGCCGAGGCCATCCTCCGTGAAACCTCGTCGTCCGCGTCGTAGACGAGAAGATCTGACTCTTTCTGGTTCGCGAAGATCCGCGCCTTGGCAGCAACGTACGCATCGAAGGACCCGTGCCAGTCGGTGTGATCCTCGGACACCGGGAGCAGCACGGCGACGTCAGGGTGGAAGTGCTCTGTGAACGCGAGCTGGAACGAAGACACCTCTGCTACCACCGCGTCGAGCGGGAGATCACCATCACCGCTAGTAGCTCCGGCGAGGCCGATGAGCGGACGGCCGATGTTGCCCGCGGTCGCCACCGCGAGACCGGACGCGGCCAGCATCCGCGCCGTCAGCTCGGTGACCGTCGTCTTCCCGTTCGTACCTGTAACCGCAACAAGCGGGACTGCGATCCGCTCCGCTGCTAGCTCCACCTCGGAGCGGACCGCCACACCCGCCCTCATGGCCGCGCGGATCACGTGGTGATGCTGCGGAACGCCCGGGCTCGGCACGACGAGATCTGCAGCGCTCACGAGGCGCTCCCAGCCTCCGGAGCTCGGCGACTCGACCAGGGCGGCACCACAGCCGAGCACAGCCTTGCGTCGTAACGTGTACGCCTCACCGCCGGGGTGCTCCTCGACCACAGTGACGGCGCATCCCTCCGACACCAACCGGCGAGCAACGGCTTCGCCGGTGCGTGCCAGCCCGACGACGAGCACGCGCATCAGTCGATCACCCCAGGAATGCCGATGAAGTCGGCGTAGAACAGCCCGACCCCGATGGCCACGAAGAGCCCCGCGAAGAGCCAGAACCGCACGATGACCGTGAACTCGGGCCAGCCGGCGAGCTCGAAGTGGTGGTGAACGGGAGCCATGCGCAGAACCCGTCGGCCGAACCCGCGGTAGGCGACGACTTGAGCTATGACCGACAACGTCTCCGCGAGGTAGAGACCGCCGAGGATCGGTAGCAGCAGATGCGTCCGCGTGAGCAGCGCCAGTCCTGCGAGGACACCGCCGATCGCAAGGGCGCCGGTGTCACCCATGAACACCTGGGCGGGCGCTGCGTTCCACCAGAGAAACCCTCCGCAGGCACCCATCATCGCGGCCGCAACCGTCGCCAGGTCGATGGCCTGAGCGGGCGCGATTCCATAGACCTCTGGGTGACGGAACTCCCAGAACCCGATGATCATGAACGCAGCGAACACCAGCGACGCCGAACCGGCAGCGAGCCCGTCGAGCCCATCGGTGAGGTTCACCGCGTTCGAAGACGCGATTATCACGAGGATCGCCCACGCCGCCCACACCCAGGTTCCGAGATCCAGATCGAGATCCCGCGTGAACGAAAGGTGCGTAGACGCCTGGGCCCAGCGCAATGCGAGGAGCGCGAAGCCTGCAGCGACGACGACCTGGCCTCCGAGCTTCCCGCGCTTGCGCAGGCCGAGGTTCCGTCGCTTGCGAACGCCCAGTAGGTCATCGGCGAAGCCCACAGCGCCACACCCGAGCATCAAGCCCATGGTCACGAGGCCCGAGCGCGCGAAGGAGATGTCGTGAGTACGGAGGTGAGCGATGAAGTAGCCGGCCGTCGCTGCTCCGACGATGGCTATCCCGCCCATCGTCGGAGTACCCGCCTTCGCCTTGTGCGGGTGCTCGACGGGGCCGTCATCGCGGATCTCCTGTCCGATCCCCCGCATGCGGAGCCACTTGATCAGCCAAGGCGTCGCGAAGACGCTGACGATGAAGGCGAACGCGGCCGCTATGAACATCGTCCTCATGACGCGTCCGCCCCCGCAGCGCGGCGAGCAGGAGCCGTCTCGCAGATCGTCATCCGCAACCCAGTGCCTCCAGCTCCTCGCGGGCGACAGCGCGGTCGTCGAACGGCCGCGTCACTCCACCGGCAGTCTGGCCGGTCTCGTGACCCTTTCCCGCTATCACCACGACATCCGCCGGCCCCGCCACCGACAGGGCAGCACGGATCGCCGCCCTCCTGTCGAGCTCGACGCGCGGCTCGTGACCGTTCGGAGCTCCGGCAGCGACCTCTTCGGCAATTGCTGCGGGGTCTTCACCGCGCGGGTTGTCGGAGGTCAGAAACGCGAGGTCGGCACCCCGCGCCACTGCCGCGCCCATCAAGGGGCGCTTCGTAGGATCGCGGTCTCCGCCACACCCGTAGACGACAACGACACGTCCGCCGGCCCGCGCTATCGGACGCACCGCTGCGAGGACCCTGTCGAGCGCGTCGGGCGTGTGTGCGTAGTCGACGATCACGCAGGGCCCGCTGCCGGAGTCGATGCGCTCCATGCGACCCGGCACCACCAGCGGAGATCGAAGACCCGAGACGATCGCCTCGTCGGAGAGTGATACGGCGCGCGCACCTGCAACTGCCGCAAGAGCGTTGGACACGTTGAACTCACCGACGAGGGACGTGCGGATCCGAAGGGGTGCATCGCCACCCATTACCGTGAACGCGCTCTCCGAGGGGTGGAGGTCGATGTCCGCGGCGCGCAGCATCGCGTCCTCGCTCTTCACTCCGAAGGTGAGCAGACGCAACCCACTGCGTGCACAGCGCGCTGCGAGGATCCTGCCCCGCTCGTCGTCGAGGTTCACGACCGCGACGGCGGTGCGCGCCGGGTCGAACAGCGACGCCTTCGCATCGAAGTAGGCGTCGAGGTTCTCGTGGTAGTCGAGATGGTCATGGGAGAGGTTCGTGAAGCAGGCGGCGGCGAAGCTGGTCGCATCCACCCGGTGCTGCGCAAGAGCGTGCGACGACACTTCCATCGCCACCGTCTCGACGCCGGCGTCTCGCATGTCTGCCAGGAGAGCCTGGAGGTCTGTGGCCTCGGGTGTGGTGTGCACGGGGGGTTGCACCCGCGCGGCGTATCGGGTCTCCACGGTTCCAATGATCCCGACGCTCTCTCCGGCGGCCGTCGCCACCGCCTCGAGCAGGTAGGTCGTCGTCGTCTTGCCGTTCGTGCCGGTGACGCCGATCACGCGCATGGAGCGTGACGGCTCGCCCCAGAACCGGGCGGAGACTCCGCCCAGCACCTCCCGCACCGACGGCACGCGCGCCTGTGTGACGTCCACATCCACGAAGCGCTCCACGAGCAGAGACCGCGCTCCGGAAGCGACGGCCGATGCTGCATGCGCATGGCCGTCGGTTACCGCCCCGGGGATGCAGCAGAACAGCGCGCCCGGTCGGGCGTCGCGGCTGTCGTGAACAACGGCGTCTACCTCGACGCATGGATCGCCGCGCAGGTCGAGTGCATCGACGCCGTCGAGGAGTTCGTGCAGCAGCACGCGCGCCCCTATCCGGTCGGTGAGGTCGGATCGCCCAGAGTACCGGCGCGGGCGGGCGCTTCTCCGCTCGATTCCCCACCACCCCCCGCAGGCGACGCTGCCCTTTCGGCGACGATCGCTTCGAGTGCCGAGCCGTGCGGCACAGCGCAGTCGACGACGTCCTCACGGGCCGCTTCGGCGGCCTGCTCCCACTGAGGCGGACCTGCGGTCAGCGGCGACGGCTGCACCCCTTCCAACCTCAGTGCCGAGCGCATGATCTCCGCGAACACCGGCGCCGCCACGCGTCCGCCGTAGATCGGCACCGGGTCGTCGAGCAGCACGGCAACGGCGAACCGCGGATCCTCCGCGGGGGCGAAGCCGATGAACGAGGCCATGTGGCCGCCCGAGTACCCCGCTACACCCTCGACGTGCTTGCGAGACGTGCCAGTCTTGCCGGCGACCACATACCCGGGAATCGCAGCACACGCGCCCGTGCCGCCGCTAACGACTTCGGTGAGCATCTCCGTCACCGCCGCTGCCGTCTCCGCACCTACAACCCGCTTGCCCGTTCCTATCGGCTCGGTCCGGCGCTTGCCGTCTGCCTCGATCGTCGATGCAAGGAGGCGCGGCGGCTGCGTCACTCCGCGGTTGGCGATCGTTACGAAGACGTCGGTCATCTGGAGGAGCGACACCGCTACGCCGTAACCGATCGGTACGGCTCCGATACCAGTCGAGTAGTAATCCGCCGGATCCAGGAGGATCCCTGCGGCCTGACCCGGGAAGTCGAGCGCCGTCGGCTCACCGAGGCCGAACGCCCGCAAGGCGCCATCGAGGCGATCCTTGCCGAGGGCCTGCGCTATCTGGATCGTTCCCACGTTCGACGACTCGCGCAGGATGTCGGTGGTGCTCCACCGCATCTGCGGATGCCCCTCGTTGTCGGTGAACGTCGCGTCTCCGACGCGAATCCAGTCGGGCACGTCGAACTCGGTCCAAGGTCCGACCACCCCGGCGTCGAGGGCTGCCGAGATCGCGATCACCTTGTTGGTGGACCCCGGTTCGTAGACGTCGGTCAGTGGCCGGTTGTTCTCCTCGGGGCCCGCTGCGTGGGCCGGAGCTTCGTTCGACGCCCCGTCTACGGTCGCAGCGGCTAGGAGGTCACCGGTCTGAACGTCGACGACGACCGCGAGGCCGCCCTTGGCACCAGTGGCTTCCACCTGATCGATCAGCGCGCTCTCCGCCTGGTACTGCAACGCCTCGTCGATGGTGAGCACCAGATCGGTCCCCCGCTCGGCGACCACACGGCGTCTCTCCGTTCGAGGGATCTGCATCTTCCGGAGGTCTCGCTCGACCTCGATCTCGCCGTCCTTGCCCGCGAGGATGTCGTCGTACATGTACTCGAGACCGCCCAGACCGGCCGCCTCCCCGCCTACCTCGCCCAGAACCGGCGCCGCCAGGGTCCCCGCCGGGTAGTAGCGCTTCGACTCCGGCAGAAATCCGACTCCCGGGATCGCCAGAGCACGCACCGCCTCCGCGACGCTGTCCTCCACTGTGCGAGCGATGTACACGAAACGCTTGCCGCTCTCCGACAGGCGACGCACGAGGGTCCCCTGGTCCACATCCACCACTGCGGCGAGCTTTGCGGCAGCGGCTACAGGATCGACGATCAGCGCCGGGTCTGCCCAGACGGTCTCGCGCTGAACCGAGATCGCGAGGTCCCGGCCGTCCCGATCGAAGATGCTGCCCCGCTCCGCGGGCAGGGGGACTGTGGCAAGGCGCTGGCGGAGGCCCTTGTTCGCGTACCAATCTGCACCGACTGCCTGCACTTGAACGAGCCGACCCGAGATGGCGCAGAAGAGGACGGTCATGATCCCGGCGATCGCGCGCATGCGATTGCGCGCGCGGCGTGCCAGGTCGGGGCCGGCGTGGGCTCCGCGCCGCTGCGCGGAGCGCGGTCGCTGCGAGGGTCGGGTGCTACGGCTCTGAGCCAAGGCTCGCCTTCACCTCGCCCCACGACTCGTCCAGCGTTGTCGCTGTGCGATCGCTCGGATCGGGTGAGGCCGCTACGGATGCCTCGACGTAGTCGACCTGATCGGGGACGATCATGCCGAGCCTCGTAGCGGCAGAGACAATCGCATCCGGCGACGAGCGCTCGGCAACATCGAGCCTCAGCCCCTCATAGCGGCGCTGGGCTGCTTCCTGGCGCTCGACAAGCCTCGCCCTCTCGAACTGACCCTGAGCGATCAAGACGCTGCACGCGACCATGAGGAAGAGCGATGCCACCGCGACGGTCACCCCGGCGACCAGCGCTGCGCGCAGCCGGCGGCGCCGGCCGAGATCCGGTGCACTCCTGAGATGGGGCGGGCGGACGCGCTCTGTGGCCGACGGCGCGGTCGCCGTACGAACAGCCCGTCGGGCGGCGGACGCGCTCACCCGGCCGACGCCTCCGGTAGGCGCTCGACTGCGCGCAGCCGGGCGCTCTCCGAACGGCGATTCTCCGCGACCTCGCCCGGCGACGGTCGCAGTGCGCGGCGGGTCAGCAGGCGCACGGTCTTCGCTCGGCCGGGCTCCGCTACCGGCAAGTGCGGCAGCGCCGGCGTGGCCTCCCCCGACCAGTCTCGGAAGCGCTCCTTCACGATGCGGTCCTCGAGCGAGTGGTATGCGAGGACGAGCACGCGACCGCCTGCGCCCACGAGGTGCACCGACTCGTCGAGACCATCCGCGAGATTGGGCAGCTCCCTGTTCACCTCCATGCGGATCGCCTGGAAGGTCCGCCGCGCAGGGTGGCCGCCACGCCGGCGGGCAGCTGCCGGGATCGCCGCGACTATGGCATCGACGAGCTCCCGGGTGGTGGCCAGCGGGCGCCTCGCGACGATCGCGCGGGCGACACGACGCGCGTACCTCTCTTCGCCGTATCGGGAGATCAAGTGGGCAAGCTCGTCCTGGGTGTACCCGTTGACGACCGCCGCCGCCGTGAGCTCCTGCGCGGAATCCATGCGCATGTCGAGTGGGGCATCGAAGCGATACGAGAAGCCCCGCTCGGGACGGTCCAGCTGCGGACTGCTGACACCCAGGTCCAAGAGCACTCCCATCACCTCTCCCTCGCCTTGCGGGACCAGGTCCCGCATCCGTTCGAACCCTCCGTGAACCACTTCCACCCGATCGCCGAAGCGGGCCAGGCCCCTGCGGGCGGCGACCACGGCCCCGGCGTCACGATCGATCCCGAGGACCCGGATGTCGGGCCGGGCTTCGAGGAGCAGCGACGCGTGGCCGCCGCCGCCCACCGTCCCGTCCACGATCAAGCCTGGTGGAACCGGAAGGAGCAGGTCCACCACCTCCCGGCCCATCACCGGGAGGTGTGAGAACTCCCCTTCCAACTTCTCTCCCTCGCTTCGCCGTGCACCGAGGTCGGACCACCGACCCCGTCTTCAGCCCCCCGGTCGGACAAGCGCCGTCCGGGATTTCTCCCCCGGTCACGGCTCGGTCGAAGCGGGCGGAGTAGGGGCCTGCAACCGCGTCGGCCGAGGGGCTGAAGACGGGCCCGGCGTCCGGGCCACGTCGTTGTCAAACTCCGTCTGTTCACACGCTGATCGCCGCTACCACAACGTTCTCGCTACCCGATCTCCACCAGGTTGTCGCCTCCCTCGCGCAGCGCGGTGTCCGAGTTGTCGACCCGCGACCAGTGGTCGTCGGCCCTCCAGATGTCGACCCGGCTCATCTGACCGACGATCACGATCTCCTTGTCGAGCCGCGCGTACCTGCGCAAGTTCGCTGGGATGGCCACCCTCCCCTGCTTGTCGGGCTCCAGCTCCATCGCCCCGCCGACGAACCCCTCCGCAGCGCGGCGCTCTCTCGCACCGCGCTTGCCGATGGCAGCAACGCGGGCGGCGACCTCCAGGAACTCCTCCTGCGGGTAGATCGACAGTCGGCCCTCGACGCCCTTCGTGATCACAGGGTGCGCCCCCAGCTCCTTGCGATGCCGGGCGGGGATGATGATGCGGCCCTTGCTGTCGAGGGAGTGCTCGTACTCCCCCAGGAACATGTCGTCGCCACCGCCTCTGCCCTAGCCATGGGGTTACGCACCCCCTCTTCACCACTTCGCTCCACTTTACGCCACCTGACTCCACCCGTCAATCGCCGCGCTCCACATTCCTCTACTTCGTGTGCACTCCGTGGGCCACGCCGCGCTCCAGAGGCCGCGCGCACCGAAGCGCGCGCCACCAAGGTGTCACGAGCGAATCGACGCGGGGCCGGACACCCCGCGGGAAGCCGGACCCGCTAAGCGGGGATCGCAGCCAGGACGTCGTCCCCGAAGTACTGATGCCAGTCGGGATCGATCTTCCCGGCGGTCGCCGCGAGCCACAGGCCGGCATGCGGAACCCTGGGCACCTGACGCAGTACCAGATCGCAATCCGGCAGCAGGCGATCACCCTTTCGTGCGTTGCACTCGCGGCACGAGGCGACGACGTTCTCCCACTCGTGCCCTCCGCCGCGCGAACGGGGAACGACATGATCGAGGTTCTCCGCAGGTCTACCGCAATACTGGCAGCGGTGCCCGTCGCGCGCGAACACGGCCCGCCGCGACAGCGGCACGTTCACGCGGAACGGCACACGAACGAAGTGAACGAGGCGTAGCACCGACGGGACCGGAACGGTGCGCTTCTCCGAGCGGAACTCGGCGCAGTTGCGGTGGAGAATCTCCGCCTTCTCCTTGAGCACGAGCACGACTGCGCGCCTCGCCGGCACGACGCAGAGCGGCTCGAAGGTCGCGTTCAGCAACAACGCACGTCCCAAGCCGATGCCCTCCTCCGAACCCCGGGCGACAACTCGCGAGAGTCTACCGGCGGCGGTCCCTGCACCAGCGCAGATACGCCACGAGATCGCCTTCAACCGCCACCCCAGCGTCGCCATAGGCCGTCTCGAGGCGGAACCTCAGGTAGTCGCGGTCGGGCAAGGGCAGGAAGGGTCGGCGCCGCCACCAACCAGGCGGCACGAGCCGTGCCGCCTGGCGCAGCGCCGTCGACCACAGCTCCGGGTGAGCCGCGACGAGCGCTACGGCCCGGAGCCGAGTGCACCACCGGCCGGGCTGATCTCGCATTGCTATCGCCGACATCACGGATGCACGGTAGCGTTAGCCGAGCGACGGCGGATCGAATGTCGAGATCACTGACCTGCGTCGCAGGAGCGACCCGACGCGGAGGTCCGACTAGTTGGCCAAGGCCGACCCACACCCTGCGGAGACCTTCCGAGAGGTATTCGATGCACTCACGCGCCAGATCGAGCGCGTGATGCAAGGCAAGCGCCGCGCAGTGCACCTCTCGCTCGTCTGCCTCTTCGCCGAGGGACACCTACTCATCGAGGATGTTCCCGGCGTCGGCAAAACCTCCCTGGCCAAGTCGATCGCACGAGCTATCGGCGGGTCGTCGCGCCGCATCCAGTTCACGCCCGACCTTCTTCCGTCAGATGTAACCGGCGTGTCCGTGTGGAACCGCGGCCGCAGCGACTTCGAGTTCCGCCCGGGTGGCGTGTTCGCGAACGTGGTCCTCGCCGACGAGATAAACCGCGCTTCTCCCAAGACGCAGTCCGCGCTCCTCGAAGCCATGGAAGAGCGCCAGGTGACCGTCGATTCGACTACGCACGTCCTCACCCCGCCATTCATGGTGATCGCCACGCAGAACCCGATCGAGCTCGAGGGCACCTACCCGCTGCCCGAAGCTCAGCTCGATCGGTTCCTCATGCGCCTGCGCATCGGCTACCCCGACCGCGACGCCGAACTCGGGATCCTCGAGTCACACGGCGCCGAGACGGTCGTGCCCGAGGATCTCGTTCCCGTCACCGACGCGCGATCCATAGCGGCGTGGACCCACGAGATAGCGCTCGTACACGTCGCGCCCGAGGTTCGGCGATACATCGTCGACATCGCCGACGCGACGCGCTGCCATCGCGACCTCACGTTGGGTGTGAGCCCTCGCGGCGCGCTGGCGCTCCAGCGTGCGACACGCTCACTCGCGGCGAGTCTCGGCCGCGACTACGCGGTGCCCGACGACGTCAAGGCTCTCGCGCCCGCGGTGCTCGAACACAGGCTCATCCTCTCGCCCGACGCGCAGATGCGCGGGGCTACCCCTTCCAACGTCATCGACGGAATCCTCGGCACCGTACCGGCGCCGGCCGCGCGCGTGGAATGAAGGACTGAGTGCTCACACGACTCGGCTGGTCTCTGCTGGGGGCGGTCGTCGGGCTGTACGCCGGAGCGCGCGCCCTGGGGCTCCCGGCGCTCGCCCTGCTGGCGGCCCAGGGTGGGATCATGCTCGCCGGAGCGCTCGCATGGACAAGCACCCGCCACCCGCATGTCAGTGTCGTGCGCGACGTGAGTGAACGCATGCAGGTGGGTAGAGAAGGCCGGGTCGATCTCGAGGTGAGGAACACCGGGCGGCATCGCACCCCGACGCTGGCCGTCGCCGACGCGATCGACGGTGGTCGCCGCACTGCTCGCTTCCTGCTTGCCCCGCTCGCCCCCGGCGCCTCGTCTCACGCCGCCTACCGGATCCCGACCGACCGCCGCGGCCGCTACCGGATCGGCCCCCTGCAGGTAGCTGTCGGCGACCCGTTCGGGCTCACCCGCACCAGCCGGCGCGCTGCGGGGACGATCGACGTCCTGGTGCACCCACGCGTCCACGACGTCATCCCCCCGCCCGAAGGCGGCGGCGACGACCTCGACTACGACGCTCGCAACGTGCGCGGCCAACCGGAGCCGGGCGGTGAGTTCCACGCACTGCGCGACTACCAGAGCGGCGACGACCTCCGCCGGGTCCACTGGCGTTCGACTGCGCGCCGCGGCACTCTCATGATCCGCCAGGAGGAAGCACGCCGACGCGCCCCGGTGGTCGTGCTCCTCGACGTGCGCTCCGGCAGCCACGAACGCGCGTCGTTCGAGACCGCTGTCGAAGCGGCAGCGTCCATAGTCACGGCACTCGATCGCGACGGGCGTCCCGTGACCCTGATGACCACGGCGGGCGAGCGCATCGGTTCCGGCGGCCGTCGGCACCTCACCGGCGTCCTCGACGCTCTCGCAGTCATCGAGCCCGGCGGACCCGACCGACTCGAGAACCTCTTCGGCGACCGGCGCGCGCCGGCACTCGTAGCGATCATGGGTCGCATGCGAGAGGGCGACCTCGCACGCCTGAACGTGCTGGTGCGCGCAACCGGACTACTGGCGGTCGTCGCGACGCGGGCCGGCACGCCGGCGATGCCGAGCCGTCGTGGAGCCTCCATCATCGTCGACGCCGGACCATCTGAACTATTCGCCAGAGCATGGAACGAGCGCATCCTACGATGGGTACACGGCACATCCGGTCGAAGTCCGGTCTCGCTCTCGCAGCGCTGAGCGCCGTTTCTGCAGCAGCGCTGCTGCGCGTCTTCTCCGGCGCAGCGTGGATGCTCGGCGCGCTCGGAGCGGCCGCGGGTCCGCATCTCATCGAGGCATTCGCCTTCAGAGACGCGCGTAGAAGGGCCGCGTCGATCGGTGCCCTTGGCGTCGCGGCCGGCCTTGCGTACTGCATGGTCCTCGTCGATCCCGACACGACCTTCCTCGGCATGCCGACTTCGTCGACGCTCACCTCGTTCGCGCACGAGCTCGCCGAAGCGCCCGAGGTTCTGCGCTCCGCCGTAGTGCCCGTCGCCCCTCGCGGCGCTGCCCTCCTGCTGGCTCTCCTCGCCATCTGGGCGTCCTCGTCGACAGCTGCGTGGGTGGGTAGGTCTCCGGAGAGAACGCTCGCCTCCGTATCGCCGAGCATCGTGATCTTCGTCGCGGTCATGGCTCTGGGATCCGGCGCCTACGCGGCGATCACCGTCGCCTACGCCGCCGCGGTCGCCTGCTACCTCCTGTCCCGCAGCATCGAAGAGCTGGCGGGGAGTCACTCCTGGTTCTCCGGGCGCGGGCGGCTGAGGCGCCTGGCGGCGGCCGGCGCCGCAGCGGGAGCGCTGGCCGTGATGCTCGGCGCAGCGCTCGGCCCCGCCCTTCCGGGAGCGACGAGTGCGGCCCTGCTCGACTACCGGGCTCTCGGCGCGCGGCAAGGGGTCGGCACGTGGAAGACCGTCTCACCCCTCGTCGACATACGGGGGCGGCTGGTGGAGGAACCCGCGGAAGAGCTCTTCACGGTCCGGACCGACCGCCGGGCGTACTGGAGACTCGTCGCTCTGGACGAGTTCGACGGATCCGCCTGGGTTCTGAGCGAGAAGGAGGCTCCCCCGGCCGGAGACGGCCTGCCCCCTGACGACTCGGGTGCCGTCGCGTACCAGTCCGTCCACCAGCACTTCGAGATCGGCCCGCTCGCCTCACGGTGGCTCCCCGCCGCATACCGGCCGACCGAGATCGGGCTTGCCGACGCCTACGTGATCGAAGAGGTGCTCGGCCTCGTCGCCCCCGAAGACCTCTCCGACGGCATCGAGTACGACGTCGTCTCTCAGGTGCCGACTCCTACAGCGGCCGACCTGGCGCAGACCCGATTCGTCGAACACGGCGTCTGGTCGCGCTACCTCGCTCTTCCCTCCCGGTTTCCCGCACGCGTCGTGGAGCTCGCGCAGGACATCGTCGACGGAGCGGCCGCCGATACGCCGTATCGGCGGGCGATGGCACTGCAAGACTGGCTCCGCGACCCGGCGCGGTTCACATACACCCTCGACGCTCCCGACGTACACACCTCTACCTCGATCGAGACCTTCCTGCTCGGGACACGGCGGGGCTACTGCGAGCAGTTCGCCGGTTCGTTCGCGGCGATGGCACGCGCTGTCGGCCTGCCCGCGCGTGTCGCCGTCGGGTTCACCCCCGGGACCTTCGACCCCGAGGCCGGCGTCTACCGGGTCACGACGAAGGATGCACACGCCTGGCCCGAGGTGTACCTCGCCGGCATCGGCTGGACGGCGTTCGAGCCGACCCCAGGCCGCTACGAGCCCACGCCCGGAGACCCGACCGGAACGCAGGCAGAGCGCAGGGCGTCATCACCGTCGGCCACGGCGGCGACCGACGGGCCCGTGACTACTGCGGTACCCGGCGCGACTCCGCCGAAGAACCCCGACCGGCCTCGGACACCGAACAAGCAGCCCGATGCTGCGAGGCGTTCCGGCGGAGCGCCGTGGGCGCTCCTCGGCGCGGCCGCCGTCGCGGCATTCGCTCTCGGCCTCCTGCTGCTTCACGCGAGCGTCACGGCAATCATCGTCACGCGGCGCAGCCTGCTACGGCGACATGCTCCGACCAACCGGCAGAAGGTCACCGGGGCGTGGGACGAGGCGATCGACCGGCTGGCAGAAGCGGGCATCGAGCGCAGGCCGTCGGCAACGCCCATCGAGTTCGCGTTACGCCACGCACCTGCACGCGGCGCCGGTGAAGCGGGCCCGCCCCTGATGGACCTCGCCCGCCTCCACACAGCCGCGGTCTTCTCTCCACACGAACCGGGCGACGACGACGCTGCGGCGGCCTGGGAGCAGGTGGCCCGCCTCGGCGCCGCACTGCGTGCCTCTACCCGCACCGGCCTTCGTTGGCGACGCCGCCTGGACCCGCGCAGGCTCCGGGGCGCTCGCCCCTGACCCGGCTCGGCCTCAGCCGCCGTCTCCACGACGAAAGCGCTCGCGCCACAAGCTCCCGTCGCCGAACAGGTTGCGCTCCCTGCGCTCCGCACCGGCACGACCGCTGATGCTGAGCAGTGCACCTCTGCCCATGCGTCGGAGGCTGCGCTCCACGACGAAGAGGGCACCGAGCATCATGCAGAAGCCGACGAACGCCAGCGGGACATTCGTCGTGAAGGTCAGGATCATGAGCCCGAGCCCAGCGACGAATGCGAGCACTGCCCACTTGATCACGTGCGCCGAATGCCGGTAGAGGGTCGTGCGCGAGACCTGCTCGACGAGCGCGGGATCGCTCGCGTTGAGCTGCGCCTCGATGTCTCTAAGGATCTTCTGCTCTTCGTCGGAGAGCGGCATGGCGTCCTCAGGTGTCGGTCGAGCCGGCGGCACGGTCCTCGCTCGATCCATTGTCGCGCGCTCCGGCGGAGCCAACAACGCGGGCGGCGAGGGGGATCACCGGCGCCCCGCCATGCTCCGAGGAGCGGTACGCCGCATCCACCAGGCGGTGCGCGGCCAGCGCGTCGCCTGCCGATGGGTGGCCGCGGGCACCGCGACCGGATGCCACGAGCGCATCCAGGAACGCCTTGCTCGGAGCCGCGTAGTGGGCGATCGCGTTGCGGAAGACCTCGGGAACCTCGAGCCGGCCGGCCCACTCCGGGGCCTCGCCCTCGATCTCCTCCACGCCGTCGGACGTCTGGACGCGCAGCGGGCCGAGGAAGTCATCCTCCGTCGAGAGCATCGCCTCCTCGCAGAAGACCTCGAGTCGACGACTCGATTCGCGGCTGAGTATCTGGTGCCAGACGCTTGTGAGGGTCGCGACGGAGCCGCCCTCGTATGCGAACGTGACGGCGGCAACGTCGTCGATTCCCGTGTGGCCGAACGTCGCTGCGGTGTGCGCCGACACCGACGCCGGGTCGCCGAGGATCCAGCGCAGCACGTCTACATCGTGGATCGAGTGCTCGATCAGCGTGCCGCCTCCCGCCAGCGCTGCGTCGGAACGCCAGGTCGACCCGTAGAAGCCCTGGATGGGAAAGTACTGGTCGTCGCGCATCACTGTTGCGAGGGGTCGCCCGAACCGGCCCGACGCAACGATCTCCGCCGCCTTCGCGAACACCGGCGACCAGCGCAGCACGAGCCCGACCTGATGGGGGACGCGCTCCAGGGCGGCGGCGACCTTCTCGCACTCCGGCATCGTCGGGGCGAGCGGCTTCTCGCAGAAGACCGGCAACCCACGCTCCGCGGCCAGCCCGACCGCCTCGACGTGCCCGGCAGTCCACGTGCAGACCCACACGACATCGACCTCGTCGAGGAGGGCATCGAGCGACTCTGCCGGCTCTCCCCCGTGATGGTGCGCCACTCTCGCCGCGCGCTCGGGGTCGCTGTCGAACGTCGCGGCGAGTGACGCATCTATCAGCCCGTGCTCGCTCAGCTGCTGCAATGCGTACGCGTGAACCGTTCCGATGTGGCCGCAGCCGACCATTCCGATCCGAATCGTCATCATCGGCCCTTCGCCGTAGCGTCGCCGCGCTCACCGGGCTCACCGTGGACCGCGCGGCCCGGAAGACGGAGCAGCGTGGCCGAGCCGACCGAGTCGGCACCGAAGCGGGCACGCACCTCGTCGACGGCGCTCTCCACGGCCGCTTCGCGACGTGACCGGCGAGCATCGGCTGCGATGTCACCCCCGAGATCCAACATCGGCTGCACTGGGCCGTGGTGCTTCAGCTGCGACGCGTGCACACCGAGCAGGCGGACGCCACGAGCGAGATCCACGCACCCCAGAAGAGAACGGGCGACACGCAGGACTGTCGCCGCCGTGTCGGATGGCGTGTCCAACGTGCGCGCCCGCGTCACCGTCTCGAAGTCGGCGTAGCGGACCTTGACGGTGACGGTTCGCGCGGTCACTCCTGCGGACCGAACTCTTGACATCACCCGGTCGGTGAGCCTCAACAGCTCACGGTCGAGCTCGGCAGCCGCCGTGAGATCGACTGCGAAGGTCTCCTCGGCTCCGATCGACTTCGCGGCCCGATGCGTCTCCACCGCTCGCCCATCGAGGTTGTGCGCGAGCGCATGCAGATGCGTTCCCGACGCGTCACCGAGAGCGGCGACCAGGGCGTCGAGCGGCACGTCAGCCACATCTCCGATCGTGCGCACACCCATCCGTTCGAGGCGCTCGAAGGTCGCGGGTCCGACGCCCCACAGCTTCTCCACGGGCAGCGGACGCAGGAACTCCGACTCCCGCCCCGCTGCGACGACGAGCATGCCGTCGGGCTTCGCCATGTCGCTCGCGATCTTCGCAAGGAACTTCGTGGTAGCTGCACCGACCGACGCTGTCAGACCCGTCTCGTCTCGTATCCGCTCGCGCAGCAGCGCTCCGATCTCGGCGGCCGTGCCGTACAGACGTCGGGCCCCGGCGACGTCGAGAAACGCCTCGTCGATGCTCAGAGGCTCGACCAGCGGGGTGACCGACCGGAGCAGTGTCATCACAGTGGTGCTGTACCGCTCGTACTCCGCGAAGCGCGGAGGAAGGAAGACGCCTTCGGGGCAGCTGCGTCGTGCACGGCTCATCGGCATCGCAGAGTGCACCCCGAATCGCCGAGCCTCGTACGACGCAGCCGAGACGACACCGCGGCCGCCG
>Ga0172375_10005164_pt1 | contig 18960 bp, 24 predicted proteins | sample LakKiv1m_FD_114537 | JGI IMG/M metagenome (GOLD analysis project Ga0172375, IMG submission 114537) | Freshwater microbial communities from Kabuno Bay, South-Kivu, Congo - kab_092012_11.1m | ecosystem: Environmental > Aquatic > Freshwater > Lake | place: Democratic Republic of the Congo...
GATGAAGTTACAGTGGAATTATTACAAGGCGATTCAAGATTACCTACACTCGCAGGCCCCGAATATGCTTCAAGAGAAGGACCTTAAACGCCCCAACTAACATCCTTAGCTCTCTTAATTTGACTAATTTTCTGCAAAACTTCTATCTCCTCCCGAGATAACAAATCCTTATTATCCTTAAATTTCTTGAACATATTTCCAGAAATATCAGAATATAAAAATTCTTTATCCTTCAACTGCCTTTCAAAATTAACTCCAGAAACACTTATTGCAACTTCCATTCCACTCATAGCTTCCTCAACTCCTGTTTTATCACTCTGAATTTTCTTAACATCTCCTATTTCTTCTCCAACATCACTCATTAAAGTAACTCCTGACTTTAATTTTCCTGCTTCAATTTTAACTCCAAAAATAGCAGGATTAGAATTATGGAAAACAAAATTGTGCAAAATTCTAATCTTAGATATACTAGCCATATGCATCATCTTCTCTTTCTCAACTTCTCTTCTTTTATTTTCACTCCACTCTTTTATTTTTTCAATTAATTTGTAAACAACTTCTTCCTCAAAAATTTTAATTTTACTTAAGTCTAACTCTTTAATATCCTCTTCATGAGAAACATTAAATCCAAGTATAACCGCCTTAAGAGCATCATTTTGCAAATTAGTAGTAGCCGCAATGACATCTCTCTTATCTATATTTCCTATTCCTGCTTTGCATACTCTTATTCCTTCTTGTCTAAGTAAAACAAGTAAAGCCTCTAAACTTCCAAGAGAGTCCGCCTTTATTATAATGCCCTCTTCATCAACTTTTATTTGTTCTGTGACCTGTTTCTTAAACTCTTTTTTAATTTCTTCTATATTATTATTTACAACTTGAAAAGGCATTCCGGGAAGAACTTGAATTTCATCTTTTAATTGAAGTCTTATTCCCATTGCAGCATGAGACTTTTCACTAACTTTAAATTTAGTGGAGTTTGGCATTATTTCTTCAAGTACTCTTATTCTTCCAATAGAAGGAGTTTCAGAATATATACTTGCAATAGCAATCTCGTCTTTATTTGTAAGAACACCATCATATAATATTGCTTCAGCAAAACTCAAATTTTTATCTTTTTTTATTTCAAGTATAACTCCCTTAGCTTCTTTTCCAAGCTTTAATCTTTCTCTTAAAAATTTCTGGCTCATTCCACATAAGGTAAGAAGTAGTTCAGGAATTCCTTCACCTGTTCTTGCTGAACATGGCACCATTGCTATATTTTTAGTGAAATCAGTTATCTCATAAAAAGGAAGAGCTTTGAAACCATATGAATGTAAGTTTCCTTCAAGAGTAAGTAGTTTTTCATTAAAGTCATTATAAGTATTTACACTTTGCATTTTCAGACTTTCCTGAAAACTATCTGCCTGCTTTCTCCAACCAGAAATATTATCAATTTTATTTAGAGCAATAATAAAAGGAGTCTTATTCAACCTCATAATTTCTATAACCTCCGAAGTTTGAGGTTTTATTCCATCATTTATATCTATAACCACAATAGCAAGATCTGCAAGACTTCCCCCTCTTTTTCTCAAATTTGAAAAAGCAGCATGTCCAGGAGTATCTATGAATAAGAATCCAGGAATATCAAGTTTTATTCCTGCTTTCTCTATGAGTGGGCATCTTCCTATAATTTTATCTGAAGAGAGCAAAGAGAATGATATTTTCTGAGTAATTCCTCCTGCTTCAGTATCATAAACTTTAGTATTTCTTATACTATCCAGTATGCTTGTATTATGAACTAATATTCTTTCGGCGATAAAATTATGGGTGTCGGGAATAGTAAAATCGTAAACAAATTTGTCTTTATTTTCTATTTCTCTCTTAGAGATTATTTGAACGAAATCTAATTCTTGTTCGGTTAAGTCTCTCAATCTTTGAGAAGTTTCATTTTCAGTTTTTATATTTTTTAAAGCAGATTTGATTAGCCATTTGGAAATTTTATCTGATTTTTTGTATTTGTTAAAATAGGGTATCTTCTTATTTATTTTTCCACCAATTTTAAGATCTCTTAAAACTTCCCCTGAAATTGGTAAAAAGTCAAATATTCTGCTAGTTTCTGCTTTTTTAGACGCATTAATTATTCTTTCAAGTTTTCTTTTTAATAGGGGATTAAAGTTTTCTAAGAATCTTTCGAGATAAATCTTATTAGCTATCCTCAGAGTGTAATACTCGTTCTTCTCATAAACCACAGAATGAATTCCAAAGTTAAGAAGAAGAATTGAACATTCTTTAAGCAATTTATTACTTTTGCTTGTTATTTCAATAGAATTATTAAATGGAGAAACATAACCATCTGTGTCAAATAGTCCTGATAAAAAACCTCTGAATATCTCTTTATTTTTCTTTGCTATTTCAGGAACAGATACTATTCCAGATTTATTTCCTTCTGGGATGCCAATCACTTCAGAGATAAATCTCCTAAAAGTTTTACCAGTACAATCACAGATAGTATCGCAAGTATGAGCTATTTTGAATTTAGAATCTATATAAAAAACATTTTTTAGATATTCTTGGTATTTTTCTTGAATATCTTTATCATTGTTATTTAATATAACATTTGTTGAGGAAAGGTGGCCATCACCCGCGATACAACCCAAAATATATCCCAATTTTTCTAGTTCATTAAGATTGGGTAGCTTCATTGCCTTACTAGTATGACCTACTCTCCAGCCCATATTAGCATTTTTCATAGTATCAATCATATTATAAGCTTCTTCATCTAAAAATTTAAAATAAGAAGTAAGAATAAAAAAATCTTCAATTTTTAATCTTTTATTTTTTATAGAATCTCTTAAATTTTTCACTTTAAGTTTTCTTTCAATATCCGAAATGTTTTTATTCTTTAATTTTTCAAATATTTCTGAATTTTCTTTTATAAAACAAACAAAATTATTTAACTCTTTAATCTTATTAATTATCAAAGGCAGCACATTTGAATTTTGAAAATTTATTTTTGATGGAATTGCAACGCACATCTTTTCATCAATTTCGTCTGCTCTTTTCCATTCTCCATTTATTCCTTTCAAAACATAAAATGGATGTTCTGGCGTAGTTTTTATTATATCTCCTGAAGAAAGTTTTATTTCTATGAGTTTTTTAGTTTCTCTTTTCCAAATATGAGAAATATTCTTATCTATGATGTTTTTGCCATCAAATGAAAATATCCCTATTTTCTTTTTAGAAATATCTTGAATAACTCCATCCTCTATTTTTTCTGCCTTTTGCTCATTAAAATTACTTTCAAAGAGTTCTTTAGCAGTTATTAAAGTTCCATCTACTAAGGGGATTATGGTTTCCCCAGAAACGCATTTTCCGTGGTCAACATGTCCGCATACAGTTATAATTGGCTGTCTTATTGCGTGTTTATCATTTTTAGTTTCAGTTTTATTTTCCATGAATAAAACAAGAAAACTGGGCTTAAAAGTGTTTTGTTAGAATTAAGCTTTGGTTGCTTCAGTTATCTTTCTAACTTTTAATGCTTCTAATGAAGCATGAAATTCGGCAGTATATCCAGGATTTGCAATTTGTACTTTTCCACAAGGTTTACTTTCAAGGCAATATGCCGCAGCCCCACATTTAGGGACAAGAAGAGGTTTAACTTCTTCAGGGAATCTAGAATCACTAATCATAAGAGCTCTTTCAGCAGCAGTTAATTGACCCATTTCTTCTTCAGCTGTTTTACAAAGTCTAATAGGAAGATATAGTCCAATAATGTTTGCAAGATCAAAATCTTTTACTACAACTTGTTTTAATCCTCTTGGAATTATATAAATAGCATCTGATTCAGGAACACCCATTTGAACAAGTTTTTCAGAAGCAACTAGAGAATCTCTAAATCTTTCTTGCCATATTGCTAAATTTGCGTTATTCTTTACAATAGATTCAGGTAATGAACAAATTTGTCTAAATCCATGAATAACCTCTTGAGGTTTATTAGTCCATTCTCCAAAAAAAGTATCCTGTTCTCCTCCAACTCCAAGAGTTTCCATTGCTCTTGCTCTAGCATGATATATACTTTCTGTATCTTGTTTTAGAGTTCTATGTCTCTTAACTTCTCCCCAAACTCTCCAAGGAGTATTGACAGCTGTTTTTACACTTAAACAATCATTAAAGTCAGACATTAGCTCAACTAATCCCTGCATAGAATCATTTTCAAGAAGCACCTCTGCAGAAGCTCCTTGCATTTTTCTTAGTTGTTCTGAGTATTCTGCTAATCTTGCTTTAAATTCAGGACTCATTTTTGCCCGAACATCTAAAATAAGAGGTCTGTCTAAAACTTCTGGATGTTCTGCTAAAAAAGCACTAGCTTCATTTTCTCTTCTATGAAATATATCATTAACAACATATCCAGGTCTAGCAGCAGCTTTTCTTGCTTCATATAGAAAAAGCATACCATTTTTTCTTACTGCTTTAACCATTTGATTAACTATGTCTCTGCCTTCTTGAGGCATATCTGGATTAGCTCTAAAATATTGCTCTAATCCAATTAAAGTTTCAAGAGGCATATCCATAAAACCACTTCCTCTATGGCCGTATTGAACTATTTTTGCAGCTACTTCTTTTTCAACTCCATTTTCCATGAGGGTTTTATATGCTCTAATATTAGCTTCTGAAACTCTTGTGTATAAATCAACAGCATTTTGGCCTGCTGATAAAACACTAGGGGGAACAACAACAGAATCTAATTCTATGGGAACTCTTCTGCTTGAAGACATAAGAGAACTTGCATAAGTAGCTCCTGTAAACATAGCATCAGGAAACTTTGAACAGTCACCTTCGACACTAAACCAAAGATTAACGCTTGTAGTCATAGAAGCATGACCTCTGCCAGCAGATCTAATTATTTTTTTTAAAATTTCAGGAGCTTGTTCTGGAGTAATGCCGCCGTTAGCTATTGCCTCATAAGGAGATTTAATATCTTTGAAAGTTATCCCAGACATTTCAGCTATTATTTCATCAGAAGTAACAATACTTCCATCAGCTTTTCTATACTTAGGACCATAATCTACTAAATTAACGCTTGGATTTACTTTTGTTACCATCTTTTATGAATTAATTCTCATTTTTCTGTTTATAAGCATTATTGCACAGAAAAGTATATTTTAAATACTTTCAATTTATACAAACTTATGGAAGATTTAGAAAAAAGAGTTAAAGTAAAAGTAAAAAAACTTCATCCAGAGGCCATTATTCCAAGTTACGCTCATCCAGGAGACGCCGGCCTAGATTTATATTCTGTTGAAAATTTAATTATTCCAGCAGGAGAAAGGGCATTAGTTCCAACAGGACTTGCCATAGAACTTCCTGAAGGTTATGTTTCTTTAATATGGGACAAATCAGGACTTGCAGCAAAAAATGGAATAAAAACAATGGGCGGAGTAATAGAATATACTTACAGAGGGGAGTATAAAGTAGTTATGTTCAATACTTCTAAGGAAAATTATGAAATTAAAAAGGGTCAAAAAATAGCACAACTACTTGTTCAACCAATAGTAACAGCAGAAATAGAAGAAGTTTCAGAATTATCCGAATCTTCTAGAGGAACAGGCGGCTTTGGTTCAACAGGACTTGATAAAAAATAATTAATATTGCAGAGGATCTTTAAACTCTAAAACTCTATCTAAATCCCATTTTTCTCTTATTTCTTGTTTTGCTCGCATTCTTGCAGCAATAATTCTTCCTACAGAACTCAAATCCAGTCTATCCAAAAGTACACCAAAGCGATACTCATCAAACTTTCCATCAACATAAACATCATCTATATCTAGACATTGAAACAATTTATTAACTATTCCAAAATTTCTTACGATGGCAATGTTATTATCTTCTTCCATAGTAAGTATTTTTCCAGCATTTTCAAGTTGTTCTTTAGTGGCTCTTACTGAAGCAGTAACATCTACTCCGCCATATTCTACTGTTTCTTTTCTACCAGCTTTTCTAATTCTTTCCAGCATCCATTTTGCCACATATAAACTTCTATTTACCCCTGTTGTGCAAGCTACGAAATAATCTGCCATAATAAAAATAGACAAACAACATTTAAAAGCATAATTGCACTATACTAAATATAACATGAAAGAAAAAAACCTACAGGATATAAGTGAAAATTACTACTTAGAAATAGAAAGAATAGTCAAGACAATAAAAAAAGAAAAATCCAAGCGAGTTCTCCTTCAATTTCCAGATGGCCTTAAGCCCTATGCACTAGTCATAAAAGAAGAAATTGAAAAACAAACAAAGAATTGTGAAATTTTCATATGGCTTGACACATGCTTCGGCGCATGTGACATTCCTCTTGAAACAGAAAGACTAGGCATAGATTTAATTGTTCAATTTGGTCATTCTGCCTGGAACTTTAAGGATTCTCCAGTAAATGTTCTTAAATAAAGCTTTAATTTCAAATAAATGATTTATGTGATAAAAAACATAAATCATTAAAAAGCAAAAAACACGCTTTCTAAAGTAAGAAAAATAGGTAAAAATGGCTATATTTGGCTTGTTCAAAAGAGAAATAATATATTTTCCAGGATGTTTTAGCAGCGCTTTTCTAGAATCAAAAATAGAAAATTACAAGAAAATTTTAAAGAAAATAGGAATAAGTTTTGATATTCCAAAAACTAAAGAAATGCTATGTTGCGGAGCAATACTCGAGCAAGCAGGATACGAAAAACAAACTCGAAAACTCGCGAAAGAAAACGCGAGTTTTCTAGAACAAAGCAGCATAAAAAAAATAATAACCTCCTGCCCTTTATGCTTTAATCATTTAAAAAAATATAAAGAAATGCTACCAAACTTTAATACAGAAATAGACTTTATTATTTCAACAATACTTAAATCAATAAAAGAAAACGATAAACTCATAAGAAATTCCTACTATGAAAATATTGTTTACTATGACTCCTGCATTCTAGGAAGATATGAAAATTACATAGAAGCTCCTAGAGAATTACTTAGACTATTTGGCTATAATGTTCATGAAATTCAAAATTACAATAGGGAAGAAACTCTATGCGAAGGAAGCTGTGGAAATCTATCCATAACCAATCCAGAACTATCAGAAGAAATATGTCTTAATTTTATAAAAAAATTATTAAAATTAAAATTTAAGAAAATAACAACAGCAGATCCAGCAGCCTATAAGCATATTCAAGATACTCTGAGAAAATTCAACATAAAAGATATTCAACTTATAGAGATTTCAGATATAATATGTGATTCTTTAGGAATAAAGAAAGAACTCGAGGATATTCAAGAAAAAAATGAAAATGAGGAGAAAGTTAAGGAATTAGTGGGGGAAACTAACTAAGCTAAACTAACTATGCTCAACCAACTATGCCAAACTCAAAAAGTAAAATTGAAATTATTAAAATAAATAAAAATGAAAATACAACTAATAAATACTATACTAAAAAACCACCAACAACCAAAGCAAACAAAGTGAGATTATCATTAGTAAAATAGTTAAAAAAACTTATTAAAAAATAAAATGAAAATAACAAAAAACAAAATAGTATATGAAGAAGATATAAACAAGCAAAAAGGCAAAGCACTTGCCATAGTTTTCCCTGACTCTGGCCAAGAAATAAAAAATCTTGTAAAACTTAGTGAGGTAGATATAATTCCAAGAGCAGGAGGCTCAAGTTTTACTTCAGCAGTATATCCAAATAATTCTGTCATAATAGACTTCTCTAAAATGAATAAAATGCTAGATTTAAACTTGAATAAAAAAACAGCAGTAGTAGAGCCAGGAATAATAATAAATGAATTAAATGAATACTTAGAAGAACATGGTTTAGAATTTCCAATAATACCTATTTTTTCAGGAATAGAAACAATAGGCGGTTTAATAGCAAAAAATTCCTCAGGAGCAAGTGAATTAAAGTATGGCAGAATGCTAAATTGGCTTGAATCTCTTGAAGTTATAAATGGAAAATCCGAGCAGATTAAAATATCCAAGTCTGATTTAAGCGATTTTGTAGGAATGGAAGGAACAACAGGAGCAATATTAAAGGCAACAATAAGACTTACTACAAAAAAGCAAAAGAGTCTAACAATATTAAAATCTTCTGACATAAATTTTATTTTAGATGCAAACAAAAAACTAAGGCTTGAAAGTGAAGTATGTTCTATAGATATTTTAAGCAAACAGGCTTCTCAATTTTTAGGTTTTGAAAATAAATATCATTTATTTATAGAATATGAGTCTGAAAAAGGATTATTTAAAAAAGCAGACTATGAAAAATATATGAAACTGAAGACAAAAGCCTACAATAAAATAGCAGAACAGGGCTTCCATAATATGGAAAATGTAAGAGTATACGCAGATAGCATAGAAGATTTTATGATATATCTTGAAGAAAATAATATTCCCTACTTTGGGCATTTGGGAACAGGAGTATTTTATATTTGTTTTCATCCAATACAGAAAGATAAGCAACAGGAAGCTCTTAACATGGCTAGAAAATTAAGGGCAACAATAAGCTATAATTTTGGCTTTGGTTTAAAGAACAAGGAATTTGTTCTGCCTTCAGATAAAATGCTTATGAATAGAGTAAAAGCAAGGCATGATCCTCAAAATAAATTCAATTTAAATAAACTAATTAATAAAAAAGAATATGGCAAAGAAAATAAAGAGGAGATTGAAGCAAAAATTAATGTAAAAGAAATAAAAAAGGAAATAGAGCAAGAAGAAAATGAGATAGAGGAAATAGATGAACTTATAGAAAAGCAAGTTCAAGATGAAAAAGTTGAAAACATCAACCCAGAGACCATGACTTTAAAGAAGGAAGAGCGAGAATTAACAGAAGAAGAAAGAGATAAGGTAAAGAAAATAGCATTTGGATTCTTTGGAAATAAAAAGCCTCAGGAAAAAGAGGAAGATAAAAATAAACAGGATAGTTCTGGGGGTTACATAGGATGATATCCAGCCTATTTCTTCTAAGAAAGCAGAACCTTTCAGGAGATGGCTGGCAAAAGTTGGATATGAGAGAGTTCGGGAAAGACTATACGATGGTATCGTAAAGTTTATATAAAGACTATACGATGGTATCGTAAAGTTTATAAAGTCTAAATAATTAATTAAAAGATGGAATTAGAAGCCGAATTATTTAAACAAAATCCTTGGTGGGAGAATAAATTTGAAGATAAAAGCTACCCTAGAGAAAAATACCTCAAACAAATATTAGATAATCTAAAGTCAAAGGAAATCATTTTATTAACTGGACTTAGAAGAATAGGCAAGACTACTATAATTCAGCAGACCATAAAACATCTTTTAAATAATAAAATAAAACCAGAGGACATTTTCTTTGTAAGATTGGACTCCTTTAATCTACTTGAATTTAACATACATAGACTAATAGAAGAATACAGAAAAATCCATAAAAAATCTTCCTCAGATTTTTTTTATTTGTTTCTTGACGAAGTTTCCTCAAGAGAAGAATTTGAGCAAGAATTAAAAAGCTTATATGATGACGGAACAATAAAAGTTATTTGCTCTTCTTCTATTGCAACTTTAATGCGGGATAAAAAAGCCAGTTTAACAGGAAGAATAACAACACTTGAAGTAATGCCTTTAGATTTTAAAGAGTTCCTTATATTCAAGCAAGCAAATATTGGTAAAACAGACACTGCCAAACTAGAAAGTTACTTTAAAGATTATTTAAAAATTGGTGGAATACCCTATTATGTTCTTACTGAAGATAAAAACTATTTAAATGAGCTTATAGAAAATATAATTTATAAAGACATAATCGCATATCATAAGCTAACTGCTGAAAATACAATAAAGGAACTTTTTATACTGTTATGCCAAAGAGTAGGTAAACCTATGAGCTACAATAAATTAGCAGAAATTTTAAAAATATCTGTAGATAGCGTTAAGAGGTTTGTTGGTTATTTTGAAAAAGCTTATTTATTCTATATAGTGGATAGGTATGCAAAATCTGTTAATGAAAAAATAACCTCTCCTAAAAAAATATATTCAGGAGACGTAGGCATAAAAAATATTATCACGGGCTTTAAAGATTTGGGAGCAAGTTATGAGAACTTAGTCTTCTTAAAAATAAAAGAAGAAAAACCAGAATATTATCTAAAAGAGGGCATAGAAATAGATTTTATTACAAAAAATAAATTAATAGAAGCAAAATATAATCAAGAATTAAACGATAAGCAAAAAGAATTATTTGACTCTATTAATATTAAGAAGAAGATAATTGCAGAGGGTTATAAATTTTTCTTAGAAGAAAAATAAAATTATTTACCTTTGGTTTGATAAGTAAGGAAATATTATTAGTAATTCTTCAAGGTTGGAATGCCTATGCAAAACACGCAAATACTTATAAGTTAAGACTTTCTATATTTAATATGTTAAACATAGAAGAAAAAAACGCAAAAGAAGAAATAATAGAAATATTTGAAAAATGCACTCGTTGCGGGTTATGCAAAGAACTATGTCCTGTGTTTAAAGTTCTAAGAGAAGAACAAAGCTCTCCAAGAGGCCACGCTATACTTCTTTCAAATAAAATTTATGAAAAAATATTATTTGATTGCACTTTATGCAAGGCCTGCGAATTAAAATGTCCTTTTAATCTTGAAATATGCAAAGCCATAAAGAAAGCCAGATTTATTTTAAATTCAAAGGGCAAAGAAAATTCAGAAAATGAGAAAATTTTAAAGAAAATTGAAGAAAAGAAGAATCCTTATTTGTAATTAAAGAGAAGTTAAAGCCTCTCTGGTTTGTCTTGCGAATCTTCTAATAGTCTCTAAATCTGCACTACTTCTAGCAGGCTCTTCGCCCTGGGCATAACCATCATTTTCTCTAATATCTATCCTTGCTAGTCTATCAAAAACCGCCCTAGGTGGTAAGATTGGAGCAGGGATATTATATGTTTCTGTCATGATTATTAATATGTTCTATTCTTTATAAATATTTATATTCTGGATATTATTTGTAACTATCTTACTCTCTCATAATCGTTATTTTGAGAACCTTCAAGAACATTCATGAATCTTATCTCCCCTGTTTGTTTATGCCTGTAGGCTCTAACTATAACTCTTTCAGCTCTTCTAACAGGAGTATTCACTCCATATAGCGTGTTAGTTTCAATTTGTATCCTATAATTAAATCCAGGTATGATTTTAGTATTTATCAGAAATAATTCTCGTGGGTCTGTCATTTTAAATTAATATAAAAATTTAATAGTCTTCAATAGACTCATCAGAACTCTTTCCCTTTGCAGGTTTAGCCTTGCTTACTTCTCCTTCAGCAGGCTTTAAATCTTCTAAACTTATGGAATTAATCATCTCTCTGAACTCAAGGAATTTATCAGCAGGTATTCTTGTTCCTGATTTTGTGAAGCCAGTATATCTTTCTGATTTTGTGAATTCTCTTATTGTTAGGCCTGTTTTTCCACCAAAATCATCTATTCTTACCACTATTTCAGTTTCATTATTCTTTGGTATTTTTCCTATGTCTTTTTCCATGTTATTTTCAAGTTTGTTTGCTTTTTAAGTGTTTGGTTACGCTCTGGGCTTTCTTAATTCTTTTAGCTTATCTCTTAAATCAAAATATATTCTTCCTGCCCTAGGATAAGTCTCGTATAGTTGTTTTAAAAATAAATCATCACTATCTAAAAATACATTAACAGAATCATGCATTCCTCTATTTTCTCCTGTTATAACTGAAAATCTTCTTATGCCTTTTCTGGGAACAGCTAAAATGCCTTCAACTTTATATTCTCCAGGCAACCAGCAATATGTTGGTGCATTTTCAAGTTCAAAGCCAACCAATCTAGCAAAAACCTCAGTTTCATTTCGAGTTCTTCCCATAACTTTTCCGAAGAAAGCTCTTTCTATATTTCCTCCAACTTTCATTTTATTTTCATAAATAAGACCAACGGGAACTCCTATAGTTAGTCCCTTGATTAATCTTGAATTATCTTGTTCTGTTATCATTTTAAATTTTCTAGAATAAGCTTCTAGAGGCTAACCCTCTTTATTTAACTTGTTTTTTGAGTTTTTAAACCTTACCTTACAATAATATTTCCTATTCTTCTAATGACTACAAAACCATAGCCCCAAAAAATAGGAAGCCAAATTGGAATTTTAAAAAATGAAGACTCTCTCCAAGTTTGTCCTAAAGCAATATTCCCTGTAAGTTCTAAAATTATGCCTATAATAACTCCAAATATAAAAATATAAATCTCTCTTTTTTCATACCTTTGAATAAGAGTATAGGCAACTAGAATAAGTCCTATAAGCAATATTCCTAATTCGCTATTAAAAATATAGCTTAAAGAAATCATAATTAAAAAAGGAATAAAATCATATAAGAATAATTTCCACTTCTTTTTTGTTTCTTTTCTCATTTTAATTAACCTTACAATCTCAGCTTACCATTCTGCCAATCCCTAACAAGACTTATACTCATCCTAGGCTCATCAGCAAAACCGCCTTTCTTAAGATAACCCTTTGCTTTAGCTAATTCTTCAATTATAAAATAAGGATTTTCCCTAGCTCCTTCTCCAAGTTTTACTTTGTAAAAGTCCTCTAATCTAGAAAGCTTATTTTCTTTTATAAACTGTTCAATTATTTTTGCAGCAGCAACATCAGGCTCCTTAAGTTTTTCAGGATTCTTTGAAGAAATTAATGCCAGCTTATTTTCATCAACATAACTTAAAGGAATAACTCCAGGAGTATCAATAAGTTTTATGTCCTTGCCTGCAGAAAGCCAATGTACTCCATGTGTTGTTCCTGCTTTATTTGAAACAGCAGCTTTTTTCTTAAAACAAAGAGCATTAATTATACTTGACTTGCCAACATTAGGATAACCTATAACTCCTATTAGAATATCTCCCTTTGCTTCTCTGAAGGGTCTAGCAATAAGTGGATTTTCCTTAAAATCTCTTCTCTTGCCATATTTCTTAAACATCTGTCTTATTTTCGCAAGCAATACTTTTATTGTTTTAGTTCTCCTATTAGAAACATAAACAATATCATCTTTTCCTCTTTCTCTAGGAATGTTCTCATTTCCTAGTTTAAGATTTTCAAGTTCAGCTAAAATTTTCTCAACACTCCTCTCCAAGTCTTTCTTATTAACTAAATCTATCTTATTCACAACAAATATTCTAGGAACATCTCCATTTCTAATAATCTTCTCTATAACCTCATTTCTCGATATCTCTACATTTCTCGCATCCAATATCTCAAGCACAATATCGCTTTCTCTTACAATTTCCTTTATTAAGTCCCAGTATGGTTCCATGATTCTATAAAGGAAATTGTCTATTTAAAGGTAAGTTTAGGGGTATTAATTTGTAGGGGTTTCATTCTTTTAAGAATCTTAGCAAGCCGAGGGTTATATATGTAAATAAAACAGCCAGATTTATCTAAGACCATTCTATTTCTATTAAGGAGGTCTTTAATAATAAAATTAATTTCTTGCAAAGGCATACTTTCTCTAAAGGTTTCTATTATCTCCCTAGGCTTTACATAATTCTTGTTATTTTTTATAAAATTTTCAATTAATCTTAGATTTTTATTATATCTTTTATTATTTATTTTTTTCATATAGTTTATAATCAGAGCGACTATAAAAATTTGCATCTAAACTTTAGAATAGTATCAAAGAATTTATAATTAAAACCCTCTTCAAAGTATTATGAATATTGAGGAACTAAAAAGTAAATTGAGAATTTATCAAGAAAAGGATATTATAGAGATTGGCAAAAGATAATAGAAGGAAAATGAAAGACTTTAAATTTGATTACGACCAAGAAAATGATGATTTATTTATTTACTTGGAAGGTTGTAAATCTGCAGGGGCAGTAGAATTAGGAAATTTTGTATTTGATTTCGATGATCATAAGAATCTCGTATCCATAGAGATTATGGAAGCTTCAAAAACCTTATCCAAACTAGTCTCAAAAATACTTGAACTTAGTAAAATTAAAGCTATTAGAGCAGATATTATTAATTTCAGGAATATGACTGCCATAAAAGTGGATATAACTACAAATTCAGAAAAAGCTTCAGCAGTCATAACTATTCCAAACATAAAAGAGTCAAGTCCTTCTCTAAGTTATTAGTAAGGTATTTTTATCTTATTTCAAGAAATAACCAACACACTTACTGCTTCCACAATTACACCTTGTTCTTACACCATTAACTTCTGTTCTATTATAATCCACAGTAATCTCTTCTTTAGATATAATATTTCTTAATGCCACAAGTCTTGGTTTCTCACCTATTTCCAGAAGAGCATTAGACTCGCATGAATGATTAACATAATTGAGAACTTTTTCATCATCAACCCAAGTATTATTTCCAACAAAAGCGCATCTTGGCTTTGGAGATTTAAGAGTATTCTCAAGAGGAACTTTATAAAAAATCTCCCCCTCATCTATTTCTCTTGTTGTAAATATTCCTGTTCCATGAATTTTACTTTGTTTTTTTACAAGGGCTTTTGACATGCTAGGGTTTATGGTTTTGTCGCACTTATTATTTTAATAGTAGGATATTGATGAGCTGCTAACCAGAAATCTTTTCCTAATAGGGATATACCTTCTGAAGAAACTGCGGGGTAGACCCAGCGTATATTCCTTAATCCAGCTTTTTCTAAAGCATTATTATAAGTGGAAATATTCCAATGATAATTATGAAAAGTAGGGCCTTGATTTTCTCCATGCCATATTGTGCAGGCTATTCTTTGACCTTCATGAAGAGGACCTTCTGGAAATATAGTTGAGCCATATTTTTTATTTGTTAGAGGAGAGAAAGGACAAAGAGGGTTTTGATTTAGGGCAACGAATTTTCCACCTGATTTAAGATTTACAGCCACATCTCTCGCCATAGCTTCTAATTCTTCTTTTGTTGAAGCATAATGAAGTAAAAATGTACCCCAAACCTGATCAAATTCGCCAATTTTTCCTAGCTCTCCTACTTTAGCTTCTATATAATTTATTCCTTGAATTTCATTATGCTCCATTTCTCTTGCTAATCTTATCATTTCTCTGGATAAATCAACACCAATTACTTGCCTGGCGCCTCTTAAGGCGGCTTTTCTTGACATTCTTCCGTCGCCACAAGCCAAATCTAGAACAGTTTTTCCCTCCAACTCTCCTGCTACTGCTAAGAAAGAAGGGTCATATAGATAGGTTCTATTTGCTCTTTCGTTTTGTCCTTTTGAGTATTCTGTTGCTATGGCGTCGTATTGAGAGGATGTCATGTTATTCTATCTCCCATTCTGTTTCGTCTCTGAGGGCATTCATTCTGTCTCTTGCTTCTAGCAATTCTCTATCCGAGAGATTATCAGTCATATTTATTGGAACAAAATCTCCTTCTACTGTATCTCCCCCTAAACCTTGCTGAGAATAAATTCTTAATAACTCTACTTCGTCCTTTATTTTTCCTTGAGCAAGTGCTTGTCTATATATTTCTGTTCCTGGAAGAGGAATTAATATTCTTGTTCTAGGCCTTACTCCTGTTTCTCTTATGCCTTTTATTGTTTTTTCAATAGTTTCTCTTGTTTCTCCTGGCAAACCAACAATAAAGAAACCTAGAGCAGTCATTCCTGCATCTTGAACTGATTTGACTGCTTGATAAATTTGTTTTGTTGTTGTATTTTTCCCATTTCTTTTTAAAATTTCTTCATCGAATGATTCAACTCCAAGAAGCATGGCTTTGCATCCTGTTTCAGCAAGTCTTTTCATTAAGTCAGGATCAGAATTACTTACTCTTGTTTGAGTAAAATAAGAAATATCTCTTGAAGCAAAAAATTCTCCTATTTTTATGGCTCTTTCTTTATCATAAGTAAAAGTATCGTCACTTATATTTACTTGCTTAGGTTTTAGGTCTGTTATTTTCTCAACTTCTTTCTGAGTTCTTGCATCAGAGAATCTTCTTATTCCTGGAGCAATTAAATAGCAAAATTTACATCTATTGTAGCATCCTCTTGCTAGTTGGGGAGGCATAAATACTCCCCCATTAACTTTTTCAGCAAGCCCTGGAAAAGAATGATAATCTATTTCAGGAAGATTATCTAGATTATGAATTATTTCTGCGTCTCCTTGTGAGGGCATTATCCCAAAGGAAGTTCTATGTAATAACCCTGCTCTAAATAAGACTTTACTCTTTCCAGCTAAAAAATCAATAAGTCTAACAGAAGTTAATTCTCCCTCTCCTATTATTCCATAATCTATTTCAGGAATAGCATTCATTAAAACATTATTCTTGTAACGACCATAAGAACTAATTAAAGGTCCTCCAACCATTGTAATTTTTCCTTCTTTTTTTAGTTGAGCAAAAGTTGTTCTTATAAAATCATAAGATTCTAGGGCAGAAGTTGTTCCAACAACTTCACAATCTGCAACATCTTCAAGTCTAGCATTAGGATCATGTTTAAAATTAACTACTTTAACTTCATGACCTGCTTCTCTAAGAGCAGCTTCAACATAAAGCATTCCATTTCCATAAACTAATTCTGAGAATTTTGGTTCTGTCTTGTAAGGGCTTGGAGGATTTATTAGTCCGACTTTCATTTTCTAGCCTCAACAACTCCCTCCATCAAAGGAACATAGCTGACTCGCACATCTTTAAATCCTGCAAACATCAAGTCATCTCTTAAATGTTTATTAATCATAATTCTTTCAGGAGTTTCATCATAATCATAATGTTTTTTCCAAGGTTGAACTAATTCAGGCATTCCGTGCTCAGCCAAAGAGTCTATTCTTCTATATTGTTCAGCCAAATCTCTTGCATGTAACCTTGGGTTTGTTCTAGCAACTTTATCAAGCATTAATAAAACTCCGCCAGGAGCAATAGTTCTATAAATCAAAGGAAAAGCTATTGCTCTCTCGGCCCTAGTAAAATTATGAAAAACAAAATTTGCAGTAACAACATCTGCTGTTTGGCCAGTTAGTTCCATAGCTTCAAGATATCTTGTTATATCTGCTTGCACTATTCTAGCTTTACCTTTTGCTATCTCACTTTCTAATTCTCTTTCTGCTTTTTCTATCATGGCGGGAGAACTATCTATTCCTGTTAAATGAACTCTTGAAGAATATCTGCTTGAATTAGCAAGAAGTTTTAGAAATTCTCCTCCGCCACATCTTAAGTCTAGAACAGAAGTTTCACCCATAGGGTTGTAGTTTGCAATTACTCTGCTCGCTAGCCCTGCTGTAACTTTCTCTTCCCCCGGAAATAAAATTTTCATAGCCTCCTTATATTTCCTTCCCATTTCCCCTGCGAAATCGTTTTGTCTTGTCATTTTTAATCCCAAAATCTATATCCTCTTCTTGCGTCTTTTATGATTTCCTTAAGAGGTGTATTTAACCAAAAATGATACTCTGTCTCTTTCATATTCCTGTCTCTAATTCTGTCTCTGACTCTTCCAAAAACCATTGCTCTAGTCTCTCTTTGATTTACTGTTTCAAATAAGCTATGATACCCGAAAAAAAGATCTAATTTCCTAGCAACAGGATCATCTAATCTGTGCTCGTATGTTTCAACATTCGCATTATCTAGTTCAGAACCCTTTTTATCCTGAGTAAGTCTTTCCCATTCTTGACTCATTCTTTCCAAAGCCCTATACTTATCCTTTAATTTAAGATTTCTAACGTAAGCTTCTGATCGTTCTGAACCACAATTTTCAATGGTTGCCTGAATTCTTTCAGCTGCAGATGTCATCTCCTAGCCCTCCTCAAAACATGAACATAATCCCCATATCCACCAACTTGTTTATTTGGCCATACTTTCATAGTTTTAACTTCTCCAAAATGTCTTTGAAGAACAGGAAGTCTTTTTTTAACAGAGGTTTTAAATTCTAATCCTGCAACATCATTTCTTAAAATATCTGCTGTAGCATTAACAACATCTGAAGGAGCTCCATTTGCAATAGTTACTCGTAAATATTCATATCCTAATCTAGCAGCCGCAAGTCTTCTTTCTCTTTCATTAGAATAATCATCAATATAGCAATCAGAAATTATAGCAAAACCCTTTGGGTTTGTTAAACTAGCAATATTTGCAATAGCTTGCTCCTGTTGTTCATAAGGAATGTGATGCAATGCTCCTGTGCATAGGACTACCTCAAAAGGAACTGCTTGCCAAGTTAAAATATCTCCGACTTCAAATTGCTCAGGGGGATGGTTTCTTTTAGCGAATTTTACATATTTCTTGTTGAGATCTACTCCGATTAAATGAGAAGTAGGTCTTTCTTCAGCAATTTTACCTATCAAATAACCCGTACCGCACATTAAGTCTAAGATACTCGCGCTATATGGCGCATCTGCACAGACAATATTTTCAACTAATGCAAGAGATTTCCTATAGGGCATGAATCTTAATTCTTGCTCATATGTTTCAGGAGGTGGAAGTTTTGGAGCGGTCATGCTTCCCTCCCCCCAACTTTAACATCAACAAAACTCTCAGCATCAAGCAAATCAATAGTAACCTTAACTAACATGCCTGCACTAATTTTCTCCTGAAGAATTCTTGGAATAATGATTATACTCTGATTGCCATGCTTGGCTATTTTTTTTGTTATTACGAAATTTTTATTATTTTGGTTTGTCATTTTAATATTAATTCATGCATATGAAGAGCTCCTCTCTGAATTCCATTTACTGAATTATGAGTCCAAGTTGTTTTTACTTCGTAACCTAAATTTGGAGCAACATTTCTCGGATCGTTTAATTTACCACCCAACTCAAAAGAAGGAATTACTATTTTTCCATTTGTTTTTAAATAATTCATTGCCTCAATTAGAAAATCCTCAAATAACCCTGGGGGCATAATCATACTTGCAGAAATTGTATCTCCTCTCGGAGCATTTCCAGGAAAAAAAGGAATCATCCAAGTAATCAAATCAGCTTTTTCTTCAATACCCTCAAATAAATCTCCCTGCATGACTAAAGTTTTTCC
>Ga0172375_10005165_pt1 | contig 18960 bp, 15 predicted proteins | sample LakKiv1m_FD_114537 | JGI IMG/M metagenome (GOLD analysis project Ga0172375, IMG submission 114537) | Freshwater microbial communities from Kabuno Bay, South-Kivu, Congo - kab_092012_11.1m | ecosystem: Environmental > Aquatic > Freshwater > Lake | place: Democratic Republic of the Congo...
CTGTTACTGGAACTGACATCTTCTCCACCGCCAGCTGCCGCTGTCCCGCCTTTTCCCGCAATTTACTGCGGCATCGCAGGATGGTCATACCCGGACTGGGAGGGTTACGTTTACACAACCCGGTCAGGGGATAAACTCAAATTCATGGCCGGATTCGTGGATATGATAGAAATCAACAACACTTTCTACCGGCCGCCGGATGCCCGCACGGTCGAATCATGGATAAAAAGAACTGCGGAGTTCAGGGATTTCTTCTTTACCGTCAAACTTCACCAGGACCTGACTCACGGGAACAGCATAAACGAACAAACAGTGCAACAGTTCCGGTCCGGGCTCGAACCGATGGCCGGGGCAGGAAAACTACGGCACATCCTGGCACAGTTTAAACATGATTTTCAGGATAATCCCGTGAACCGGAAGCTTCTTGAAGGAATCAGCGGCAGTTTCGCCGGCATGGCGAACATCACACTGGAAATGCGTCACAACTCGTGGCAAACCGCCGAAGCGATCAGTTATCTTTCCTCACTGCCCGTCTCCGTTGCAAACCTTGATTACCCGGAAGCCGGCAATTCCTTCAATCTCAGGATAAGCCCGGTTGGACAGCACGCTTACCTCCGGCTCCACGGCCGGAATACAAAGGCATGGTTCGATAAAAAAGCCGGACGGGATGAGACTTATAATTACAACTATTCCGAACAGGAACTTGCAGGGATAAAAGAACGCGCCGTTGAAATAGCGAAGAAATCCAAATCCCTGACAATTGTGGCCAACAATCATTACCAGGGGAAAGAAGTGGCTAACTGTCTCCAGCTCAAGGCCATGCTTTCAGGACACAAAGTCCCGGTGCCGCCCCGCCTCCGTGAGAAATACCCTCATCTCAAGGAAATCGCCATTGATTAAATCCGAATCTTGCATGGGACAAATGCAATATTAGCCAGCAGGGCCACCATAATCTCGCATAAGCAATTCCCAGGATTCAGAATTGGTTATTGAGAATTCAGTATTTCCGCCGGAGGCGGATCCGCCTTTGGCGGACAATATTGTCGCGTCGCCCTTCGGGCAAGCGACCACTTGGCCCTTGGGGCCGATGTGGGGTTTATCCAGGAATTACCGGTTTCCCCGCAAAATGCAGGCACTTGTTGTTTTGGTTGAACCGTTCTGACTACACCGGGCAATATCCAGGCTAACAGTAATTGCCTGTCAGCAGGGTTACCTGATCTTGTTCGCCTCGCGCCGCTTCTTGATGATCTCCTCGGCGATTGATAAAGGAACTGTCTCGTAATGCTCGAAATGCATCGTAAAGCTCCCCCTGCCCTGCGACATCGTCCTGATGGCATTTGAATACCCGAACATTTCGCTCAGGGGAACCATTCCATTGACCATTTTATTCGGGCCTTCTTCGCCCATTGCCTCAATGCGGCCCCTGCGCTGGCAGATCGATCCCGATGCCGGCCCCATGTACTCGTCGGGCACAATCACCTCGACGGACATCACAGGCTCAAGCAGTTCCGGCTTGGCCTGCAGGAACAGCGTCTTGAAACACACCCTTGCCGCTTCCACAAAGGCAAAATCACTGGAATCAACTTCATGATAAGAGCCGTCATACACCGTCACCCTCATATCAACCACCGGGTACCCGGCATACGGGCCGCTCTTCATCGCCTTCACAATACCTTTTTCAATGGAAGGAATGTATGTATCCGGAATATGGCCGCCCTTGATATCGTTGACAAATTCAAAACCTTCCCCCGCACCCAGCGGTTCGAGCCGCAGGTAAACATGGGCATACTGGCCGCGTCCGCCGGTCTGCTTGGCATGCTTGTACTGGCCCTGCACTGAAATAGTGGCGGTTTCCCTGTAGGCAACTTCCGGCCGGCCCACCTGCGCTATCACGCTGAATTCGCGCTTCATTCTCTCCACAAGGACCTCCAGATGAAGCTCGCCCATTCCGGAAATAATGGTCTCTGAAGTCTCCTCGTCAAAAGACACCAGGAATGTCGGATCTTCATCCGAAAGATGACGGAGCGCCTGCCCCATTTTCTCGTTGTCGCTCCTGGTCTCCGGCTTGATGCTGATGGACATGACAGGCGCCGGGAACTCAATGCTCTGGAGCAGTATGTGGTTCTCTTCGCAGCAGAGGGTATCGCCCGTCTTAGTCTCGCCCAGGCCGACCACTCCCACGATATCGCCGCAACGGGCCTCTTCTATTGATTCCTGCCTGTTGGCGTGCATCCTGAGAAGACGGCCTATACGCTGGCTTTTCTTCTGCGTGCTGTTGAAAACGACAGTACCAGCTGTAATTGTTCCGGAGTAAACGCGCATAAGAGTCAGCTTGCCCATGTGGCGGTCGGCAATGATCTTAAACGCCATCGCCGCAAACGGTTCGTCATCAGAATGGGCACGGATAATGTTATCGTCAGCGCCGGCATTTATCAGCGGAGGAAGGTCCTCGGGGGACGGCAGGAAATTAACGATACCGTCAAGAAGCTGCTGGACACCCTTGTTCTTGAAAGCGGACCCGCAGTAAACCGGGATGACCCGCCGCGCAATGGTTGCCTTGCGTATGATGCCGAGGATTTCGCCCTCTGACAGGTCTCCAGTCTCAAGGAATTTCTCAAGCAATCCATCTTCCTGTTCAGCGCTCTTTTCTACAAGGTGGGCCCGCCATTTCCTGGCCTTCTCCATCTTGTCGGCCGGAATTTCCTTCTCGATTATCGTCCGGCCTTTGTCTTCCTCGCTGTAATAGATGGCCTTCATTTTCACCAGGTCTATGACACCCTCAAACTTGTCTTCCTTGCCTATCGGTACAACCATCGGGACAGGATTACTGCCGAGTGTGTTCTTTATTTCGTCAACAACTTCGAAGAAGTCCGCACCCACGCGGTCCATCTTGTTGACAAACGCCAGCTTGGGCACATTGTATTTCTCGCTCTGCCGCCAGACCTGCTCCGACTGGGGCTGTACGCCTCCAACGGCGCAGAACAGCGCAACCGCGCCGTCCAGGACACGCAGGCTTCTCTCGACTTCAGCCGTGAAATCCACGTGGCCGGGCGTATCAATCAGCGTTACGCGGTGCTCGTTCCATTCCAGCGTGGTGGCCGCCGACGTTATCGTAATCCCGCGTTCCTGCTCCTGGTCCATGAAATCCATGATAGCCTCGCCGTCATGGACCTCTCCAATCTTGTGGGTCTTGCCTGAATAAAAAAGAATGCGCTCGCTCACGGTCGTCTTGCCCGCATCGATATGCGCCATGATGCCTATATTTCGTACCCTTGCTAATGGTATTGTTCTTGCCATGATCCTTCTCCTGAATAATTGGAAGCGCGGCACTATGTAGATATTCTTCCTCCAGTTCAAGGGAAAAACACAGCAAAAGGATTTTTACCTTGAATTCCCTGTTTCAAGGGGCCAGATCCTCTGTTCCGGCAGAATTCGGCGGAACAAGCGCCTGATTTGCTCTTGCCTTCATTATTCCGAGTCCTTAACATCCGCCGGGAAAACGACACTGTACTGTGCAATTGCTTGCAGCAACCGGGAGTAACAGCAAATGAACGACCGGAACTGGAATCCATCCGTCCCGCCCAGCCTGCCACCATCTTCCAAGCCAAAAAGGGAAACATGGATCCTGGCAGTCTGCATCCCTGCCGCCCTGGTATTGCTCTTCATCTTGATGTCAATCGTGGCCGGATCCTGCAAATCCGGAAAGTGCAGCCTGCTTGCAGGTAACTTCCGTGGCGCTGACGAATTCCCCTGCATGACGGAAACCTGGTCATACGGAAAAGGGAAAACAAAGGTGGCACGAATCGACATACGCGGCGTCATAATGCACGGCAAGCAGAGGTCCATCTTCTCCGTATCGAAAGATCCCGTCGAAACTGCGGTGCGCATGATTCGCACAGCCGCCGATGACAAGAATGTGAGGGCTGTCATTCTCGTTGTCGACAGCCCTGGCGGCGGCGTTACGGCCAGCGACATCATCTACAACGAGCTCAGGAAATTCAAAGAATCCGACCCTGAAAGGAAAGTCGTCGCGCTGTTCGAGGACCTGGCCGCGTCCGGCGGATACTATGTTGCGGCTGGATCCGACTACATCATCGCCCACCCGACCACCATCACGGGATCAATCGGCGTCCTTATATCCTCGATCAACCTGAAGGGATTTGGTGACAAGTACGGAATCAAGAGCGTAACCATCGCCTCGGGAAAGAACAAGGACATGCTCAACCCGTTCAAGGACCTGTCAGAGGAACAGCAGAAACTCCTGCAGACAACCGTTGACGAAATGTACCGGCGGTTCGTCAAGATCGTGGCCGAAGGCCGGTCCCTTCCCGAAGAAGAAGTGATGAAGATTGCGGACGGACGCCTTCTGACGGCAACAGAGGCCCTCAACAGCAGGCTTATTGACCGCATCGGCTACTGGGACGACGCCATGGCCGAAACGTGCAGACTGCTGAAAGTAGAATCAGTGAAGGTGATCAGGTACAAGGAGGCTTTCTCCTTCGCGTCAATACTTGATGCCGTTCAGGACATCAACATCTCCCTCCAGAACCTGCAGGGTTACTCGACGCTGATGTATCTTTCTCCGCTGTAGAACGCTAGGGGTTTCGTGTGACTGTTGAAAAAGACAGGAACGGTTATGGCAGTGACGCACGGCCTGACGATTTTCTTCAGGATTTGCTGGTAGGGCGAAGCCTCTGGCTGAGCCGCAGCAGTTCTTCAACAGCCTCTCAACACCTGACTGCCAGCTATTCCTGACTTCCAGGGAAGGCTGTTGACGACACGCTATTGTTCGTTCTTCTACTGCGGAAAAAGGAAATTTAAGATTTACTCTTGTCTAGACGGTACTTACCCGATAAATTCATTCTACTGAAATGAAGAAAGAAGCATCCATAATAAGGCCGGCGGAATTCAAGGACGCGGAAAAGATCTTCTCCCTCATCAAGAGCTACCCCGAAGAACTCCTGCCGCGGTCAATCAGCGATATCGCCCAGAACATCGACCGGTTCATCGTTTATGAAACCAGGGGTAAAGTGGCTGGCACTGTATCATGGCAGATACTCCCTGAAATCGGAATGCCGCGGCACCCGTCTATCGAAATCCAGTCGCTGGCCATCGAGAAGAAATACCACAAGAGTGGCATTGGCCGCGCACTGGTGAACGAAGCCATCAGGCGGATAAAGCCTCTCCACCCTTTCCAGATAATTGCGCTCACATTCTCGCCCGACTTCTTCAGGAAGATGGGATTCAGGGAAATCCCGAAGAAACAGCTCATGCACAAGATTTACATGGGGTGCATTAACTGCTCCAAGTACAACTCACCCTTCACCTGCCCGGAAGTGGCTATGGCCCTTACCCTTTTATGACCCGAACGAGAAAGATCATCCTGTCATCCCTCGCCGCCCTCGTACTGCTCTTTGCCGTAATCAATATCTTCCTCTTCTACGGAATGACCGGCATGGTGAAAAAGATCCTGCCCGGAATCAGCCAGACAACAGGTGTAACCATCGGCATGAACAAAATCTGGGCAACCCTGCCCCGCGGCATCGTGAAAATCTCTGGCCTCAGCCTGGACAATGCCGCCGGAAAAGACAGGTCCCTGGTGTCTGCGGGGCATGTCAGGGCCAACCTGGGATTCCTTTCCCTTCTTCGCGGAATCATCACTTTCTCCTCCCTCGATATAGAAAACGCAAAGATGACCATCGTCAGGAACAAGGCCGAAAAAAGCGGCACCTCTCCAACCGGCGCCATGGAACAAACCGTTTCCAGCGTAAACGAAACTGCCGTCACTGGAAACACTTCCGGCCAACAGTCTGGAACAGCAAACGCCGGGGCCCCTGCCCCGGATCCAGCCTTCCTGTTCCGTTCGGAGCTTCCCAGGGCAGCCCTCGGCAGGCTCAGGATGAATACTGTCCTCGAATACATTGACCCGGATGGAGCAAAGCTCAGGCTGAACCTCGAAATCACGGCGGAAAATATATCGACCTATGGTGATCCGAACCAGGAAACAGGCAATTTCTCCGTCAAGGGTCACCTCGAAAATAAGCCTGATTCGATAGTCATCGATATCAAGGGCCGGGTTGCCCCGGTAGTCAGCACGGAAAATCCCACTTTTGATATCAACGGCACCATAACAAATATACGCACAAAGGATTTCAAGGAACTGGCTGATGCCGTTGGAATTGAAATCGGCCAGGCTGATATCAATCTCGATATCAAATGCAGGGAGGGCTCATATTCACGCGAAGCTTCATTTGTGAATGCTGACATCAAGGACCTCAAGGCCTCTGAAAAACTGGCTTCAAAAGTAAAAGGGGCAAGCCTGTCAAGCGCGACCCTCTCCATCCCGCTCAAGGGGACATTTGCGGCCCCGGATTTTGATCCGGTCGGATCAATGATCGATACCCTCGCCGGCAATATCGAGGCCATTACCAGGTCCCTGAAATCCAACAAGAAAATCGAAAAGGAAATCAACAGGGCCCTTGAGAGCCTGCTCGGCGAGAAAAAGAAGAAATAAAGCGCTCATTACAGCCGCCCAACCTGTGAAACGCTGAAGCTTTACCCCGGTTGAAGATAATTCCGCAATCTTAGTTCCGCCCCGACCTTCGTCGGGCGCGTCAACCTAAGGAGACATTTTTGCTGCAGTATTGTTGCGTAAAATGGAAAAGTTTTGGAGTACGCTGGCTTGACAGCGTTTTTGCGCGGCGCGGCTTGACGCGCCGTCTTATTTGCGGCCCGTCAAGCCGGGCCGAAGAAAAGCGGCATCGAGATGCCGCACTCCAAAGATCGACAAGTGTCGATCATAAAGCACAAATTGCAAACGCTTTACGCCTTAGGTTGACGCGCATGCGATTCTTCGGGGCGGATGGCAAGCCGTGACTGCATTTTGGGGCCTACGGGGACGGGGAAACCGCGTCACGCATTTCGTTTCTTTTCAGGGTTGGCGCCGTTTGGCGCCATGCCACGTCGGCCCTTTGGCCAAGTGGCCACTTATCCGGCTGCGGAATGACGTGGGAAACGCGGCGCGAATTGGGTCTGCCCGTAGTCCCGGTCTCGAGACGCAGGGCCAAAACGGGAATGCGTCAGCTTGCCCCGGATCCAAGGCGCCTGAAGTCCGAGGCATAGTCATGGTATCAGAGGACTTCAGCAACACCGGAGACGGGGCAAGATCAGGCTTGATCCGTTTTGACCAATTCGTGACGCTTATCTTGCTTGATGTGTTTATAAACCTCGAAAACCAACAAGCCGGTCAGATAAATCCTGCCCTGACTTCCTTGACCAGCTCCCGCGGGATCTCCTCGATAAACCGCGACGTCGCGTAATACATCACGCCCCCATCCCTCGTCCTGCGCACTTCAGGCACACACAGGCAGAGCTCATCCTTCGCCCTGGTAACCGCCACGTAAAACAGCCTTCTCTCCTCCGCCTCCCCCGATTCCGACTCCTCCAGGCTCCTTGCCGACGGAAACATTCCCTCACTCATCCACAGGATTATCACCACCGGCCACTCCAGCCCCTTGGCCTGGTGAACCGTGCTCAGGCGCACCGCGTCCTTTTCGTCCGTCTTCAGGTTCTCCACCTCGGCATCAAGGTTCGTCAGCAGGGCAATATCACTCAGGAACCCCTGCACCGTCTCGAAATCCGAAGTGTAAAGGATCAATTCCCTTATATCATCCAGCCGCCGTTCATCATCCTCGAAAACATTTGCGGCATGCCGTTCATAAAAAGCCTCGACAAAACGGTGGATAACCTCGCCGCCGTCTTCATCCAGGTGCTCTTCCCTGTAGGCCGCAAGTATCGGTTCGATCGCGTTCCACGCCTCCCTGGAACCGGCCCTCATCATGCTCCTAAGCTTTGTGCGCTGCACCGCGTCATTCGCGTTAAACCTGCCGCCCAGTTCATTCCACATCTTCTGCGCTGTTTTGGGCCCCAGCCCCGGCAGGAAACCAAGCAGGCGGGTGAACGCCATCTCGTCCTTCTCGTTTTCCAGGACCCTGAGGATACTGCAGACATCCTTGATGTGCGCCTGTTCAAAGAATCTTACCCCCGAGGTTATCGCGTAAGGGATCCGCTCCCTGGTGAGCTCCAGCTGCAGCTCCATGGCATGGTAATGGGCCCTGTACAATATCGCTATGTCCGACATCCTGGTGCCGGACCGGCTCAAGGTCCTCAACTGTTCCACAATACAGCGGGCCTGTTCGGATCCATCCCTCATCCGGAGGACCGTCGGTTTCCTGTGCGCCTTTCTTGTGGCCCGCAGGGTCTTCTGGTACTGCTCGGGATTTCCGGCAATACAGGCATTTGCAACCTCCAGGATTTCCGGGACACTCCTGTAATTCGTCTCCAGCTTGTAAATGCGGGCGTCCCCGTAACGCTTTGGGAACGACATGATGTTCCGGTAGTCGGCCCCGCGCCACGAATAAATGCTCTGGAAATCATCACCCACAACCAGCACGTTCCTGTTCTTTGTGGCAACTTTGTCCACCATTTCGGCCTGTATGATATTCGTGTCCTGGTACTCATCCACCAGCACATGCAGGAACTGGGTCTGGTAGCTACCGAGCACATCGGCTTTCTCCCTGAACAGCTTCAGGCAGTTGATAAGCAGGTCGTCAAAATCAAGGGCGCCGAGTTTGCGCTTGCCGGCTTCATACGCATTGTATACCCGGACAACCGCATCAATATCGACATCCCCGTCCCGGAACCGTGTCTCCGCCGTTTTCGCCACGGAGCTTTCGGTATTTGCCGCCGAGCTGAAAAGCCCGAGAAGGACATCAGGCTTCGGGAATTCCTTGCTCTTCAGGTTCAGGTCCTTCACGCAGTTCGAAACCAGCGTCTTGGAATCATCCCGGTCGAGGATGGTGAAATCGTGCGCGAACCCCACATGCGGCGCGTGCCGCCTGAGTATCCTGTTTGCCATATGGTGAAAAGTCCCGCCCCATACCCCTGAGATCCCCGGTCCCACAAGCTGTCGTGCCCGCTCAAGCATCTCGTTTGCCGCCCGGTTGGTAAAGGTAAGCAGGAGGATCCTGTCGGGACTTATCCCCCTCTCAACCAGGTGCGCAACACGGTAAACAAGCGTCCGCGTCTTGCCAGTTCCCGCCGCCGCAAGCACAAGCAGGGGCCCGTCCGGCGCAAGCACCGCCGCAAGCTGTTCCTCATTCAACGACTTCTTAAAATCAATCTTATCCACTCAAGTCCCATCCCTTCTGTTGGCACGCCAGCCATGATGGCCGCAAAAAATATCAGTCATTCATCTCCTGATCCATCATGCGTTTCAGCATGATGGTGTAAACGCTTCGCGCATTTCGTTTCTTTGCGCAAATATTTCGCGGCAGATGGCCTTTAAGATGCCGCTCCGGAGCGGCATCCGCCCGGCAAGGCGGAGCGTTCACCGGAATACTCATGGTATCCGATGAACGCTCCAACACAGCCGGAAAGGCTATATCACGCGAAAGATTTGCGCCGAAATGCGCGAGGCTTCTCTTTGTCGCGATCACAAGAACCACAATGACTGCCAATATCCAGCCTATTCCCCAACCAAGTCCCTAAGGCTGGTATTGGAAAGAGAACTGTTAATCCCATCCGAGGCTTTCTTAACAATACGGTCAATCTCAGTGTCAATAGTGCCCAGCCCCAGCGCCTCCGGTCCAACTCCCGAACGCATGATCACATCCAGAACGTCCCTGACTTTTATCGTATCCGGTGTCTTCAACAGGACAAAGCGGCCGCTCTTCTGGACCAGCTCGCCCAGGAAACCGGCCTGTACCAGTTCCTCCACGACTTCATTCAGGAACCGTACCGGAACATGCTTCCGCTCGGCATAAGCCGACACTTCCAGGTCCCCCGCCTTGCCGGCCAGCGCCTTGGCTGCCTCACAGATGATCGACAGCGCCAGCACAATTTTAGCCTGTATGCTTGCCCTGCGCGCGCCCTGCTCCATCCTGTAGGTGGCACAATTCTGGATCGAGAACGCCACTTCGGCTCCGAGAATTACAATTCCCCAGGAAACATAAATCCATCCCAGCAGGATCGGCACCATCGCGAAACTGCCGTAAATCTTTCCGTAGTTGGCAACACCAACCTGGAGGGCGGCGCATATCCAGAGCCAGCACAGGAGGAACAGCGCGGTTATAAACCCTCCCGCCAGGCCGGGAATTATTTTCACCTTCGTGTTCGGCATCACTATAAACAGGAAAGCAAAACCCAGCGTGCTCATGACTATCATCGTCAAATCCTTCAGGGCCGCCGAGCTTACCCAGCACCTGAGCCCCTCCGCCACGGTTTGGTCAAAAAACCTGGTCATGAAAGATACAATCGGAAGCGATGAAGCCGCTATGAGAAGAACCGGCAGGACAATCACAATGCTCAGGTAATCCGTGAACTTCCTGAAGACATTCCTGCCCTTCGCCACGCCCCAGACAGTGTTAAATGCGGCTTCAACCCGGCCCAGGACATCAATGGCCATCAGGATAAGGATAACAAGGCCAATGCCTCCAAGCGCCTTGAACTTTATTCCTTCAACCTTTTGGAACAGCCTGTCAACCATGCCGTTTATGGTGTCGGCAAGTTCATCTCCAGCCTCCTTTGTCCCGGCTCTTTCCCTGATTGCCAGCTCAATACCGGATACACCGGACGCCGCGTTCGTCGCGCCCGTGACAGGCCTGAACCCGTTCGTCCACTCCATGACCATGTCCTTCATCCTGCCTTTTGCTTCCTCAACATTGCCGACCCCTCGGGCGAACGCAAGCGACAGCGCAAGCACCGGCACAATCGCCATCAGGGTGCTGAACGTAAGGGCAGACGCGTGGAGCGCACAGTTATCGTCGCGAAGACCGCGGAAAACCAGATGCAGGACCCGCATGACCTTGACCCCGAAAGAATGCACCCGGGATATCGAGCTCAGCTCAATATCCCAGATATACTCAACCAGGTTACGAAGTCCTTTTTTCTTCTCAGTCATCAAATCACCATCCTAACAGAAGTCAGAATTCAGAATACAGAAGTCAGAATCTTTTGCAAACAGCTTTCCTCGAACTCTGACCTCTCTTCCCCATTCACTTCGAAATTGGTTATTCAGAATTCAATATTCAATATTCTCCGCTTTTGAGGACAGGTTTTTCTTTCAGGTTTTCCGCCGCAGGCGGATCCGCCCGTGGCGGACGGGTCTCAATCTTTCCGCCGCCGTCCTCATTCTGAATTCTGACTCCTGGCTTCTGTATTCCCTGGCCTGCGTAGCTTCTTTAGCAAAGAAGGCTATCTTCTTTTTTTCCACAACAGCCACGCCGCCAGCGTCTTCGCATCATGTATCCTGCCGGCTTTTATCATTCCATCCACTTGCCTCTCCGAAAGATATACAACCTTGATCCGCTCGTCTTCGTCCGGCCTGCCAATTCCCCGTTTCGGGCTCAGTTTCGCAAAGAAAAGATGCAGAACCTCGTCAGTATAACCCGGCGCAGGATAAATTATTCCCAGCTTCATGAGTTTCGACGCGGTATAGCCCGTTTCCTCGGCCAGTTCCCGCCTTGCGCAATCGGCTGGTTTCTCACCGCGCTCAAACCCACCCGCAACCACTTCCATGAAACTTCTTTCCGCTGCCTTGCGGAACTGCCGGACAAACACGAAACGTCCGTCCGGGCGTTGTGCAAGCACCGCTGTCCCGCCGGGATGCCGCACTATTTCCCGCACCGACCGCCTGCCGCCGGCAATCTGCACGTCGATAACTTCAACCTTCAAAAGGCGGCCCTTAAAAACTGTCCTCGCTCTCAGCGTCTTTTCAGGCATGAAATCTCCATCCTAATTAGTCAGCCCGCCCTGCGTAGCTCCTTGAGCGAAGAAGGGAATCCAGAATTCAGAATCCTATATTCTGACTCCTGACTTCTGTATTCTGTCTTCTTTCCTCTCTCCCTTTTCAGGTCTCAGGCTTTCCGCCGCAGGCGGATCCGTGGCGGACAGCTTTTCCCTTTCATTCTCATTCTGAATTCTGACTACTGGCTTCTGACTTCTTTTTCTTCGAAGTTGAATGTTCGATGTTGGATGTTTTCTTCTTTCTTCCCCCGCTCCCCGCTCATTGCTCATCACTCTCTTCTGTTCTTATCCTCATTCTGAATTCTGACTCCTGTCTTCTGTATTCTTTCCCATTCCTCTATTCGATATTGGATGTTTCGCGTCGTCCGCCGTGGCGGACAAGCCAGCCGCCCCGAATCTTCGGGGCGAGTGGCGCGGCGACCATGCATCACTTGCGAAGCGACGTGACTTGGCCCATAGGGCCGACGTGGCGTTATTCGACATTTTCTTCTCTCTTCTTCGTCCTCTCTCCCCCTCTTTCTTTCACTTCAACATTGGTTATTCAGAATTCGTTATTCGATATTTTCTTCCCGTCTCTTCTCCGCTCCCTCATTCTGAATTCTGTCTCCTGTATTCTGTCTTCTTTCCTCTCTCCCCTTTCAGGTCTCAGGTCTCATCCTTCAGGTTTCTCTTCCTTCAGGTTTCTCTTCCTTCACTTCGCTTCCCCCAGCCTCTCCTTATACAGCTTCTCGTAGTATTTCATGTACTGCCCGCTGCGGATGTTATCAAGCCACGATTTGTTGCCCAGGTACCAGTCAACGGTTTTCTTCATGCCCTCTTCAAAAGAGTGGGCCGGCTTCCAGCCAAGATCCGCGCGTATTTTGGATGAATCCATCGCATACCGCCTGTCATGGCCCGGCCGGTCCAGTATGTGTTTGATGAGTTTCTCCGGTTTATCAAGGATCTTGAGGATCAGCTTGACGATTTCAATGTTCGGCACGTCATGGTTGCCGCCGATGTTGTAAACGCTGCCCGCCTCGGCATTCCTCATCACCGCGTCAATCGCGGAGCAGTGGTCAGTCACATAAATCCAGTCCCTGACATGCATGCCGTCGCCGTACACCGGCAGCGCCTTGTTTTCCAGCGCGTTCGCTATCATCAGTGGAATCAGTTTTTCCGGGAACTGGTAGGGCCCGAAATTGTTCGAGCACCTTGTAATCACCGCATTCAATCCGTGTGATTTGAAGGCGGCCCGCACCATGAAATCCGCGCTGGCCTTGGTGGCCGCGTAGGGGTTATTCGGCTGGATGGCGGAAGATTCCGTAAACTTACCCTTACTGCCGAGACTGCCGTAGACTTCGTCCGTCGAAATCTGCACAAACCGCTTTATGCCGTATTGCCTGCTAAGGTCCAGCAGCGTCTGGGTCCCGGTAATGTTGCTTCTTATAAAGACCTGCGAACCGAAATGAATGCTGCGGTCAACGTGGCTCTCCGCGGCAAAATTCACCACCGCGTCGAATGAATGCTTCTTGAAGACTTTCTCCGCGTCCTCGACCGACGCGATATCACCGCGGACGAATATATGGCGGCGCTCGTCGAAGCCCGCGAGGTTTTCCAGGTTACCCGCGTACGTCAGGACATCAAGGTTGACGACCTCAACATCAGGATACGCAGACAGCATGTGCCGCACAAAATTGCTTCCGATAAACCCCGCTCCTCCTGTCACAAGTATTTTCATTGTACTTAAGCACTCAGGTAGACAGAATTCAGAAGTTAGAATTCAGAATAACCCGAGAATTACCCTCCATCCGTTTACTCACCTCTTCAGGCAAACGTCACACACCTAACAGAAATCAGAATACAGTAGTCAGAATACAGAATTTCTGAATACTGACTTCTGACCTCCCTTCTTTCAGCCGTTCTTTCTTTTCACTCATTACTCATAATTCAGGATATTCCCATCCTCTATTCGAAGTTCGAAGTTGGATGTTTCGCGTCGTCCGCCGTGGCGGACAAGCCAGCCGCCCCGAATCTTCGGGGCGAGTGACGCGGCGACCATGCATCACTTGCGAAGCGACGTGACTTGGCCCATAGGGCCGACGTGGCGATGTCGGCTGTTCGATGTTCAATGTTTTACTCATCTTAGTTTCAAGTCTCAGGTTTCAAGTTTCAGGTTTCTCTTCTCATGTTTTCCGCCGCAGGCGGATCCGCCGTGGCGGACAGGTTTTCCCTTTCGTCTTCATTCTGACTTCTGACTCCTGTATTCTGACTTCTTTCCCCATTCATCGCTCATCGCTTTCTTCTTCTCTTCCCATCCACTATTCGAAGTTCAAAGTTGAATGTTGAATGTTGGATGTTCTTCCTTTCCCTCTTTCTTTCCCTCTTTCTTAATTCATAATTCGTAATTCGTAATTTTCCTAAATCCGCTCCCCGCTCATCGCTTTCTTCTTTTCCCATCCTCTATTCGAAGTTCGATGTTTCGCGTCGTCCACCCTTGTCTTCATTCTGTATTCCGTCTTCTCTCCCCTTCTTCTCAATTCGATGTTGAATGTTGGGCGTTGGATGTTTTCTTCTCTCTTCTTCTGCTCCCCACTTCGAAATTCGTCATTCATCATTGGTTATTCGACATTCTCTTCACGTATTCTTCCAGTCCTTCCCTCCACCCCGGCATCTCGCATCCCGTCCACGATTTGTACAGCGCCTTATCGAGCACAGAATACGCCGGCCTGCGTGCCGGCCTTGGATACTCGCCCGATGTCACCGGCAGGATTTCCGCCCCAGGCCGGACACTGGCCGCGATGGCACATGCAAACTCGTACCATGTGCATTCCCCTGACGCCGATACGTGCACTATGCCCTGCCTGCTGGTTTTCAGCAAACGCAAAATCGCATCGGCAAGATGGACCGTATAAGTCGGCGAGGAAGTCTGGTCATTAACCACTTTCAGCGGGCCTCTGTCCCTCTGTGCCTCTGTGCCTCTGTCCCTCTGTGCCTCTGTGCCTTCCTCTTCCAAACGCGACATTATGGCCTGTACAAAGTTCCTGCCGTTCCGGCTGAACAAAGACTGGGTCCTGACAATCAGGTATTTCGAGCCGCTTGAGATAACGGCTTTCTCCCCCGCGAGCTTGCTCATTCCGTAAACATTCAGGGGATTGGTCTCGGCGTCTTCGCGGTATGGTGTCCCGGCATTTCCGTCAAAGACGTAATCCGTGCTGATATGGACAAGCGGAGTACCGGTATTTCTGCACCACCTGGCCACTCGTCCGGCGCCGTCTCCGTTCACCGAAAACGCCTTTTCCCTGTATTTTTCCGCGCCGTCAACATCAGTATAGGCCGCGCAATTGACTACCCAGTCGCATTGTCCCGCTTGTTTCAACCCGGCATCATCCCTGGCGATATCGACTTCCGGGAGGTCGAATCCTTCGGTCTCGATGCCAGCCTTACGGCAGGCATTCATAAGATCCGTACCCAGCATTCCCTTTGCTCCCAGGACAATCACTTTCATAAATCAGCCTCAACTTCCGCTGTTAAGGAAACAAAAAGTATTATCATCTTTCAACGTTGTGGATTCAAGTCTTTCTCCTCGCTGGCTCGTCGTCGTCAGGCAGAAATACGGGCTGATTTACCGTAAAGCCACAAAGCTCAAGCTGCAGGAACAGAGCCCGCCGCCAACAGATAACGTCCTCGTCTGTCACCCAGGAAACGCAGATATTTTGTAATGAAAATGTCCAGAAACACCCCAAGCGGACCCAGAAGTTTAAGGTACCTGACGGGCAAATTATTAATTGGAACAACCTCATTCACCTTAAAGCCCGAAGTCTCGAGGTCTGCGCGCAACTCTTCCGGGGTATACAAATACACATATAGATCCGGGCTTGACAACAAAGGCCCCTCGATACCATTTGCTACAAGGGATGCCCAATTCGGGCGATTTAACACGCTTACGGCAAAACTGCCACCAGGCCGAAGCGCAATAAAGATTTGTTTTAGCATTTTCAAGCGTTCTTCGCGCGAAGCCAACTGTTGAACAACTTGCAGAGAAATTACAGCATCGAACGATAGCGGTTTAAACAAGGACCGTGATGCATCAGCACAAACAGCTAAGATATCCGGGTATTTGGAAAGCATGGTTCTGAGAGGACTTTGTGCAAAATCCGTTCCCACATAGATTACATCTGTTCGGCCTTTCTCCCGGAGCCTGGCAACCACACGACCATCACTGCAACCTGCATCCCACAGAATACCATTCTCAGGTATTGACAGACGTACGAGAGCATTATCCAACTCAATACGATTCCACCAAACTGTTTTCTGGAGCTGAAACTCACCAAAGCCCATTGTTGATTCCCGCAAACGGCGCTCACGCTCCTTTTGTTCCTCTACAAAATCGCCCATCAAAGTCGACTCCTCCTGTCAGTTCGAAGTTCGATATCAAGTGTTCAATGTTGAATGTTCACCGCTTGTCTTATCCGTAATATCCGTACTACTATCCGTGGTTTAATGTGGTTGCCAGTATTTCCTGCATCCGGTCGCGGTAAGTATGTCTTGCAAGAACTTTTGCGCGCCCTGACGATGCTATGCGCTCACGCTCCTCTGAGTGGGCCAGATAGTGTGCCACCTTGGTTTTGAGATCACCCGCATCCTTAAAGAAGACCACTTCCTCCCCGTCCTTGAACAAGGCACGTGCATCCCGCTGGTCATCGCACAGGACAAAAGCACCGCAGGCCAAGGCCTCAAAAAGTTTTGGACTTGCCTGGTAACACGGCACTTTCCCATCCTGGTAGTGAACCACGAGGACAATTTTTGCCGCCGAGTAGATCTTGGTCCACTCTGTATAACTCAGTGCTGCATTAACCGCTTTGTTCTTGATCGGCGAATCAATCGGCAAACGACCCCATAATGGTCCCCATATTCCAATATCCTGGTCGGCCAGCACCTCGAAGACTTCCCGCCTATTGGCGTAGTAACCACCGACAAACGCAATATCTCTGCGATATTTGACATCGTCTTCGAGAGTCAACTTGCGAGGATAGTGACATGAAGAATCACAAGCAAATGGCAACCACACGGGTTCGCACCGTCCTTCGGCCTTAAAAAGCTCAACCATCTCCATCCCCGCGCAGAATACGCGACTGTAATAAGGAATGGCCGCAAGAATATGCTTTATATGCTCGGGATAAGGAATATCAGATGTCCAGAGAAAGATCGGGATGCCCATGCCGCGGATATTCTGAACCGTTTCAGGAAAAATGGTATGCCCACCAACGACAACACAACAATCGAAATGCCCACGCGCACAACACCGTCTCAGCCCGGCATTGATCCGATAGATTTCAAGATATTCGAGGAACGGAAACGTAGCGCGCAATGTACCCGGCGTCCAGTAACTGCGCACATCAAGGAACACCGCCTCATGTCCGAGCGAGCGCAGTGCCTCCATCCGGTAATGATTGGTGTTTGGATATGCCTTATTACTATTACTGACAAGCAATATCCTCATGATTTCTCCACGGATTTCCGACAGATCGCGATCAGATCATGATCCAGGATGCATGGAACGCTGAAATCCTGAGAATAATATAAGAATTTCACCCAGCCATAATAAAGCTTGAGAAATATCCGTCGGATGTAACTCCTGAACGTTCTCCTGATTATGAGAAGCGCACCGGTTAAATGGATATCTCGAAAACCACCAATGAACAAAAGTTGATAAAGACTCCGCTCCGTGAATCCGAGCTCATGGGTCAGGTCAATGTAGCGCCCGTGCGCTGCCAATGGGTTACTCATATTGGGTACACGGACGATAAGTGTTCCGTCTTCTTTGAGCGCGGCAAATATGTTTTTCACAAACAACAGCGCCTTGTCTTTGGAAATATGCTCCAGAACATCATGAGCTACTATGAGATCATACGCCTGTTTACTGCCGTCTAGGAACTGGAAAGCGTCTGCAACCTCAACCTGCGGTGTAACTTTCGCCCGGCATACCTCGACCTGCTGGGCCGAAATATCAATTCCCTGATAATTGCGGTATCCAGTCTTTTTCAGGAAATACAGGAAATGGCCTGCGCCACAGCCGATATCAAGGATTCTGGCATCCTTGTTCTCCGGCAAACAGCCGCGGTACATCACGCCGAAATAGTTCGACGCATTCTCGTATTGTTCCGAACCCAGGTTGTTTGCGGGACTGTAAACAGAATCAAAATACTGATCGTAGAAATCTTTTTGCATGCCAGCCTCAATTCTTTAAGACGATATATTTACACAACGCGTCTTTCCACGCAAGATTCATAACGGCCTTCAAGCTTGCACTCCCCCTCACTTTTCAGGCATTCTAACACCTGAAAGCAAAGGATAACTATCAATGTGCGGCATAGCTGGCTTCTATAATATGCGCGACGATGTGCTTATCCACCGCATGGCTGAACGCATCACTCACCGCGGGCCTGACAGTGACGGTTTCCACATCACCGACAAGGTAAGCTTGGGTATGCGACGTCTTTCCATCATTGATGTGGCGGGTGGCGCCCAACCCATCTACAACGAGACGAAACGTGTCGCACTTGTCTTCAACGGAGAGATCTATAATTTCGAGGAACTGCGCGATGAACTGAAGGCACGCGGACATATCTTTCAGACCGGCACCGATACCGAAGTAATTGTCCACCTCTACGAAGAGCATGGAACCGGCCTATGCCGGTATCTCAACGGTATGTTCGCAATAGCGCTGTGGGACGAAGACGAAAAACGGCTTTTCCTGGCCCGCGACCACCTGGGCGTTAAACCTCTTTACTATATCCTGTCATGCAATATTCTGGCCTTTGCCTCGGAGATGAAATCCCTGCTAACACTGCCATTCGCGGCAAGAGATATTTCTCCTGCGGCCCTGCGGCTTTATCTTGAGACTGGATCCATTCCTGCGCCGCATACCATTCTCAAAGGAATCAATAAGCTGGAGGCTGGACACTGGCTCACAATTACTGACTCAACCGTTCGTATCGAGTCTTACTGGCAAGTTCCGGAACCACCGGAACAGAACGCGGACACATATGACCTTTGGCCTAACTACCGGATAATGAGACCGTAAAAACATATTAATAGGGTAACACTCTGGAGTTTGAAATCCAGATGAAAAGAGGAAGGAGTGTTACCTTATGGAAGAGCAACGTAAAGATGAAG
>Ga0172375_10005167_pt1 | contig 18957 bp, 27 predicted proteins | sample LakKiv1m_FD_114537 | JGI IMG/M metagenome (GOLD analysis project Ga0172375, IMG submission 114537) | Freshwater microbial communities from Kabuno Bay, South-Kivu, Congo - kab_092012_11.1m | ecosystem: Environmental > Aquatic > Freshwater > Lake | place: Democratic Republic of the Congo...
ATCTTATTGAAAAAGGAGTAAGAGATGCATAGTACTAAGAAGGCCATTATATTTGCACTAATTTGCACTTTGTTTACTTCTCTCGGTCAAATTTTATGGAAATTTGGTTTATTCAAAATATGGGGATCTAACTTATTAACTATTCTGAATGTTCCATTTATCTGTGGTTTTATCGCTTATGGATTAGGAGCACTGTTCATGATTTTATCTTTTAAATATGGCGACTTAAGTTTGGTTTATCCCTTAATTGCGACGGGATACGTTTGGGTAAGTTTAGCTTCTCCCTGGTTTTTTCCTAATGATACTCTCAATTTGATGAAAGGGATTGGAGTGATAGTAATTGTTATTTCTGTAGGAATACTCGGTTGGGGAAGCTCTAAGAAAGAGGTGGCTCCTCTTGGTTAATTTTTATTCTGTACTTTTGGTGGTAATTGGAACTCTCATTGGAGCTCTTGGAGCTCTGGTGTTAAAGAAAGGTACTGATAAATATTCTCTTAAAAAATTACTCTTAAGCGCTTATTTATGGGGAGGACTATTCTTGTACGGTCTTTCTACTATTTTATATGTAGTAGCTTTACGTAATGAAAACTTAAGCGTGCTTTATCCCCTTGTTTCTGTAAGTTATATTTGGACTACTCTTTTCGGAGTAAAATTGTTAAAAGAGAAAATGAACTTCTGGAAGTATTTAGGGTTAAGTGGAATTATTCTGGGAGTAGTATTGATAGGGTTAGGAAGTTAAAACTATTTTCTTCTTAGTGTATCTACCAACGCCGGCAGAATAAAAACAACAGCAAAGATTATTCCGATTAACCACGGGCTGTTAGTATGGCTAAAATTAGCTTTCTCAGCATAACGGTTAGAGAATATCGCCATTAAGAACATATTAGTTAGAGCAATTAAAGGGAGCGTTATTCCCGCTAGAATATGGTGGTGTCGTTTCAAGTATTGGATGTCTGTAATCAGAAAATTGTACACAAAGCCTATCATTAATCCTAGCAGGGCTACGATAGAATATAATACCCAACTGCTTAAGAAGATTAAAAAAGGGATTAAGATTAAAGAGATTAAGAGGTTAGCGAACACTATTACTACCATGGCGCTCCAAAAGACAATACGGGCAAAGAATACGTCTTGCTTTTCTGCTCGTTCTAAGATAGATTTTGCTTTTAGTATTTCGTTCTCACTCCACCCTTTTTCTCGTAATCGGGAGGAGTTCATTGTTCTTCCTCCAAACCCGGGTTCATGCATAGATGTTGAGCAATCTTACGATATTCTTTAGCGGCCATGGAACGTGGATAAAGTTGGTGCACGGGAGAATTTTTCAACAAAGATGTTCTAAATTTCTTATCGTACTTGATATTTGCGATAATAGGTGTTCCTAAGATCTTTTCTATTTCTTCTCCCTTTAATTCGCTCCATCCTCGAAAATGGGTCATGTTTAAGACTACTCCGGCAATAGTATTATTGTGTGCCTGAGCGAGCTGGATGGTCTTCAAGGCGTCCATCACTGAACTTAAATTAGGTTGAACTACCACTAATACTTCATCGGTATTCTTAAGAATTTGGCTTAATTCATATCCCAAGCCGCTAGGAGCATCTACTAGTACGAACTCACTTAAATTGTCTAAGTGTTCGAACACTTCAGTAATCTTTTGAAGGTTAGTTTTCTGGAAGTCGACGAAATTTAATGATGCGGGAATAAGGGTCAGTCCGCTATGATGTTTATACATGATTTCCTGTAACGGCTTTTCTTTTCTTAAGAACTTGTTTAGTGTTCCTTCCGGACTTAATAGTCCTAACTGTATTCCCAGGTTAGGTGTGGCTAAGTTGGCGTCTAGAAGAATAACTTGGCGCCCTAATTTATGTAAAGCGTGGCCTAGATTTAAGGTGGTGGTAGTTTTACCTACCCCTCCTTTCCCTGAAACTAAAGCTATAAACCTGGTCATTCGCATCAGCTCTTTTTATTGATTAACGTTTAAGCTGAAATACCGAAAGAAGTATTTATTCTTTTCTCTATTTGGGCACATCCAAAATCACTCGAAAAATAGGTCGTATCTCTATCAGGGGTTTATTCTTCTTTCGGTCGGCCTTCGATTTGATGATAAGCATGCATTAAGAAACTACGCACAAACCGCTCATAATTGGTAAGGCAATCAATGTCCACGTAAGCAGTGGCCTTATCCATCTCCACAATAACCGTAACATGGCGACGATATTCTTCTCTCTTCCCGTAAGTAGATTTTAAAATAATTTTTAAGAAGGCATAAAAGGCCATATAACTCTGAAGCTTAGCGTCATCGGCATAAAGTTCAGCCAATTTAGTTCCGCGTAAGGCGGGGCTTTTGGGCAAAGCGTGAATCATTCCTTCCTCTCGAGCTTTCTCTAAGTAAGCTTCAATAATCAAGTCGAACACGCTCACTAGACGGGTTAAGGCGTTAATAATCACGTCAGTAGTACGAGTATACTTTAAACTTACATAGATGATATGTTCTAGACGTTTAAGTTCTTCTCGTGCTTCTAAAAGGTAGTCATTCATGGTTTAATTAAGTGTGAAGGGAAATAATAAGTATATATTTTTATTACTTTCGGTTAATAAATGCTTCCGTGAAGATTATAAACTCTTCAGTCTGGTGAGTAAGAGTTTTAATTTCCCCTATCGTTAGGGTTTTTAGGTGATAATCTTTGGTGCACATAACGATTTTACCTTCTCGAATGAACTCTGTAGGGCAAGCTCGATGCAAAGACTTAATCTCTTCCAATTGGGCGATGAATTTGGATTGGGCTTCATTAATTAGAGAGTTCATTCTTAAGATCATCAATTTTTTCCTCCAATTCTCTTCTAAAGTAAATTCTGAGTTTCGGATTAAAGCTTCTAAGGCATAATCTAAAGCCCCACAAAGGTTATACACGATGCCCATCAATAATTTAGGATCGTTAGTAAGGGGATAGGTTACGTTAAGAAAATGTTCCGCTATCTTATACTGCTGTCGAGCATATTCTAATTCTCGCTTTGGTTGATTAAAGAACATTTAAGAAGATTAAAGCGGGCTTATATAAAAATTCTTTGAGTTATTTCTTGGAGAGGTTAAGAATGGCTTCGGCCAGGTCTCCTTGAGCTTCTTCAAGTGCTTTTTTAGCTTCGGCTTTGCTCACTTGGGCCTGTTCCATCACGGTTTTAATATCTTCTTCAGAAATTTCTGGAGCAGAAGAAAGGGATCTTTCCTCTTCTTCTCCCACAATCTGGTAAGTTTGTTGTCCCATCATATTTACTTTGGTGACTTGGGGATTTTCAATAACGATTTCTTTATCAGAACATTGAATAATAACGCGAGTAGCATCAATTTCAGACTGCTGAATACCCATCTTGCGCATCATCTGCTGCATCTGTCGAGGATTTACGCCAGGGAACATTTTTATCCGAAAATAGAACTGCCGAAGTAGTTTAATAGAATTAAGATGGCCATTACCACAATGCACATCACGACCACTACACCGGGAGAGAATTCAATCTTAGACTTGTACTCGTCAAAATACCTTACTAATCCGCCTTGACCGGAAGGCAACCTAATCTTATCTTCAGCCATATCCTTTTAAAAATTGAGGCTATTTATATAGTTTTTGGGAAGATTTAGGTTTTCTTCTGTTTATTTTCCATGGATTGAATTTACCAAATAAATCCTATTAAGATAAGAAAATTTAAATACTTCTTTAGATTAAGAATAAAAATGGAAGATTTAAAATTAACTGTTAAAGATAAGAAGATCCTTCAAGGTCTTGATTTAGATGCACGTCAAAGCAATTCTCAACTGGCTAAGGGTATTCGCTTGAGCAAGAATATTGTCAATTATCAGATTAAACGCTTAGAGGGATTAGGTGTGATTAAGAAACATTTGACTATCATTGATTACTCTAAGTTAGGGTATTTATTGTTTAGGGTTTATTTAAATTTTTATGAAAATGATACACCAAAAGAGAAGGAATTAGTAGATTACCTAATTAAAGACAAGAAAGTGGGTATGGTGGCACGTACAATTGGTGATTGGGACTTGATTTATACTTATTTCGTGAAAGATATTCAAGAGTTTTCTCAAGAGTGGGACCGATTTACAGACAAATTTAGGTCGGTAGTTAAGGAATACAATACCCATTTAGTTACTCGAGAATATTCTTATCCCCGCAATTATATTGTAGGGGATAAAAATGAGCCTAAAAAAGTATGGTCCCGAGGAGGGAACACCCCGGAAGAGAAGCTGGATGAAGTTGACCTGCAAATCTTAAAGTTACTATTAGAAGATGCTCGTGTTCCAATTAAAGATATTGCTATTAAGACGGGTTTAGGAAGCATGGCCATTATTTATCGTTTCCGTCAATTAGCTAAGAAAGAGGTCATTCTTGGTTATCGAGCAGAATTAGATTTCTCTAAGTTGGGTTATGAGTATTACAAAGTTTTTTTAGAACTGGGAGACACGAAAATATTAAAAGAGTTACAGGGGTATTGCAAAGCATCTCCTTACATTGTTTCGGTCACTAAAACCATTAGTGATAATGATGATTTTGAGTTTGATCTGGAAGTAAAGAATTTTAACGACTTCTTGCACATGATCGATAATCTAAAGAAGCAGTTCCCGAAAGCGATTCGAGATTATCGTTATATCAAAGTGTTAGAGATGCATAAACAAGTGCATCTGCCAATTTAGAACTTTACTACTTGCTCCAGTTCCTCTGTAATGTAAGGTTTTCGGAGGTAGCGTACGCGAGAATCTTCTAGGGCTTGTGGGAATCTTTCTCTAGCTTCTCTTTCTGTCAAAGGAGAAGTAACAACAATTCTTTGCAAGTTTGGAAGTTGTGCAAGAGCAGTAAAGTATTCTCCAAAAAGGTTGCCACGATCTTTGTCTTTTCCCGAGGTAGAAAAACTTTCGATGTTTAACACTGCAGCTTTAACCCGAGAAATATCTTTAGAAACAATGGCCACTAAATCGGCAACATCTTTGAACTCATGAAAACCGGTGATTATTGTTCCAAAAGGAGATCCATAATTGTCATTAGAACCTTGAAGGACATAAACTCCTACTTGATGCCCATTTTTCACTAGCATTTCTGTGGTTAATTCTCGATGAACACTGAATCTTTCCACCAATAAAGTGCCATAATCATCAAAGCTTTTCATTCTTTTTACTCCAGAACATCTCCCACATATACTTTTTTTCGATCAAACATTTTCCGAGCGTTAGCGCGGAAAAGGTTTGGTGAGGTAGGGCAGTATAAGCCGCCTTTTGTACAGCCCAAAACATCAACCTGTGATGTCGATAGCCGTTAACAGCATTCTACTAAGCGTCTACAACGAGACTTGCACTGGCTAAGGTTCGCCGTTTCATCGTTCCCATAACCAACGTCAAAGGATTAACTCTCTGTTTTCGCAAACAGATTCGCCATTATCATCCTAAGTCATGGACGTGTCGTTGCTGGTGCCAGAGCTAAGGGATTTCTCCTTCTCTCCTCTGAGAGTAGCCCTCGCGATGCTCTTGCGATAAGTTAGTGGGCGGACTTTCCTAAGCCAACTAAATGACCTTCAGCTGTCTGCTGCCCCTACCTATAGACAAAAAACAAGGTAAATTTATAAAGATTTTGCTATAAAATAGTGATAACATGGATAAGGAACAATATCCTCTTTTAGAACAAGCCATTCAACGGTTTAAATTAGAACAACTAAGTCCTTATTGTTTGGAAAGATGTACTAAAACCTGTTGCTTTTTTGATCAACATTTTAAAAACTTATTCTATGGTGAAGAGGTGCTGATGGCCGTGTTGGGAGTATCTACCCTAACGGAAAAACAAAGACATCATTATAGTGCCTTATTTGCTTATTGCATTACTGTTCCGGAGGTATATGAATTTGCCGATGGTTTATGTCCCCAATATGATTCACAATCACGTCTTTGTAAAATTTATCATCATCCTCATCGTCCTAAGGGTTGTGAAAGTTATCCCTTACGTTTAGAAGAAGAGAGAGGAATTACTTTTGTTTCTTTAAAGTTGAACTGTGTTGCTCTTGAACAGCATCAGCAAAACCCTTTATTTGATCTCCACGAAGTAGAAGAGCTTGCTGCTCAATATAATCTTAAAATGATTTACAGTAAGCTTGGTGATAAAATTGAATTATAACACATCCACTTTCAACAACAATTCTTCCATGCCTTCTTTATGACCTGCTCCGACCACTACCAGAATTTTCTTATCTTTATTTTCTCTCAACAACTTGACAATCTGCTTGACCATATATTTGTTGCGATCTTCCACTAAAGTTTTGTAGAGTGAAGGATATCTTGCTTTAAGCTGTTTCATCATCATTCCAATTAGCTCCTTATCCGGCACCTTACTTAAATCGAGGTTTTCTAATCCGGAAAGTTTCGTTTGTTTTCTGGGCAGAAATATTCCTCGTAAAATGTCCCTTAAGAATCGAAATTTTTCTTTCCAGGTAAACTCTTTAGAAAAGTTACGTAAGGTGGTCTTAATGGGTTGATCAATGAAAAACAATTTTAGATTTTCTTTTCGAGCCAGTTCCATGGCCGTTTTCATTTCCGTGCCTGGAGAAACACCAATACTTTTACCTAACTTCTGTTGGACTATCTGTCCGATTTTAGCGAAAAGGTATCCTTTTACTCCAATTCTAAGAATTTCGCTTAACCCTATCTTAGAGGTCTGGCCACTTAAGAGCATTTGGGCTCTTCCTAAGTCTAGCTCTACCGCCACTAAGTCTGGTTTGAACTCAGAGAAGGATTTTCTGATCTCTTGTACACTCTGAGCAGCAATATGCGAAGTTCCAAGGATGTAAAGGGTCATTTTAGCCTTATTTGTGCGATTAATATAACCTTTACATAACAGAAAAGTATTTAAATCTACGTAAAAATATGTTCTGATATATTTAAGAGGTGATTTATCATGTTAAAAATGAAGAGAGTTTCTGAAGTTTATGAACTCAGAGTGTTCACCGATGGTGGTGACTATTTTGGTGATGTAGAGGAGTGTATCCTTCAAGCAAATCGTGTGTTTGGATGGAAGGTTAAAGCCACTAAGAATTCTTTCTTAAGCAAAGTTTTAGGTAGCGCTAAAGGAGTTATCGTTCCTCATCAGTTAGTCAAGGCTATTGGGGATGTTCTAGTTATCTCTAAAAGCGCAGTTCCCACCGGCGGAGCCGAAGGGGGCGAGGACGTCGAATGAACTTTGAGAAGTGTTACAAGGACTTACTGAGTTATCAGTTTGTCCAGGGTAACCTCGAAGACTTAGAAGAAGAATTATGGTTTATTGCAGGATAAGATCCTGTTTTTAGTTTGTTTTATCTTTTTAAGTTTTTTCTGAAGTTTAATTCTCCTCTTTATGATATACAATAAAACATTCCTTGGCTTCTTCTACTTTACAATATTTAGACACTTCTGGAAGTAGTTTAGATAAGGGGATCCTTTCTTCTATCTGCACATCAAACTTAACGCTTTCATAGTTGGGCTCACGTAAAAAAGTGCATCCGGGAGATATTTCCCATAATTCTTTAGTGATCTCTTTCTCGGGGTCGAGGATAACTTTACCCCTGATTCTTTCAATTAGTAAATTAAACGGTCTGTCGTTCTGCTCACAGTTTAAGAAAGCAGCAGGGATCAGGTAAGTGGTAATCTTTTTTAGTGGTGTGTCGGACATCAATTGCAAATCTTTAACGCTGATCCGCGAAGGAATTACTAGAAGTAAATTCTTATCTGAGAACTTTTTACTTTCTTCCATGATATCATGGGGATAATCTTCACACACTTCTTCATTTTCTTCTTTCACAGTTCCCAAAATATCTAAAGCATGTCCCCCGTGCTGAGTCTTTCTGGTACGAATGTTTACCATTAAGGGCCGATCGACGATTCCACAGATCATAGCTGATCCAATTGGCAGATTTTGAATTTCATTTTCTGTTTCTGAAGTGATCCCTTCAATTGAGCCAGTGATGGCTTTAAGATCATTGGGATTAGTTACTTTCATGATAATTTGGGTGCTACATTGAGCTAAGATGGTTTTTTGTACTAAGGCCGGTCGCTGAGAGATGATGCATAATCCTAATCCAAATTTTCTTCCTTCAGAAGAAATCAAACGAATAATATCTAAACTTTTCGCTCTACCAAATCCTCGTTCCGGAGCAAAATTATGCGCTTCTTCGACGATACAGAAGAACGGAGGAATTTTTTCTGCTTTCCGAGCCAAGAATAAATCTTTCAACAACTTGTAAACGATTACATCCTGGATCTCCGGGGAGATGCCTTTTAAGTTGATGACCGAACATTTTCCCGGTTTGATAAGTTCATTTAAAGAGGTGGGCGAAGGAGAAAAGATCTTCAAATCGCGCAGATAGATGATTGTGTCAATCAAGGCCCATTTTCCGGAAGAGTTTAATTGTTCTAATCCTAGTACAATATTGTCGAAGTTTACTTCTTGCAGTTCTTTAATCACGGAAAAGAGTAGAGATTCTTGAGTATTGGTAAGCTGAATGGGTAAGAGTTTCATCAACTCATAGCTGCTGATTTTTTCGCTTAACCGTAACGGCCGCAGATCGGCTTTTATTTTCGGATCTCCGTACTCTTGGATTTGTAGACCATATCCTTTCGGTTCTAAACCAAATTCTTTTAGTTTATCTTTTTCTTCAGTATTTGGATATCTTAAGGAAGAGTATTCTCCGTGCGGATCGATAATCAGCAGAGGGACGTTTCGTTCGAGAATTTCTTCTGCCAGAACTCCCACCGCATAACTTTTTCCTGCACCTGATTTGGCTAAGACACACAGGTGTTTAGTTAAGACCTTTTGCAGGTCTACATTGATAGGAATATTTTTTCCTTCCAACTTGCCGATATATCCTCCTTCTGCTTTCAGTTCAATCACACTTTTGATAAATTCATCTTCCGCTTCTAACACTTCCGTGTGCAGATTGTAAGGCGTCCTTAATCCCTTTATTCTTCCGTCTACGTCTTTATAACCGATAACTTGACATTGGGCTAAGAGTTGTTCTTCATCTCGCTGCAATTCAGTGATTTGGTTGAGAACGAAGCCATGTTCGGGATGGTTAACTTGCACAAATTGAAATTTCTGAGCATTTTGATGAGTAACCGTGAATTGGAAATGAGTGGTACTTATCCTTCCAGTAATCTTGCCTAAAATCATAGATTTAAGGCTTAGAAAGAGGTTTATTAAGTTTTAGCTATTGGAGAGGATAGAATTAAGAAGGTTTAACCAATTTATCGTGTTCTTTATGGGTGGCTTTTAACGACTTTCTTAATCCAGTTTTTTCTTTAGCAAATTCTATCAGATAACCAATCTTAATTCCTGCCAAGGATGCAAAAAGGAGTGCCGCCGTAGGTAGCCATAACTCTCCTTTCTCCTGTAAGTAATTGTTAATAGAGAAATAAACACAACCTGCTGTTCCTAAGGAAGCTATTCCTGTTCCGATGTAACCAAATACACTCCTCCTTAAATTTTTAGAAAGATCTCTTTCTATTCTTAAGATTCTTGTTTCTAAAGTTTGCCGTTTAATACGATCGCGTTCATCCTCAACGGCTTCGTTTCGGGATTGAGGGTGGTAGATAGTCGCTCCGGGGAAAAGGTCTTCTGTCCTGGTAGCACCAGTTTCGTAAGGGGTCGTTCTTCCTGCTCTCAGTGCACTATCATAATGCCATTTCTTGGTACCATCTCCCAGAGTTTCATAAGCTTCATTTAATCTTTTAAACATCTCTTCTGCTTCTGCATTACCTGGATTTCTATCGGGATGATATTGCATAGATAAAGCCCTAAATGCTTTTTGGATAGTCTTATGTCTAGAATATCTCGATACTCCTAGAATTGCATAATAGTCTGATCCTTCTGATGCCCTCCCGTTTCTCTGAGTTAGAGAAGAGTCTTCCATCTGGAATGATTTAAGGAAGGAATATCTTTGAAGTATTTAATATTTACTCTCAGAAATTAAAAATTAATTGTAATCTCCACATCATCAATCCCATCCATATGGTTATCCCTAAGTAAATGAAAGAAAAACCTTTTTCGTAAGGGAGATAATCGCTTAGCCAATGGGTTTCTTTATGATGTAGTTTACCCTTACTCCAAGTCATGATAAAGTAGAATAGGCTGTCTATCAACAGAAAGTACCACAACAATCCTTCCCAGTAAAAAGCCATATTTCCTTTGGTTTTAATTTTATATAAAAGGTTTATGGTGATTTACTATTTAAGGAGATCCTATAACTTCTTTCTCTTTAACATCAGGCTACTCGTCACCACACTAACAGAGCTCAGGGCCATCGCCCCACCAGCAATCATTGGTAGTAATCATAGTCATTTAAGAACTGAAACAGCTTTATAAGATAACGACGAAACTAGTTTCGGTAAGGTTTACCGAAGATTTCTTCATATCTTTGCTCTTCTTCCACGAATGTTTCCATCTTCTGACGTATCGCTTCTTCGAAAACAAGACCAGAATTACCATTGCATCTGGCATGAAGGTCTAGAAATAAAACTAACTCTCTGTCTTTAACCGGAAATCCTCGGAAACGTTCTTGGAGCGCGGAGAGGGTATATTCTTGTGGGGGATGATTCTCCATCAGGTAATATAGTTCTTCCACTTGTGCAATTCTAGGGATATCATACTTTATCAGACGTTCCACTAAATCTTGATTTTCTGTCATTACTTTAATTAAATCTTATGGGCTATTTATAAAACTTAAGGGAAATTACTTTAAAATAACAATATTCGTCATGCCTCTTCTCTTGCGTTCGAGAAGCTGCTTACCTTCCAACTTATCCAGAAGACGAGTAATCTTTACTTTACTTAACTGAGTTTCCTTCATCACATCGCTTTGGTACATCGAGCCCTGGTTATTGATCAATAGTTCCATCACTTTCTTCTCTTCTTCATCCAAGTGTTGTAATTTGTGCTTCCTTTCTTCTTCAGTTAGGAGCTTTTTTGTTTCGGGAGGAAAAGCTTTGTCTTTGAGGAAGAAAGTTACAAAGGCACCGAAAAGGATTAGAAGTCCAATTAAACTATAGCTGATAACTTTCTGTGTGCCAAGAGTAGTGTACATGGGGCAAGTTGGGCCATGGCTGCAGTTCTCATTGACAATACTTTCTAAAGCAGAGTTGAAGGACATGACCACTAAGAAGAACACTAGGGCTACTCCAATAATCATCAATCCGACGTATTTATTTTCCATACGAGAATAATCTTTTGACACCTTATAAGATTTATGCAGGAAGGCTATTTCTTAGCTTCTTTCTTGCCCCCAAAACCGTTATACTTACCTTTACTCTGGCTACTTTTAGCAAAGCCTAACAGAATTTCATCTTCTCTTAACAAAAACAAATAGTTCTTTCCGTTCTAGCAATGTATTCAGACATTCCAATTAATCGTTATCTACTCGAGGTGCTAAGATAAACCCTAATGATAACCTGTCAATAACTTTGTATTCAATCTTTAAGGGATAATCCGTATTGAATTTCAGACTAACTCTCTCAGACAGTTTTCCACCGGCAGTCATTTTTTTCAGGTATTCTAAGGAATATTTAGCTTTAAATTTATCATCAATATCGGTCTTAATCTGAGTATTCTCGTCCGGTTTGATTTCGATGAAAGCTTTAGATAAATCTCCTTCCGCTTTAATTGAGAGTTGGGACTTCTCTCCCAATAAAGTGACCGATTCTGCTACCACTGAGACATCTTCAATGGAATCGGAGAGTACAGAAGAAGACATTTCAATAGAAATCGGGAAACTCAACTCGGGAACTTTTTGCTCTTTACTTTCCATCTCTAAAGTGGGAATAGTGAAAGAACGAGTAGTGTTACTTTTCATAGTAATCTTTAAGCGACTGTCTTCAGTAGTCTCTAAGGTTAGCATATCTTCTCCTTTAGCTCTTCTTAAGATTTGCTTTAAGTTGTTTAGATTAATAGCCCATTCTTCGTCATCTTTAACTTCATAGGCCGCGAAACAAGAACTAAGCATCTTAAAGATGACCATGGCCACATTTGCTGGATCCATAGCAACAAGTTCCAACCCGTTTTTAGTAACTTTAAATTTTGCTTCTGTAACTAGGTCAGAGATGATGGAAATGCTTTCCTTGAAGTATTTTGGCTCCGATAAGACTAATTTCATGTTAAAGTACCCCCTCAAACAAGCTTTATGATGAATTTTCCTTTATAAAAATTGTTGTGCTAGACAATAGCTTTGCGAGAATCTCACTTAATTGTAATCCTTTTTCCGTCTTCCATCAGATGAATCTCTTTGTTCATTTCATAACCCATTTGGACCGCTAGCTCAGCTAAAGCACTAGCTTTATCTTGGCCACCATGAGAAGGAATAATGTGTTTTGGTTTAACCATTTCTAATAGATCGCGATGATCTTCACGGCAGGCATGTCCAGAAACATGAATATCCGTAAATAATCTGACTCCTTTAGCTTTGAGTTCTTTTTCAAGATAACTGCGGTTTTCTCGGTTTAGTTCTACAGGGATGACGGAACAGCTGAAAATAACTACATCTCCCTGGTCAAACTTGAAATTCAAATCTCCCCGAACCATTCTGGAAAGGATAGCTTTTGGCTCTCCTTGATGTCCAGTGACAACCAAAAGATACTTTTCTTTACCCTCTTTATTGATCTTTTTAAGAATCTTCTCCAGTTTGTCGCGGTTGCGGACAAGTTTGACCTCTTCTGTGAAGTCAACTATGTTAACGTTCTGGCCGGCAATGACATATCTTGAAAGTGATCTCCCCAGAAAGATAACTTGACGATTAAGTTTCTTACCCATTTCCACAATGCTCTTTAACCGGGCTAGGTGAGATGAGAAAGTGGTAACGATCATGGCCTTGTCATCAGCGTGAATGCCTAACATAACATCCTTAAGCATCTGCTGAGCTACGGCTTCAGAAGGAGTTTTTTTGTGTTCATGCGCATAAAGAGATTCTAAGACTATAGCTAGAACACCTTCCTCTCCAATCTCTTTAAGGCGGCCAAAGTTAGGTTTTTGTCCTAAAGTGGGGTGACTGTCAAATTTATAGTCGTTAGCGTAAACCACTTTTCCGTAAGGGGTATGCAGGATAATCATAGCCGTATGGGGGATAGAATGAGTCATATAGACCATCTCTACGGAAATGTTCTTAGAAAGCTGGTAAGTGGAATTTAAATTAATACTGATAACTTTGTTCGGACTGTTTATTTTTTGGTCGAGAAACATCCCTTTTAGAATTTCAGCAGTGTAAGGGGTGCAGATAATCGTGGCCTTAGGGAAAAGTTTCATGGCAAAAGGCACTGCTCCAATATGATCTAAATGAGCATGACCGGGAATGATGGCAATAACTTTCTCTTTCCAGTCCTTGATTAAATTATAATCCGGAACTGCTTTAACTTTGAGTAATTCTTCATAGCTAACTTCACTGATATCTTCATCTTCAGTATAACGGACATAGTTTTCCATGTCTAGGCCCATATCTAGAATGACTACTTCATCATCTATTCTGATGGCCGTACTATTCTTACCGGTTTCAGAGAATCCTCCCAAAGTGCAGATTTCGATAGGCATAGTCGGAAGATTGTTATGGTGGTATAAAAACGTTTGTTTTTGAAGGAACATAAAACATTTATAGAAGTTAACTATCTTATTATTTATGCTTCGCACACTATTAAAATCCAAGATTCATCGAGCTACCGTTACTGAGGCTAATCTCGAGTATATGGGTTCGATTACTCTGCCTAAAAAGCTGATGGAAAAGGTTGATCTCTGGCCAGGCGAACAAGTCTTAGTGGTGAGCAACACTTCCGGAAATCGTCTCTGGACTTATGCGATTGAGGGCCAAGATGAGCACAACATCTGTATGAACGGCGCTTCTGCTCATCTGATTAAGAAAGGAGAACAGATAATCATCATGGCTTTTGCTCAGAGCGAGAAACTTCTCAAACCAAAGAATATTCTGGTGGATGAGAAGAATAATTTTCTGAGATATTTTGATTAAATCAATTTATTTTCTTTAACAAAATGTTCTATTTCTTTTAAGTACTCTTCTTTTTCTTCTTCTATGGCCAGAGCAACTTTCTTTAAATGGGTATGAAGTTCATCAGGGACACATTTCTCATTTTCCATAAACAGACAATCAGTTTGAGGATTATGGGGTACAATTTTTATTTCTGCTTCTTCTGTCTTGTACCAAAAAGGGAACATGGTGCAAATTAGCGGTTTGAATGGGTAGATATGGCAAGCATTCTTTTCGTTTAAGAAAGGACAGCGGTTATTTTTCATCTTTAATCTTAATATTCGATTATCTTTTAACATTTCATAACGCATTCTTCCTTCTGAATTGGGAAAGTCGTTGCGGCACTCTTCTACTAACGCTTGAGGTAAAGGAGAGAAATCTAAGAATTCTTGGTAGCTTAATCCTGTTTTTTCTTTTATCTCTTTAGCTGCAGATATTCCTACCATGACGAAGCCATCCTCTTCATAGTAGCAGCAAGAAGATGCTGGACAGGCAGAACATTCTGCACAATGCTTAAGAAAAATTTGGTTATTTGGGCTCATCAAAACTCACATATTTAAGGAATAAGTGTGGGCGGCAGGGATCGAACCTGCGTAGGCACTAAGCCAATAGATGACTTACCGGGTTTATTCATAGCACTCTGATGAGCACTCGTATTTCCCCTGCCTTGAGTCTATCCCGTTTGGTCTGAAATCTCAGACCTATGAAAATCTCAGATTTTCAGTTGACCACTCCGGCACGCCCACATCAAAAAGTTAAATCTGAAGGTATTTTATAAACGTTTCTTCAATTCTTCTTCTAGAATGGGTTTAACTTTATCCCATAGATGAGAAGGAATATTCTCAGGAGGATGCAACTTAAAGATCTCTTCTCGCAATTCCTTCTCTCTTCGAGCTGCTTCTTCCATAAACTCTTTCTTAAACAGTTCTATCAATTCTCCGGTAGCTCCGTTCTTCACAGCCAAATAAAACGCTAACAATTGTTCGTCACGAGCCATTTTCAAGGTATAATATCCTTGAGAGACATCTTTATGGGAATTAAAGAGAGAAAAAAGGTGTTTATAAGATACCTCAAACATATCTTTCAGTCCTACTGAAGCTGGATCAAACCCAAACGCTTTCATAAATACAAAACAAGTAGCACATTTAGCGCAGTTACAACACCAGCGATTATTCTCCGCTTTAAGATCATCAGCGTGACAAGACATTTGATATTTAGCTAGTTGAGGATATCTTTGATATAATATCTTAGCTACAGCCATTTCTGATAAGGGTTCAACTAAAGAAACCACTTGAACTTTTCCTTGAGTGAGAATATTTATTAATCCATTTAAGTGTTTAATCCAATCTGAAGACTGATCATATACTGGATAACACCTAACTCCTTCCGCACTGTGATAATAGTTATTACAAGAATTCTCGTTTCCGAAGATGATGTACCTTGAATGATGCGAATAGGCGAAAGGTAAGCATAAAAATAAAAATTCCGTAATAACATTAGCGCTACCTAAGTCGGTATCATCCAAGTCCCATTCTACATTACAGCGAAGTTTGCAGAGCTCGTTCTTTACGGTATTAACTTTTAGTGCTTTCTCATCCTCAAATTTAGGGATAAGATCCCAAATATGTTTGTTAGTAAAACTTTTAATGTGTTCTCCGCGAAAATTAAGGTTAAGATCTTCATCTATAACCGTCAATGGGGTCGGATCTAATCCTATTTCTTGAGCTAATCCAAAACTTAACAAGCTTTCTTTACCGAAAGTAAGGGTGTTTATTGATCTCTCTTTAACCAAAGGAGCAGAACTAAAAAATGGAACTGATTTTCCAGAAAAAGATAAATCTAAATTTAACCATTGTGGATGATACTTAAAGGGTTGATTAGAATCAACATCGCCACTGTAAGTAAATGCTTTCATAAATAGTTCGTCGAAGAAAGGTTTGAACAAGGGGAAAGAAGTGTTATACTTAACTTCTTTAACTTTAAACATTAAAGCTAATTCTATTGTGGCTAGATAAGCCATATTCTCGGCCCAAACCTCTTTAAGGGGGAAACTATTCCACACTTCAAAAGGAAAATTAACCGTTAATTTGCGATTAAAAACCTGAAGTTTGACTCCGTCAGGAAGAAGGGAAGTGTTGATTTCCATATCCATCATTTCTTCAACTCTTCTTCATAAATAGGCTTTAATTTCCTCCACAAGCTAGAAGGAATATTTTCCGGGCGCTGCACTTTAAAAAATTCATTTCTTAGTTCTTCTTCTCTTCTTTCTGCTTCTTCTCCGAACTCTTTCTTGAACAGCTCTATCAGCTCTCCTTGTACTCCTCGTTTGGCCGCGAGATGAAAAGCAAACATCTGTTCATCTCTTCCTAGTCCCACTGAATCGAACCCACACATATCCTTGCTCTGGTTGAAGATAGAATAATGATGTTTATGCTCTAAAGAAAGCATCTCATTCAGGTCGGCTAGAGCAGGATCAAAGCCTAAGGCTTTCATGAAAATAAAGCATCGAGCACATTTAGAGCACGCGCTACACCACCGACGAGATTTAGCTCCTTCGTTATTGCAGTGGCAAGACATTTGATATTTCGCCAAATGGGGATATCTTTGGTATAATAGTTTAGTTACCGCAATTTCATGTAAGGGTTGAACTAAAGAGATGGCTTGCACCCCTCCCCCAGTAAGATTCTGTAACATAGTGTTAGACTGACGCATCCAATCAGTGCTTTGGTCATATACAGGAAGGCACTTGAATCCTTCTTTGTTATAATAGTAAGAATCACAGGAATATTCATTTCCGTAAACTACATATTTATGCTTATAATGGTAACTAAACGGAAGCAGGAAAAACAGGTATTCTGTGAGGACGGCAGACCAACCTAAGTCGGTATATTCTAAATCCCACAATGTATAATCCGCAATATCATTTAAATTACTGTCAATACAATAAACGTGCAGATTGAACTCTTTTTCAAACTTCTTTATCAAGTCATATTTATGTTGGTTCTGAAAAGTTTGAATTCTCTGTCCACGATAGATTACATCACAGTCCGGCTCGATAATGGTTACTGCTACCGGGTTCATCCCTAATTCCTGAGCTAAGCCCCAACTTACCAGGCTTTCTTTTCCAAAAGTAAGGGTATTAATGCTTCCTTCTTTCGTCTCAAAATTTTTAACTTCTAAAGGGGTAGGGCTGCCTTTAAATTCCGTCTCTAAGTTGGTTAATCGAGTGATATAATTAATAGTCTTCCCAGTATCACAATCTCCGCTATACAATAAACATTTCAATAAAACTTCCATGAAGAACGATTTGAACAAAGGTAAGGGGGTATTAAAAGAAACTTTTTTAGCGTTGAGCATGATCACTAAGTCTAAGGTAGAAAGATGAGAAATATTCTCTGCAACGACTTTTTTATAATCTTCCGGGAATTCTTTCCATAACTCTTCTGGAAATAGAACATGATATTTACGTTGTTCTGAGCCCCACTTCAATCCTAAGGTTAATCCTTGTTTGTTTACTTCACTATTGATCTTTAGTTTTTTGGTCTGGAGCATGCGTCGGAAAAGGCCCACTTTTTGAGATTCTTCGCTTACTTTGATTATTTTTCCAGAATTCTTCTTCGGCTGGACACTAGATACAGTTATTTCCGATTTTTGTTCTTCCGAACGACCTAGATGAACGCTACCTTTCTTATCGACGTGAATTTTTTCCATAATATTTTATCTACTTTTGGTAAACCAGAACTACTATAAATTGTTTTTTGTTCTGTAAACTAGGATAACATAACCCAAAAAGGTAGAAGATAAATAAAATAAATTATTAATTCACGCTACGCAACTGTGTTTCAATGTCCTTCAACTGATTTTCTAGTTCGTCTAGCTCGGAAGCGGAAGAAGGTGCACTAGAGAGAGAAACTCTTTCTATTGGTTCGTCTTCACGAGCATAAGGTTTTATCTCTTGCTTAGGTGTTTGTATCCCACGCAGTTTTCCCTTGGGCAAATATTTGCGTAATTTTTCGTCAACAAGAGTGTTCAACACGCGCAGATCCGTTTTTAACTGGGTAAAAAGGCTAACCTTTTCCTCTTGGATTTTTCTGAATTTCTCATACCCTTGCATGAAGATAATAATCTCTCGAACCGACTCGAGAAGATCTTTACGCAACATTCTTGGTTCACTGATTTGAACCATAAAGTTGGGATCTTTCTCTCCGTGTGCTTCTTTATGTTTAGGAGCAGTTCTTGCAGGTGTCATTTTTTAGAAATGTTCCGGTTCATTAAGCGAATGTTCTACGAAGTCGATTTTCTTTTCTACTTCGGCTAGATTGTTCTGCCACATCTCTAATTGGTGGTCTTCTTCATTCTTTAATTCGTTAATCTTCATCAACGTTTCTTTAGACTCATCGATTTTTTTACGGATAAGCTTGATTAAGTTCAAGACATCATCATATTCATCCACTTTTACAAATACGGGCATTCTTTCCATTTTATTCACCTTGATATTTAAATAGGGTTTTATCCACCTGCAATAAACGATCATGCGCTTGTTTCATCGCTTTCTTTAGCTTATCGAAGTTGCTTTCTTCATTATACTCGGAACTCTCTAAGTGGCGGTTAGCATCTTGAAGTTTGTTAAGGTTAACCTTTAATCCGTCTAACTCCCCTAACACGCGCTGGTATGCTTCTACCTTGATGAACAGCGGTTCGCTAGTATAATTTGGTACAGAAGATTGTACTGTTGCATTAGTCTGAGGCAGGCGAGGAGAACTTTCCGATAGGCTGTAAGGCTGGTCAAAACCAGCAGCAGCTTGGAGATGTTCCGGCTCGATCCCCGTTTCTCCACTAAAACTCTTGGAGAATTGAAAGGTTCTTTCATCGAAGGGCTTCCCCTCCGGTAAAGGCACCTTAGGTAATACTTTCTTTTTTCCGAA
>Ga0172375_10005168_pt1 | contig 18955 bp, 15 predicted proteins | sample LakKiv1m_FD_114537 | JGI IMG/M metagenome (GOLD analysis project Ga0172375, IMG submission 114537) | Freshwater microbial communities from Kabuno Bay, South-Kivu, Congo - kab_092012_11.1m | ecosystem: Environmental > Aquatic > Freshwater > Lake | place: Democratic Republic of the Congo...
TTCTTGCACGACTTTGACGGCACGCCGCTGCAAAGCGTAGCCAAAGGTGCGGTCGACCTGGGCAAGCTGCAAGACGAAGCCGAAAAGAAAGCCGCCGAGGAAGCCGCCGAAGCCTTCAAACCGCTGCTGGCCAAGATCAAGGAAGCGCTCAAAGACAAGGCCGAAGACGTGCGCGTCACCACCCGCCTGGTGGACAGTCCGGCGTGCCTGGTGGTGCAAGAGCACGGCATGAGCACCCAGCTGGCGCGCATGCTCAAGCAGGCGGGTCAGACCGCGCCAGACGTCAAGCCGGTGCTGGAAGTCAACGCCCACCACCCGCTGGTGAAGAAGCTCGACGGTTCACCCAACTTCTTCGACCTGGCGCACATCCTGTTCGACCAGGCGCTATTGGCCGAAGGTGGGTTGCCCGAAGACCCGGCCGCTTACGTCAAGCGCGTCAACGCGCTGCTGGTGTAACCCGCCGGCGTGCCGATCACTTCTGGGCCGGCACGACCCACGTTATTTCTTGGGCATCCAGGGGTTCCAACTGGCGCAGTTGCTGATCCAGCACCGCCAGCGTGGCCTCGGATGCATCTGAACCGCTGGTCTGGCGCGCCACGATGCGCGCTCGTAGCGTGGCCTCATCCGCCTGCGGCGCCAGGATGCCAAAGCCCGCCCCCATGGTCTGCGCCAGCGTCTGAAACGCCGCACGGTCAGCGCGCCGCAAAAATGTGGCATCCACCAGCACCGACCACCCCGCGCGCAACACCGCTTCGGCCTGCCGCAACAAGTGGTCGTAGATGCGTTGATGCGAATCGGGTGCATACAGCCCGGCGTTGAGACCCGACGCACTGGCCGCCAGCGCGCTCAAACCCGCCAGCCGTTTGCGTTCCACGTCCGAGCGCAGGCGCAATGTGGTGGCCGTGCGGTCGGCCAACAGCCACTGGTCGCTGACAAAGGTCTTGCCGCTGCCCGACAAGCCATGGGTGATCAGCAGTTGCGGCGTGCGCGGTGCCACCCAGGTTTGCGCCCGCCACAGCATCTGCGGCAATTGCGCATCACATTGCCCGGTTTGCAGGGATCGCAGCGCGGCGACCTTGGCGCGCACCATGGCACGGTACAGCGCGTACAGGCGCAGCAGCGGCACAGCAGCGTAGTCGCCGCTGCGGCTCAGCACCGCGTTGATGAACCAGCACGCCAGGCCGCCCTGGCGGTGCGTGAGCAGGTCCACGTAGACAAACGCCACGTCACTGAGCACGTCGATCCAGCGCAGGTCGTCGCTGAACTCGATGCAGTCAAACAGCCGCACCTGCTCCCCCTGCAGCATCAGGTTACCCAGGTGCAGGTCGCCATGGCCTTCGCGGATCCAGCCCTGCTGCTGGCGCGCGCGCAATACGGGCTCCAGCACGCGCAACTGCGTTTGCGTCCGGTCGCGCAAAGTATCCACCACCTCCGGGTCGATCCAATCCGGCGGCAGGCGTTGCAGCTCGTCAAAATTGGCCAGCGCAAAGTGCGCCACCACCTCGGGCGACCCAAAACGCGGGTGATTGATCGCACGCTCGGCATGGTCATGAAAATCCCCCAACGCCTGCGCTAGCGCGCTCAGGTGCGCGGGCTGCAGCCGCCCACTGGCGCACACCTGGTCCAGTCGGGCGTTCTGATCAAAGCGGCGCATGCGCACGGCAAACTCGATCGGTTCGCCCTCAACCTCAAAGCGCGGGTCGTGCGCCGTGCGATAAATCCCCACCACGTCCAGGTACAGGTCAGGCGCAAAACGCCGGTTCAGCCGCACCTCATCCTGGCAACGGGCCTGGCGCAGCGCCAGCGTGCTGAAGTCCAGAAACGACAGTTTGACCGGCTTCTTGATCTTGTAGGCAAAGTCCCCGGCCAGCAGCACCCACGAGATATGCGTCTGCACCAGCTCGACCTGATCGACCGGGTGCAAGTAGCGCCCCGGCTCCAGCAGGGCCTGAATCAGCGGCGGCAACGCGGTCTCCATGCGGCCAGATTTTGCTCTTGAAAACCCTGCACCACCACCCCAATTACCGTGTCGGAGGCTCTGGGTGGACACGCTTGGGGCCGATGTCCTGCAGCACTTTTCAATGAGGAGGTTACGATGAATGCACTGATGACACGCGGTGGTCTGTTTGACGACCTTTTCCGCGATATTGCCCCCGGCTTTTACGTCCGGCCGCTGCACGGTGATGGCTTGCCCACACCGTCGCAGATCAAAGTGGACGTTAAAGAAAGTCCCGACGCGTTTACCGTCCAGGCCGAAATCCCCGGTGTACCCAAAGACGCCATTCATGTGGCGGTGGACGGCAACTTGGTCACGCTGCGCGCCGAGATCAAGCAAGAAGACAGCGCGCGCGAGGGTGAGCGTGTGTTGCGCAGCGAGCGTTACTTTGGCGAGGTGTCGCGCAGCTTTCAGCTGGCGCAAGACATCGATCAGGCCAAATCCAAAGCCAAGTACGACAACGGTGTGCTGACGCTGACGCTACCCAAAAAGGTGGAGGTTGACAGCGCGCAACGGCTGACGATCGAGTGATAGGTCAGCACTACACCACCAGCGGCGGCTCCTGCATGGCCTCGATTTGCTCTTGAAGCATTTGCACCTGGCCCTGCCAGTAGTCGCTGCTGCCAAACCACGGGAAGTTGATGGCAAAGATCGGGTCGGCCCAACGCTTTGCCAGCCACGCGCTGTAGTGGATCAGGCGCAGCGTGCGCAGCGGCTCGATCAACGCCAGTTCTCGGCGGTCAAAGTCGCGCAGTTGCTCATAACCGTCCAGCAAATAGCCCAGTTGTTTGCTGCGTTGCGCGCGGTCTCCGCTGAGCAACATCCATAAATCCTGTACTGCCGGCCCCATGCAGCAGTCGTCCAGATCGACAAAATGCGGGCCCGGCAAGGCGCTGGCAGGCGCTTCCAACGGCGTCCACAAAATGTTACCGGGATGGCAGTCACCGTGCAGGCGCAGCAAACGCACCGTGCCACCTTCTGACGCATCATCACCCGTCGGGTCCGATGTATTATTTTTAAGGCTGTTTTGGCCTCCAGCCCAGACGTTTTCTGTGCAAGCAGCTATCAATTCAATGGCAGACTGACTGACCTTTTCCCAGGCTGAGCGCACATCCAGAGGCAGTTGATCGTGACTCAAAAGCCACTGGCGCGGCGAGTGGCCAAAGCGCGTGAGGTCCAGCGCGGGGCGTTGCGCAAAAGCAGCACTGGCACCGACATGGTGAATGCGAGCCAGATAGCGCCCGATCCACTCCAGCACGTCAGGATCATCCAGCTCGGGGCTGCGTCCACCCCGGCGGGGGCTGACGCTAAAGGCAAACCCAGCAAAATGGGCCAGGGTTGTGCCCTGCAACGCCAGCGGCGCCACCACCGGAACCTCGGCCGCGGCCAACTCATGCGCAAAGGCGTGCTCTTCCAGAATTTGCGCGTCGCTCCAACGCCCCGGCCGGTAAAACTTGGCGACCACCGCTTGCCCATCTTCCAGGTGCACCTGGTAGACGCGGTTTTCGTAGGAACTTAACGCCAGCAGTCGGCCGTCACCCATCAAGCCGACGCTGGCCAGCGCATCCAGCACCACGTCGGGCGTGAGCTGTTGATAAGGGTGCTCCGCCTGGCCCGGGCGGTCAGACATTGCAGTTGGCCCGCACTTCTTCCAGCGTGGTCGAGCCTTGCAGCACTTTGACAATGCCGTCCTGGCGCAGGGTGCGAAAGTCACCCGACTTGAACGCCTCGCGCTGAATCAACTCTGATCGCGCCGACGTCTGGATCAGGGCCTGAATGCCAGGGGTCACGCGCAACAATTCATGCAAGCCCAGCCGCCCCAGATACCCACTGCCCTGGCACTGTTCACAGCCAGCCGCCTGGTGCTGCTGCAGGCGACCGTTTTGGCCATAGTCCGCCTGCCACTGGCGCAGTACCCAGCCGCGCTCAGGGCGTTGGGCCGACGGGAAACACAACAGGTAGTCGTCCAGCAATTCTTGCAGTGCTTGTTCGCTGGTGTCCTGCGAGGTCTTGCAATGCGGGCAGGTGCGCCGTACCAGACGCTGCGCCAGCACAGCCAGCAACGAATCTGCAAAATTGAAGGGGTTCATGCCCATATCGATCAGCCGGGTCACGGTTTCGGCGGCGCTGTTGGTATGCAAGGTGGACAGCAGCAAATGCCCCGTCAACGACGCTTCGATGGCGATGTGCGCAGTTTCCTGATCGCGGATTTCACCCACCATGATGATGTCTGGATCCGCTCGCAGAAATGAGCGCAAGGCCTTGGCAAAAGTCCAGTCGATGGACGGATTGATCTGTACCTGACGCAAATCGGGCTGGGTGATTTCGATCGGGTCTTCGGCCGTCCATATCTTGCGTTCGGGTGTATTCAGATCACTCAGCACTGAATGCAGCGTGGTGGTCTTGCCAGACCCAGTCGGCCCCACGCACAACACCATGCCGTAGGGTCGGTTGACCGCCTCGCGCAGATGCTTCAGGTTGGTCGGCGTCAGCCCCAGGTCATCCAGAGCAATGGGGTGCGCCGACGACAGCAGACGCAACACCACATCCTCCATCCCGTTCGCGGTGGGAATGGTGGCCACGCGCAATTCCAGTCGATGCCGGGACGAAAACTTGTGAAAATCGATCTTGCCATCCTGCGGTCTGCGGCGTTCTGAGATGTCCAGATCGGCCATGATCTTCAGACGCGCCACCACCGCCGCGCGGTAAGTATGAGGCAACTCCAGATAAGGGCAGAGCAAGCCGTCACAGCGAAACCTGATGCGCACACGGGCGCGACCGGGTTGACTCTCAACGTGGATATCGGAGACGCCGCGCGCATGCGCCTCAATGATCATGGTGTTGACCAGACGAACCAGCGTGTTGTCCGACTGCGCCACGGCAACTTCCGGTTCCGGCACGGTCGGCAGATGACTTTCCTGAAACTCCATTGACTCCAGCAACTGGCTGCCAGACTCTGCCGACGCAGGGTCAGGGACATTCGCATGCTCACCCAACTGGCTCAGCCCGGCACGCTGATAGGCCGGTACGATAGCGCGGTTGATCTGCTCCGGATCTCCTAGCACCGCGACCACTCGGGTCTGCGATAAAAATTCCAGCTCTTCGAGCATGCCATTCAAAGTGGGGTCTGCTGCTGCGACCACCAGCAATTTCGGTCTGAGCACCAGCGGCAGCACATTCAGTCGCTGAGCGATCGCCAATGAGACCTTGTCCAATGCCGCCCCTTGCACCGGAAACCGCGCAACATCCACCATGGGATAACCCATTTTCCTGGCCAATGCGCTATTGAGCTTCTTCCGTGACAGATATCCAAGGTTCACCAGCAGTTGGCCCAGCGGGGTGGCATCGTCGTTTCTTTGCAGCGTCAGTGCCCGATGCAACTGGGTGTCGGTGACATAGCCCATCTGCGTGAGCGCCTCGCCGAGTCGCACCACCGGCATGCGGGCCTGTTGCTCCAGCGCCAGCATCAACTGCTCAACATCTACCAGCGCAGAACGCTCAGAATCATCGTCCCCCGGCTCGGCAGACTCTGCACTGGCAGATACCGGCTGATCGTGGACAGCCGTCGGTTTGGGCCATGCCTTGGAGAACTCGCTCGCGGCAGTAGCCGCTTTGGGCACAAATATCTGTTCGACCAGACCCAGCTTGTTCAGGGGCTTGAAAAGAAAGACGCCAAAATCGGTTTCGCGGTAACCCACGGTCCACCCCGCGAAAGTGGCACCGTCGATCCACTCAATACGATAACGGGCATAGTAGCGGTCGCCAATCACATCCGCCGATGGGCTGCCGTCCGCGCCATTTCTGGGTTGCAGGGGTGTTGTCAGTGTGACACTTCTGACTTCTGAAAACTGTAGCGCAACCGGAGCCTCAGTCAATGCCCGCTGCAGCAATACCATTTGCTTCAGTGCATCCATACCAACCAAAAAATAGCGTCTTCGACTACCGTCAATGGCATCTACCTCGCACGCCTGAGCCGACCTCCAGGGTAAGGGTTCGTCATAAAAATGAAACGGTGGTCGCGGCCAGCAACAAAATGCCGCAGGCCCTTCGGCTGTGTCGGAAGCTTTTGATGTCGGTTTGGTCAGACCCTGGGCCACCAAGGAATCTGTCGATGAGGGAACAGGTTTTTTCATGGGCTACGCCGAGGTTTTTTAGCAGGCGCTCATTTTGCATTTATCTCGCGCCCCGACCAAGCAATTTCAGCGGACACGTGAGATCCACCGCTGGGGGGTCAGCTCTAATAAGCGCCTGGGTTTTCAGCTAACGTGCGCTCCTATCCACACGATCAAGACAGTGCAGAAGCACTTGAAGGACTGGCATGTTCGACTACATCATCATTGGCGGCGGGTCAGCCGGCTGCGTACTGGCTGCCCGCTTGACAGAAGATCCCGGGGTCACCGTGGCCCTGCTTGAGGCTGGACCTGCAGACCAAAGCGTATTGATTCACTGCCCGGCCGGATTGGCGGTGATGGCAAACTTGGGGTTGTATGGCTGGAACATCAACACGGTGCCGCAGGCTGGACTCAACGGCCGCTGCGGTTATCAGCCCCGTGGCAAAGTGCTAGGTGGATCCAGCTCGCTCAATGCCATGATCTATGTCCGTGGTCAACGCCAGGATTACGATGACTGGGCCGCGCAAGGAAATCGCGGTTGGGGTTGGGCCGATGTGTTGCCCTATTTCAAGAAAGCTGAAAACAATGAACGGGGTGGCGACGATCTGCATGGCACCGGCGGTCCGCTGAACGTGATGGACTTGCGTAGCCCGCATCGGTTCGGCGGGCTGTTTGTGGACGCTGCCCGGCAGGCCGGATATCCGTTCAACCCCGATTTCAACGGTCCCCGTCAAGAAGGCGTTGGACCGTATCAGGTCACGCACGTGAACGGCGAGCGCTGCAGCACCGCCAAAGGCTATCTGACCCCAGCCCTGACGCGAGCCAACCTGCGGGTGTTCACGGGGGCACATACAACACGCGTCCTGCTTGAGAAAAAAAGGGCCATGGGTGTGGAATTTGTGCAGGACGGCTACGTGAAGCAGCTCAGGTGCCGGGGTGAGGTGTTGCTCTGCGCAGGTGCGCTGCAGTCGCCACAACTGCTGATGCTGTCAGGCATCGGTAACCATGACCACCTGGTGACGCACGGCATCGCAACCCAGCACCATCTGCCCGGCGTGGGTCAACACCTGCACGACCATCCCGACGTGGTGCAAGTGGTCCACGCCCCCCAGTTGACCGATCTGTTCGGTTTGTCGCTGACCGCCGCAGTAAACACGTTCAAAGGCATTTTGCAGTGGCGCCGTGAGCGCAGCGGCATGCTGACCACCAACTTTGCCGAGGCCGGTGGGTTCATCCGCAGCCAGCCCGATGAAGCACGCCCCGACCTGCAGTTGCACTTTGTCATCGGCAAGTTGATCAATCATGGCCGAACCCTCGCCTGGGGGCATGGCTATTCATGCCATATGTGCCTGTTGCGACCTTTGAGCCGGGGCAGCGTGCGACTGTCCAGCAAGGACCCGATGACCAATCCGCTGGTAGACCCCAATTTTTTCGGTGTCCGCGACGACATGGACCGCATGATTCGCGGCTTCAAACTGGCGCGTCACGTCCTGGCACAACCCGCGCTGTCGCAATTTGGCGGGCGCGAGCTGACAGCGACCGCCAGGGCCAAAAGCGATACCGACATCGAACAAGTCATCCGCGACTATGCCGACACCATTTACCACCCGGTGGGCAGTTGCCGCATGGGTCCAGGCGAGCTCGACGTGGTGGACGCCCAACTGCGCGTGCACGGTATCCAGGGCCTGCGCGTGGTGGACGCGTCGATCATGCCGCAAGTCGTCAGCGGTAACACCAACGCGCCCGTCGTGATGATTGCAGAAAAAGCCGCCGACATGATCCGTGCGGCGCGGCACAGCGACAGCGACGGCTGTGAAGCTCAGGCGTAGCGGGTCGCCATCGTGTCCAGGTGCACCGGCTTGATCTTGCTGGCCTGCCCGGCACAACCAAACGCCTCAAAGCGTAGCTTGCAAATACCCATGGCCGCCTTGCGCGCGGCGATCAGGCTTTTGCGCGGGTCAAACTCGCTGGGATTTTTGGCCAAACTCTCACGCATGGCACCCGTCATGGCCAGACGGATGTCGGTGTCGATATTGACCTTGCGTACCCCGCTGGCAATGCCACGCACGATTTCTTCCACCGGCACGCCGTAGGTTTCTTTCAGGTCGCCACCGTACTGGCGAATGATGGTCAGCCACTCTTGCGGCACGCTGCTTGAGCCATGCATCACCAGATGCGTGTCAGGAATTTGCGCATGGATCTGGGCAATACGTTCAATCGCAAGAATGTCCCCGGTTGGCTGGCGCGTGAACTTGTAGGCGCCGTGACTGGTACCAATGGCAATGGCCAACGCATCGACCCCCGTCTGCGCTACAAAGTCTTTGGCCTGCACCGGGTCGGTCAGCATCTGGTCGTGACTGAGCTTGCCCGCCGCCCCCACGCCGTCTTCCTCGCCCGCATCGCCGGTTTCCAGACTGCCCAGGCAGCCCAACTCACCCTCGACCGAGACGCCAACCGCGTGCGCCATCTCACATACACGACGCGTGACCGCCACGTTGTAGTCATAGCTGGCAGGCGTCTTGGCGTCTTCGCGCAACGAGCCGTCCATCATCACACTGGTAAAGCCACTGCGAATGCTCTGCTGACACACAGCGGGGGTAGCACCATGATCCTGATGCAGTACGACCGGAATATCAGGGTGAGTCTCCACTGCCGCCAGAACCATGTGCCGCAGATACGCCTCACCCGCGTATTTGCGCGCACCGGCACTGGCTTGCAGGATGACCGGGCTGTCGGTGGCCTGCGCCGCCTCCATGATGGCCTGAATCTGTTCGAGATTATTGACATTGAAGGCGGGTACGCCGTAATGATGTTCGCCGGCGTGGTCCAGCAGTTGACGCAGTGAAATCAAAGCCATGATGGGGTCCAATAAAAGTAGGTAAAAAGGGCGGTAGCCAATATCTAGCAATGATCTTGCGCTACAAAAATAAACTTAATCACGAAGACGGTCAGGCGCTGGCGCGCCGTTGCAAAATCTCGAATGCTGGCAACGTTTTGCCCTCCAATACCTCCAGAAACGCGCCACCACCGGTGCTGATGTAGCCCACATCTTTTTCAATGCCGTACTTGGCAATGGCCGCCAAAGTGTCACCGCCACCGGCGATACTGAACGCGCTGCTCTGCGCAATGGCCTGGGCCACCACCTTGGTACCGTTTTCGAACGCCGCAAACTCGAACACACCCACCGGCCCGTTCCAGACGATGGTGCCGGCCGACTTCAACTGCGCGGCCAGCACCGCAGCGGTGTGCGGACCGATATCCAGAATCATGTCGTCGTCTGCAACCTCAGATGCGGCCTTGACCGTGGCCGGCGCATCGGCGGCAAACGTCTTGGCGCACACGACGTCGGTCGGGATCGGCACCGCCGCACCCCGCGCCTTCATGGCGTCGATGACCGCTTTCGCCTCGGCCACCAGGTCCGGCTCGGCCAGGCTTTTGCCGATCTTCAGTCCAGCCGCAAGCATGAAGGTATTGGCAATGCCGCCGCCCACAATCAGGCCGTCTACATTTTTGGCCAGACTTTGCAAGATGGTGAGCTTGGTACTGACCTTGCTTCCCGCCACGATCGCCAGCAGGGGACGCTTGGGGTTGGCCAGCGCCTGGTTGATGGCGTCAATCTCCGCCGCCAGCAAGGGACCGGCGCAGGCCACGGGCGCATACTGTGCGATGCCATAGGTGGTTGCCTCGGCCCTGTGGGCAGTACCAAAAGCGTCGTGCACAAAGATGTCGCATAAGGCAGCCAGCTTGCGCGCCAGCGTTTCGTCGTTTTTCTTTTCGCCCTTGTTGACGCGGCAGTTTTCCAGCAGCACCACCTGCCCTGGAGCCACATCCACACCATCGACCCAGTCGGCACGTAACGGGACATCACGCCCCAACAGCTCGCCCAGCCGCTTGGCCACCGGTGCCAGGCTGTCGGCCGGTTTGAACTCACCCTCCGTGGGGCGACCCAGGTGGCTGGTGACCATCACGGCGGCGCCCGCGTCCAACGCCATTTGAATGCAGGGAACACTGGCGCGCACACGGGTGTCTTCGGTGATACGGCCATCTTTGTCCTGCGGTACGTTCAGGTCGGCGCGGATAAACACCCGCTTGCCCCGGGCGGCACCGTTGGCGGTCAGATCGGCAAAACGCACAACTTTCATCGTCTTTCTCCATTCATCAATCAAAAAAACAACCGAAACCGAGTCAGTTGACCGACGGCACAACGGTATCAGGCAGCGTCGCAGGTTGTCGATACGCCGCGCGGTGCGCCAACACCCGAACCGCCTCCACCACGCGTTCTGCGGTGATGCCGAAGTGTGCGTACAACTTGGGCGCTGGCGCCGACTCACCGAACGTGGGCATACCAATCACCATGCCGGTGCGGCCGACGTACTTGCGCCAGAAGTCCGGATGTGCCGCCTCAATGGCCACGGTGGGTAGTCCCAGCGGCAACACCATCTCTTGATAAGCGTCACTCTGACGGTCAAACACGTTGGTGCAAGGCATCGACACCACGCGCGTAGCCACACCCTGGGTCGCCAGCTCGGCCTGGGCTTTCATGGCAATTTCCAGTTCGCTACCGGTGGCCAAGATGACCGCTCGCGCCCCGGCCATATCCGACAGGATGTATCCACCCTTGGCGATCAGTTGAGCTTGCGCCGCTGCACTCAGGCGTGGCAGATTCTGACGCGACAGACATAAGGCACTGGGGCCGTCGCGCCGCTGCACCGCACAGGTCCAGGCTACCGCCGTCTCCAGACCATCGGCCGGGCGCCACACGTCCAGCCCCGGAATAATGCGCAAGCTGGGAATGTGTTCCACACTCTGGTGCGTGGGACCGTCTTCCCCCAGGCCGATGCTGTCATGGGTAAAGACATGGATCACGCGCAACTTCATCAGCGCGGCCATGCGAATGGCATTGCGGCTGTAGTCGCTGAAAGTCAGGAACGTGCCGCCATACGGCAGGTAACCACCGTGCAGAGCGATACCGTTCATGATGGCCGCCATGCCGAACTCGCGCACGCCATAGCTCAGATGATTGCCCCAGGTATCGCGCCCGGCACGGGTGCAGCCCTTGAAGTTGGTCAGGTTGCTCCCGGTCAGGTCGGCACTGCCGCCAAAGAATTCGGGCAACAACGGGGCTACGACGTCCAGCGCATTCTGGCTGGATTTGCGGGTGGCAAACGCGTTGGGATTGTCCGCAATCGCTTGCAGTCGGGCAGGCACTTGTTCAGCCCAATCAGCGGGGAGTTCACCGGCCATGCGTCGCAAAAACTCAACCGCCTGCGCCGGGTGTGCGCTGCGGTACGCTGCAAAGCAGTCATTCCACGCCTGCTCGGCCGCCACACCACGCGCAACCGCGTTCCAGGCGGCCGCAATGTTCTGCGGCACCTCAAACGGCGCCGCTGTCCAACCCAGTGCCGCACGCGTGGCGGCCACCTCGGCCGCACCCAGCGCCGCACCATGCACATCATGAGTCCCAGCCTTGTTGGGCGAACCCATGCCGATCACGGTCTTGCAGCAAATGAGTGTGGGCTTGCCATCGGGCAGCACGGCCTGCGCCCTGGCCGCCCGCACAGCGGCGTCTAACGCCTGCGGATCATGCCCATCGACCGCCGCAATGACGTTCCATCCATAGGCCGCAAAGCGCTGGGGCGTGTCGTCCGTGAACCAGCCCTGCACATGGCCGTCGATGCTGATGCCGTTGTCGTCATAGAACGCCACCAGTTTGCTCAGGCGCAGCGTACCGGCCAATGAGCACACCTCATGGCTGATGCCCTCCATCAGGCAGCCGTCCCCAAGAAAGACGTAAGTGAAGTGATCGACGATGTCCAGACCGGGCCGATTGAATTCGACCGCCAGCAGCTTTTCAGCCAACGCCATGCCCACCGCATTGCTGATACCTTGCCCCAGGGGGCCCGTGGTTGTTTCCACACCGGGGGTAACGCCCACCTCCGGATGGCCCGCCGTCTTGCTGTGCAGTTGGCGGAAGTTTTGCAGCTCGCTCATGGGCAGGTCGTAACCGGTCAGGTGCAACAGCGCGTACAGCAGCATCGACCCATGCCCGTTGGACAGCACAAAGCGGTCGCGATTAGCCCAGTGCGGATTGGCCGGGTTGTGCTTCAGGTGGCGGTTCCACAGCACTTCGGCAATGTCGGCCATGCCCATGGGCGCGCCCGGGTGGCCGCTTTTGGCTTTTTCCACGGCATCGACCGCCAGCATGCGGATCGCATTGGCCATCTGTGTAGCAAGTTCAGGCGAAGGTGTATTCATGAAGTGTCTCCAAAATTATTCTGCTGAGCGTATGAGGACAAGCGAGAACGCCGCGGAACTGGCTCTGCCAGGCCGCAGGCGTTGCCCCCCAGTGGGGGGTGGCGGCGCAGCCGACTCAGGGGGCGTTCTTCTTCCGCTCCATCATGCGCCAGACAAACGGCGTGAAGATGAGTTGCATGGCGAGCTCCATCTTGCCGCCGGGCACCACAATGGTGTTGGCACGGCTCATGAAGCTGCCGTCGATCATGCTGCGCAGATAAGGGAAATCAATTCCCTTGGGGTTGGCAAAGCGAATCACCACCATGCTTTCATCGGCAGTGGGAATTTCACGCGCGATGAACGGATTGCTGGTGTCAACCATCGGCACACGCTGGAAGTTGACGTGCGTGTGCTGGAACTGCGGACAGATGTAGTTCACATAGTCGGGCATGCGCCGCAAAATGGTATCGGTCACCGCCTCGGTACTGTAGCCGCGCTGCTTCTTGTCACGGTACAACTTCTGGATCCATTCGAGGTTGATCACCGGCACCACGCCGATCAGCAAGTCCGGGTACTGCGCCACGTTCACCTCAGACGTGACCACCGCGCCATGTAGCCCCTCGTAGTACAGCAAATCGGTACCTGTGGGCACGTCTTCCCACGGCGTAAAGGTGCCGGGATCCTGTTTGTAGGGCGCTGCCTCGTCAACGTCGTGCAGGTATTTGCGCCGCTTGCCGACACCGGTGGCGGCGTAGTCGCGAAACAGAGCTTCAAGATCCCCCAGCAAGTTGTTTTCGGGGCCGAAGTGACTGAAGTTCTTGTTGCCCGCAGCCTCGGCCTCGGCCGCCTTGAGTTTCATCGCCTTGCGGTCGTAGCGGTGAAAACTGTCGCCCTCGATGATGGCGGCGCGAACCTTCTCACGCCGGAAAATATTCTCAAAGGTCCGCGTGACCGACGTGGTGCCGGCGCCGCTGGAACCGGTGATGGCAATGATGGGGTGGCGTGCTGACATGATGGTGTCTCCTCAAGAGTAAAAAATCCTAGGCCTGCGTTTTCAGTCGCGGAACAGGCCGCGCTCAGCAAACAGCGGGTTCTCGAATCGCTCGGGGGCAGGTTCTGCATGGTAGCGTTCAATGCGCTCGACTTCGTTTTTGGAGCCAAAGACAAACCCGATGCGCTGGTGCAAGCTGGTGGGCTGCACGCCCAGCACCGGCACCTCACCGGTACTGGCTCGGCCACCCGCCTGCTCGATGATCATCCCGACCGGATTGGCCTCATACAGAAGCCGCAACCGCCCGGGTTTGGAGGGGTCCTTGGTGTCACGCGGGTACATGAAAACCCCGCCCCGCATCAGGATACGGTGCGCTTCGGCCACCATGGAGGCGATCCATCGCATGTTGAAATCCTTGCCACGCGGGCCAGTTTTACCGGCCAGGCATTCATCCACATAGCGTTTGACCGGGGGTTGCCAGAACCGCGCATTGGAAGCATTGATGGCAAACTCTTGCGTGTCTTGTGGAATGGTCAGTTTGGGATGTGTCAGCATGAACTCGCCCAGATTCGGGTCCAACGTAAAACCGTTCACTCCATCACCGACCGTCAACACCAGCTGCGTGGTGGGACCGTACAGCGCGTAACCTGCTGCAACCTGTCGGGCACCGGGCTGGAAAAAATCACCGTCGACCACGTCCCGACCACTGTCGATCACGTCTTGGGGCGCACGCAGGATCGAAAAGATGGACCCGACCGATACGTTGACGTCGATGTTGCTGGAACCATCCAGTGGATCGAACACGATCAGGTATTTGCCGCGCGGGTACTGCGCCGGAATCTGGTACGGTGTCTCCATTTCCTCTGACGCCATACCCGCCAGGTTGCCGGCCCATTCGGTACGGCGCATAAAGACTTCATTGGAGAGCACGTCGAGCTTTTTTTGAGTCTCGCCCTGCACATTGATCGAACCACCGCCCTCGTGATTGCCCCCCATGCCAGCGAGTTCGCCAAACGCCACCGCCTTGGCAATTCCCTTGCAGGCCAGCGCGACGTCGAGAATGAGCGCATTGAAATCGCCGCTGGCACCGGGGTGCCGACGACGCTGCTCAATCAGAAATTGGGTCAAGGTCGAGCGGTTGGATCGTAGGGTCAAGGGCATAAAAGTCTCCGGTTAATATTGATTTGATAGCAACTTGGTTTTTTAAATTAGGGGCCAGAGGCAAATTCACGTTACCCCTGATGGGCCGCCTTGCGTAGCGCCTGCATGATCCCCTTGTAGCCCCCGTCAGCGTCGGGAGCACCAAAAACAGCGCTACCGGCCACGCACGTGTCGGCACCGGCTGCGACGATGTCGCCAATGTTGTCCACCTTGACGCCGCCATCCACTTCAAGCCAGATGTCGCGACCGCCAGCCGCTTTGTGAGCCGCAATACGCTGGCGCACGGTACGCAGCTTGTCCAGCGTGCTGGGGATGAACTTTTGTCCACCAAAACCCGGGTTCACGCTCATCAACAAGACCATGTCCAGCTTGTCCATCACATGGTCGAGCCAGTCCACCGGTGTGGCCGGGTTCAGCACCAAGCCGGCCTTGCACCCCAAGTCACGGATCATCGCCAGGCTGCGGTCCACATGGCGCGATGCTTCCGGGTGGAAGGTGATGAGATTGGCGCCAGCCTTGGCGAACAGCGGAATGATGGCATCCACAGGTTCCACCATCAGGTGAACGTCAATGCCGATCTTCACATGCGGACGAATTGCTTCACACACCAGCGGACCAATGGTCAAGTTGGGCACATAGTGGTTGTCCATCACGTCAAAGTGCACCAGATCAGCGCCAGCGGCCTCAATGGCACGAACCTCTTCACCCAATCGGGCGAAGTTGGCGGAGAGAATGCTGGGGGCAATGCGCAAGACGGGCTTTTTCATGGCGTTACTTTCTGCTGTTGAAGTGGTTGGCTGAGTGTCGCTGGCGTCAGGGCTGCACGGGCGCTCCCCGCAGGGCATGCCATTGCCGCAAGGAGGCCAGTTGAGCATGAGTCAAGTCGGGCAGTACCTTGAGCGCGCCATCAAAATTGTGGTGTGCGGTAAACCCGTTGGGTGTGACGATGGTGGCCAAACCCGCCGCCGTGGCGGCGCGCAAACCGTTGCTGGAGTCTTCAAACGCCAGGCAGGAACATGCAGGCAATTGCAGCGCTTCAAGCATCTGCAAATACACCTGCGGATGAGGTTTTTTCAAAGGTGCGGTCGACGCATCACCGATCGCGCTGAAGTTCAACCGCCAATCCGAGCCCATGGCATGACGCAGCAGCGCAGCAATGTTGACCGGCGACGTGGTGGTGGCAATCGCCAACTGCAAACCAGCCTTCAGTGCTTCGTCCACCAACGCCAACACACCCGGGCGCAGTTGTACCGCCCCGCTGTTGATGGCGTTTTCATAGTGTGCGGTCTTGAGCTCGTGGATGCGCGCAATGCGCTCTGACAACGCCAGCGTACTCAACGGTCTGACGTCGGCGTGCACCTGATTCCAATAGTGCGCGATACGCTCCTTGCCGCCCGAAATCTCCAGCAAACCGACATACATCTCAGTGGTCCAGACCCAGTCCATGCCCAGCTCCAAAAAAGCCTGGTTGAACGCTGCCAGATGCACGCTTTCGGTGTCGGCCAACGTGCCGTCCACATCAAAAATCAAAGCTTGCAACGCTCCAGCGGACATGGATGTTTCCTTGAAAAAACGGGTCTGGATAATGATGACTTGGGTTGACTTTAATCGCCCGGACTCATAAACTCTAATCACGTTTTTTTGATTAATCATCAGATTAATCTGATATTTATCACCAACGGAGTAACCTGTGCGGCCCTACACGTTCAAACAGATTCAGACCTTTCTGGAAGTGGCCCGCCAGCGATCGGTGTCCAAAGCCGCCGAACGTCTCTTTGTGACCCAGCCCGCCGTGTCGATGCAACTGCGTCAACTCGAAGAAGCCTTCGGCCTGGCTTTGGTGGAGCCGCAGGGACGCAACATTCAGTTGACCGTGGCGGGCGAGGCATTCCTGACCTACGCCAGCGCCGCCATGAGCAAGTTCAAGGACTTGGAAGCGCTGATGGCCGAACACATCGGCCTCAAAAAAGGGCGCATCGACCTCGCAGTGGTCAGCACTGCCAAGTACTTCATTCCCATGCTGTTGATGCGCTTTGGCAAACTCCACCAGGGAATCAACGTCAACCTGAGCATCGACAACCGCGACAACGTGCTGGGCCTGCTGGCGCGCAATGAAGCTGATCTGGTCGTGATGGGCCGCACCCCCAGTCACCTGGACTGTCAGGCCACCGCTTTTGCCACCAATCCGCTGGGCATCGTTGCACCGCCAGACCACCCGCTGGCACGGCGCAAGAAACTGCCATTTGGCACGCTGGCCGAGTGCCAGTTTGTGGTTCGAGAGGATGGATCAGGAACCCGCGCCGCCATGCAGCGCCTGTTCGACGAGCATCAGACACCGCTGCAAGTCGTCATGACCATGCCAAGCAACGAAACCATCAAGCAAGCGGTGATGGCCGGCATGGGTCTGAGTTTTCTGTCGTTGCGCACGGTGCGGCACGAATTGGCCAGTGGCCACTTAACCTTGTTGGACATTGCGGGGTTACCACAAATCAATCACTGGTTTGTGACGCACCTGCGCGGCAAAAAATTGTCGCCCGCTGCGCAGGCATTCAAGACATTTCTGGTGGAACAAGCCGGTCCCCTGATGGACAGCTGGAGCTAGTGACGCACACCAGCACGGGCGGAGTCGCCCGTTCCAGCCGGACTCAATGGTGGCCGCAGCTGCCACCCACTTTCTCTGGCATCGGTGCGTCGCGATCCACACCCGCTTCCTGCAGGCGGCGCTCGTAGTCAGCCCATAGTTGCTCCTGTTGCGAACCCAAAAAGTACAGGTAATCCCAGGAATAAATGCCGGTGTCATGCCCGTCTGAAAACGCCGGCTGAACCGCGTAGTTGCCCACCGGCTCCAGTCCGGTCAAGGTCACATTGCGCTTGCCGGTTTGCAACACTTCCTGGCCTGGGCCGTGACCGGCCACTTCGGCCGACGGGCTATATACCCGCATCAGCTCAAACGGGATACGAAAAGTCTGCCCGTCCGAAAAGCTCACCTCCAGCACCCGCGACTGCGCGTGCACGGTGATGTCTTGCGGCACCGGCGCGCCCTGTTGCAAACCAGCCATGACCTGTTACCTCTTTTAAACAATTTGCCGAGATCTTCACCAAAGCTCAAACCGCTTTGAACTTTTTGCGCAACCACTTGAGCAGCTCCAATTGATCCGCTACTGAGGCCCGGCGCACCTGGGTCAAAAGCTTCAACAAATCGGGCCGCTGCAAGGTCACATTGGCTGCGCCCTCATTGCAGACTGAACAGATTGCGCGCAAATTGCCCGCATCGTCGGTACCGCCCATGCTTTTGTCCAGAATATGCCCCAAGTGCAAGCGCGTCTTGCGCGTGGCGTCATAGGGATGCGGCTCACCCGCAACAGCACCGCACATCTGGCATGTAAAACCGTTACGGTCAAGCACATAAGCGCGCACTTCCTTTGAAACGTCACGGGCAAATGCGGGCTGTGGCTTGGCGGTTTCAAGCAGATATTCCCCTGGCTTCAGATTTGCCCGATCGTTGTGCGTCAAGATCAGGTAGCCTTCTTCGGTACGCAGTTCACGTACGCGACGAGCCCATTCACTGATATCTCCTGCTACCGCACGCAGTTCGTGCGAATCCATGACGCGCCCCAAATTGGCCAAAAAATGCAATCTGAGTTTGGCTCGGGCACCCTGGCGACGAGGGGCGTAAACCGGTGAATGCATGGTTAAGCCGCCCGCCGCAACGGGACATCCCCTTTAGCCATGCGAATCGCATTCGCAATTTGAGAACCGACCGCGTACGCCACCGGCGCAGGAAACGCATTGCCGACCTGACGGTACGCAGCGGTTTTACGGCCCGCAATTTGCCATTGATCCGGAAAACCTTGAATGCGCGCCGCCATACGCACCGTCAACCTGGGTACCCCGTCAAAATCCGCCTCTGGAGGAGCGTCCGCCAGGCCCGCGCCATCGACCCCCAAAGCTGCCCATGCTGCTCTTGCGCGAGAGGGACCCAAGTCTGGACCGCCATGCTTTTTACTACCTCCAACCAACGTCGGGCCAATATTGTTGGCGCGCAGGCGCCATGCGGATGCGCCAGCCCAACCGGCTCCAGACATCAGATCAAACAAAACATCACCGACGGTCGGTGGGAGCGTCTGTTGGGGCGCCGGCCAACGAAAAAATTTTGCCACTTCAGGACGCAGCGCGACCAAATTGACCCGGGGGCGAAGCTGGGGCACACCGAAATCAGCCGCATTCAACAAATTCCAACTCGACCAATAGCCCAGGTTTTTCAGGCGCGCTTGCAGTTGAGCCCGGTACGCAGAAAAGACCGGGTCGAGCAGACCGCGCACGTTCTCTAGCATCACCGCCATCGGTCGGACTTCTTCAACCACTCGCAATGCCTCAGGGAAAAGGTCACGCTCGTCATCCGCCCCCAATTGCTGCCCTGCCTTGGAAAAAGGTGGGCACGGCACGCCTCCAGCGACCAAA
>Ga0172375_10005171_pt1 | contig 18950 bp, 16 predicted proteins | sample LakKiv1m_FD_114537 | JGI IMG/M metagenome (GOLD analysis project Ga0172375, IMG submission 114537) | Freshwater microbial communities from Kabuno Bay, South-Kivu, Congo - kab_092012_11.1m | ecosystem: Environmental > Aquatic > Freshwater > Lake | place: Democratic Republic of the Congo...
ATGTGTATGGGACATGGCAGGTCTCCTTCTGGGTGTGAGTTGGTCGTGCTTCTCAACATACCAGAAATCCTGTCATGTCCTACTCTTAGCTCAGGCGGTGCGTTTTGAACTTGAATCTACCTGGGGCTTGGTCGGGGGGAGTGGAGCGTTGGTTTGGCCGCCTACGCGAAAAAATATACAGGCGTTGACTACTCGGGCAAGACGGTTGAATACGTACGTTATGAATTATCCAGTTTGGCTGCGACAACCAACGATGCCGCTGTCGTGCAAGGAGATGTGCTATCCTTGGCGTTCGAGGAAAATTCTTTTGATGCTGCATATTGCATTGGCGTACTTCATGCAACTCCGGACGCACGGCAAGGATTTCGGGAGCTGCTTCGCGTTTTGAACCCCGGGGGCACATTGAATATCATGCTTTATGGGCAGGTGCAGCCACGAAATATTATTCGCGATGCGTTGTTTTATGTTTCAAGGCTTGGACAATGGGCAGAAAAGCTGATCCTCAAGTTGGTTCTGAAAATGGAAAGATGGCATTTGCCGGACTCTTGGTTATTTAATGCGGATGGCAATATTGTATTGTACAAAGACTGGTATTTTGCCCCAATACAAAGTCACCACACTATCCGGCAAATCTCTAAATGGGCGCAGCAGGAGGGTGCAGAGATTACCTATGTTTTTCTCGACCCATATCGAAACTCCCTAAAAAGACATCAACGTTGGGCCTATGGCGAAATATTAGGGAGGTTTTTTTGTCCAGATTTCATGGTTAGCGTCAAGAAGCGGACGGCTAATTAGAATGAACATTCTAGGAATAACCGGATTTTTTCACGACCCATCCGCAGCCTTGCTCGTCGATGGCAAGCTGGTCGCCTTCGTCGAGGAAGAGCGGCTGGTTCGCGTCAAGCATGCCAACGCGACCTTTCCGGAGCGTTCGATCGAGTATTGCCTGCAGGCTGCCGGAATCGGTTTTGGCGATCTGGATGCCATCGTCTGCGAACACGACATGGATGTCATTCTTTTCCACGATCCGGAGATGGAACCGTACCGCCAGACATTCAAAAAACATCCTGAGCTTCAAACCTGGCATCGCGAGATATTCGAGGGTGCCAAGGGCCGCTTTCTGGATTTCGCATTGAAAAAGGGCATACGCAAGGCTATCTTCGCGCCCCACCACCACACCCACCTATCCACTGCATACTACGGCAGCGGGTTCGAGGAGGCGCTGGTTTTGTCTATAGACGGGCGCGGCGATACCCAGAGCGCTATCATCGCTCACGGCGTGTCGGGAGAGATACGCATTCTTGATGAGGTACCGCTACCAAACAGTCTGGGTCTGTTGTATGCCGGCGTGACGAAGTTTCTGGGTTACACCCCCTTTGACGGGGAGGGCACGGTCATGGGGCTTGCCGCCTACGGGGAAGACGCTTATCGGGACTTCTTCGACGAGCTGGTTGGGCGCGATGGTCATCGATTCATCGTACGGCCAGATGCGGCCTTCAATGAGCTGATCGACCCGCTTTGCAAAGGCGTCCGCAGTCCGCTGGAGGCCAGATTCGGAGCGCCTAGGGTATTCAATCCGGATCCACGCAACGGCGTGGACGAGAATATTGCTGCGTCGCTCCAAGCTTGTGTCGAACGCGCGATGGCTGATTATCTGCGGCATTACATCGAAGCGACCGGCGTCAGGAAACTGTGCATAGCCGGAGGGGTGGCGCTCAACTCCAAGATGAACGGCCAGTTGTTCAGGCAGCTCGGTCTCGAAGATATCTATGCATTTCCGGTGGCAGGCGACGCGGGGTGCGCGATCGGTGCTGCGATGTGGTATGCAAAGGCGGTGCATGGACAGCGCGTTTCTCCGATATCGCACGCCTACTATGGCCCGGCGCCGTCGGACGAGCAGATTCGGCTGGCACTGGAGAAGAGCGGCTTAAAGTACGCAAAGATAGACAACATCGCGGAAGCTGCTGCGGGCCTGCTCGCCGAGCACAAGATCGTTGGATGGTTTCAAGGGAAAATGGAGGGGGGGGCTCGCGCATTGGGTGCCCGGTCCATTCTGTCGAACCCCACCAGCGTGTCTGACAAGGATGCCGTGAATATCCGGGTCAAATTTCGCGAACCTTGGCGGCCATTCGCACCTTCTCTTCTATATGAGAAACGCCAACGCTATACAGGCTCCTTGGTCCACGCGCCGTTCATGACAGTTACGTTTGAAGTGCCGCTGTTAGCACGAAAGGAAATACCAGGTGCGATGCATGTTGATGACACGATACGCGTCCAGACAGTTAAGCTTGAAGACAATGCGCTGTATTACGAAGCCATAGCGGCTTTTGAGAACAAGACAGGAGTTCCTGTGCTGACCAACACCTCTTTCAACAGGAAGGGCGAGCCTATAGTAAATTCACCGGAAGAAGCACTGGCGATGTTCGGAGCGACCGATATGGATGCGTTGGCGATAGGGCCATATCTGGTGACCAAAAAATGATATTTGACCAGTATAGTCGGTACAAAGCCTGTGCTGATTTGCTTCGACAAGTTGGCCTCGAAGCAGGCAGCACGATCCTTGATGTCGGCAGCGGGCCGGAATGCCTCTTCGGGCAGTTCGTGCATGAGAATGCGATCACCTATGTCGATCCGCTGATTCCATCTGGCAGCGCACCAGGCTTGATTCATGGCAATGTGTTTACCACCGAGCTGGATGGCATGATTTTCGATCATGTAATTGCTGTCGATGTCCTGGAGCATGTTCCGCCGGAACGCCGGCATGCATTCCTGACGCGGCTGTCATCATTGTGTGGTAAGACGCTGATTCTCGGATTCCCCTCCGTTGACGCATGCGATGCGGCGGGTACCGACAAGACGATAGACGATCTCTATATGTCGGTCACCGGCCATGATTACCCCTGGCTCGAGGAGCATCGGAATTTCGGTTTGCCTTCGCTGGCCGGAACGCTGAAGCGATTGGGCAGCCAGGGCTGGCATTGCCAGACAATTGGGCATGGCCACGCACCGTGGTTGCGTGAGTTGCTGGGCTTTGTTGTCTGTGCGCTGGACAGGCCTGACATGTTGCCCATTGTCGAGGCACTTAGTTACAGATTCAACAACGAACTTTATCCGTATGATTTTCGAGCGCCATTCTACAGGCATTTCATCGTTGCCACGCGCACCGCCTTGGGTCAGCCCCTGTCGATACCAGCAAGCGGGAAGATCGAGGTGGCTGAAAAGACCTATTCCTCGATTATGAGTGAGGCGCAGCAACAATATTTCATTTCCTCTCTCCGCCGCATGGCAGAGCAGGATGCCAGAATTACAGAGCAGGATGCCAGGATCACAGAGCAGGATGCCAAGATTACAGAGCAGGATGCCAAGAGAATGGCTAATATCATTCATGCATATCTGCCAGATAATAATCTTCAGGAAATCTCCGTCTGGGCGGTCCGCATTCATCAAAGCCCTTTCAAGTATGGCATAAAAAAATATGGATATAGCCTGGCTAAACGTATTTATCGCGCTTTGCCGCTTGAACCGCGCACGAAGGCCAGGCTCCGGGAGAAGTTTCAGGCATACATGAGTGTGCTTCGCAATCGTTCGTCCGGCGGCGCGGTAGCTGAGTTGCCGGACGATCAGATTATCTGGCCATCGCCTGCGCCTTCCCGCCGTGACTTATTCATCTTCGCCGTCATAGACTGGCATTTCCGCACCCAGCGTCCGCAGCAGCTTGCGCGCAGTTTTGCCAAGGCGGGCAGTCGGGTGTTCTACTTCAGTAACGTCTTCATAAACCATCCCCAACCGGGCTACCGGTTGGAACAGCTGGATCCGGCTTTGCCCCTTTACCAGATCAGCCTGCATGTGAAGGGAGCGCCGACGATTTATTTTGAGCCTCCCACGCCGGAAATTGAAGCGATGTTGCAGGCCAGCATGTCGAGGCTGCTTAGCAATTTCGAGGCTGTCTCCACTCTGTCGCTGGTGCAGCATGCGTTCTGGTTCCAATTGGCCAAGAGTTTGCCCAATACCTGGCGCATATACGACTGCATGGATTACCATAAAGGGTTCGGCAATGTGCCGGAAAAGTTGATCGAGACGGAAAAGGATATACTGCGGCATGCCGATCTGGTCATGGTGACATCCTCTTGGCTGAAGGATTTTGCGCGGGGCTACAATACGAATGTGGCGCTGGTGCGCAACGCGGCTGAATTCGATCATTTTGCTGGCCGGCCGGCAGCTATTTATCGAGATGCCGCGGGCAGAAGGATTATCGGCTATTACGGCGCCATCGCGGAATGGTTCGATCTTGAGCTTGTCCGGGCTGTTGCGCAAGAGAATCGCAATTGTTTGGTGCTACTCATCGGCAATGACACCGAGGGTGTCGGGAAGGCCCTGCGCGACCTGCCAAACGTGGTGTTTACCGGCGAGGTGCCCTATTCGCGGCTCCCGTATTACCTGTATGCCTTCGATGTTTGCCTGTTACCGTTCAAGGTTATGCCGTTGACGCTGGCGACCAATCCGGTCAAGATTTATGAATACCTGTCCGCCGGCAAGCCGGTCGTGAGCGTCGACCTGCCAGAGATTGAGCAGTTCGGCGAGCTGGTGTATCGCTGCGCGACACACCAGCAGTTTCTGCAGCAGGTGGTGCAGGCCATGCAGCCGGAAAACAACTCGACTGAGCTGGTAAGCGCTCGCAAGGCATTCGCGGCAGCGCAGACCTGGGATCACCGGATTACCGAGTTGAACGAGGCTTTGGTCAGGTTGCCGCTGCCGAAGATCAGCGTGATCGTGCTGACATACAACAATCTGGGACTCACCCAGGCCTGTCTGGAAAGCCTGCTGAAGCAGACCGACTACCCGGGGCTGGAAATCGTTATCGTGGATAACGCCTCCACTGACGACACGCCTCAATGGCTGCAATCTTTCGGGCAGAAGCATCCGGAGGTGAAAATCATCCTGAACGTGAATAATCTGGGGTTCGCTGCTGGCAACAATGTCGGCCTCGCCGCGGCAACCGGCGACTATCTTGTGCTGCTCAATAATGACACCGTGGTTACGCGCGGCTGGGCGCTGACACTGATGCGGCATCTGCGGTCCGATCCATCCATTGGCCTGATCGGACCGGTGACCAACAATATCGGCAACGAGGCACATATCGGAATTGCCTATTCCGATATGGGAGAGATGCAGGCCAAAGCCACGGCCTATATCGCTCGGCACCTCGGCGAAGTGATACCGTTGAGAACGGTGGCATTCTTCTGCGTGATGATGTCGCGCCAGACATATGAGCGTGTCGGTCCATTGGATGAGGCATTCGGGCGCGGCTTTTTTGAAGACGACGACTATTGTCGCCGCATTGAGCAGCTCGGCTTGCATGCGGCCTGCGCCGAAGATGTGTTCGTCCATCACCATCTCTCCGCCTCGTTCAACAATCTGAAGCAAAAGGAGCGCCAAGAACTGTTCGAGGAGAACAAGAAGACCTATGAAGCCAAATGGGGCACATGGATCCCGCATGGTTATCGCAGTCAGGAAGCTGTATTACAAGTGCCGTCGAAACCGGAGGAGCCGGTGCCGGAGATTTTCGCCGGGCAGCAGCACCTCGCCGGGCGCTGTATCGTCTGCGGCAAGGTAACGCGCTTCTTCTACCCCGATCCCGCGCTGTGGCGCGAATCGCTCACCTGCGAACATTGCCGCACCACCAGCCGCTATCGCTCCATCGCGCGTGGCCTGCTGCGTGCCATTGAAGAACGTTGCGGCGTGTCGGCCGATGCGCTTGCAATCCTGCCCGCCGGGGCAGCGGGGCGAATGCGTATCTATGATACCCAGCCGCCGTTCTACTACACCCCTTGTGCTTATCCGTTGCCGGATTTGCTCAAGACGGTGGACTGGATTGAGGTTGATATCTCGCAATACAAGCCGGAATGGCCCCTGGGAGCCGCTCTCGCCAAGGGCATCACCAACCAGAACCTGGAATGCCTTACCTTTCCGGATGAGTCGTTTGATGTCGTCATCACCAGCGATGTGATGGAGCATGTGCGGTTGGACGACCGCGCCCACCTTGAGATATATCGCATACTAAAACCGGGCGGCATCTATCTTTTCACCGTGCCTCACCTGCGAGACATGGAGCGGACCCTGGTGAGGGTTCGAGTGGAGGATCCGGAAGACCCTGCTAGGGATGTGCACCTGTTGGCGCCGGAATATCACGGCGACACCAATAACGAGGGAGGTGGCGGAGTACTCTCTTACCGCGTTTACGGGCGCAACCTTGAGGATAGTTTGCGGGAGATCGGCTTCGAGGTTGAATACTTCAAGGAAGATGTCACCGATGCTGGTATCTTGAACTCGGAGTTGTATTATTGCCGAAAGACAGGGTAACAATTCATGGTGAAAGCCAATCAAGTTCTAAACGATGTGCTTATTGCGGTTTTGCAAAAACTGGTGTGGGCGGATATTGAGACGCGCCGAAAACTTCAGGAACATGGCGTGTCCGTAACGCCAAGCAATTTTTATTCTACGATTCCTTCAATCAAGGAGGTTGAGGAATCGTATGAGTATTCTAGCGGTCAAGTTCCATACCCGAGCGAGCAGTTATTTTCGGATAGGCGGTTATTGGAAGAGCTTATTGCCTTGACGACTTTTTCTACGGAGTTTTCTCCGCCTAGAGAGGGGGAGGAAAATAGCTGCACGAATTTTTTTTGGAATAACAGCCAATTTAGTTATAGCGACGCAATGTCTTATTATTCTTTCATCCGTCGTTATAAACCGGCACGGGTAGTTGAGATAGGGAGTGGATTCTCTTCGCTTGTGGCAATTGAGGCGTTGCAAAAGAACCAAGAGGGAGAACTATGCTGTATAGAACCCTACCCCCGACCGTTTTTACTGCAAAGGGAAGATATTCGTTTGATGCAAAAAAAAGCACAGGATGTCAGTGTCGAGGAATTGAATGAACTATTGAGGGATGGAGATATATTATTCATAGACTCGACTCATACCGTTAAAACGGGTAGCGATTGTTTGCATATTTATTTGCGGTTGCTCCCCATGGTAAAACACAACATAATTGTTCATGTTCACGATATATTCCTTCCATTTGGTATGCCAAAAAGCTGGATACTTGAGCATCAATTATTTTGGACAGAACAATATCTCCTGTTGGCGTTATTGACAGATAATCATAAGTGTAAAGTTTTGTTCGGAAGTGCATATCACATGGCGCGTAATGCGACTGCATTGGGCAAATTTATGCATGATCGTAATTCGCCAGGTGGTTCGAGTTTTTGGTTCAAGTATTCAGGCCACCATAGCTAGCAAAGACTAGATGGCAGTACTATCAAGGGCTTGGGGAATTTGAAAGCGTCCATCTTTACCGAAAGGTGCGATTCTATATTTTTCGTGATATCTGGAGATGATGGACATGGCTTTGAATGAAACAAAGATTGTGTGAGAGAGCGGGATGGGGAAAAAAGAACAATTATTGGTGGCGATCCTTTTTCTCATCTGCTTGGCTGTGTTTACCCGTGCCGAGAACGTGAACTATTACGTCAGTCAGCTCGACGCGGCGATGATGGTCGGGAATATCGAGGCCACATACTCCGAAGGCCGTCCGGTTTCCCAGATCAATGCTTCCGTGCTCAAGGCGCTGGCCACGGTGATCGTGCAGGAGGCGGAAGAGGTCTGCGCCCAGCCGCTGCGTGAGGATGTCGTGGAGCGGGTGGAGATGCTTGGGCGCCATGGTTATTTTGTCCTGTATGCGCTGGCACCGCTCAATGCCTTTGTGTCCGCCTCTGTCATCGCATCGGCCTTTCAAGCCTTGGCTTTCGTCGGCCTGCTGTTCGCCATCTATCTGTTCCTGCGCAAGGAACAGCTTGCTATCCCGGCGACCCTGCTGTTCGTTTCCTTCGTTGCAGCCCATCCGGCGTGGTCGCTATCCGCGTTCGGCCAGTTTTATCCGGATCGCTTCTTTATCCTCGCCGGCTTTGTCTATGCAGTGCTGCTGCACCGTCGCCTATCCGGGAAGCAGGTTCCTTTCTGGATGTTGTTGCTGACAGCTTTGGTTGCATCATCGCTGGTCGAGCGTGCCGCGATCATGATCGGCATTTCTACCTTGGGCATGCTGCTCCTACACCGGGACTGGCGCGGTTGGAGCCGCAAGGACATCCCGCTGGCCGGCATTGCCACCGTTACCCTGCTGTATGCGCTGCTCTATATGAAGCTGGTTCAGCATAACGCCGACTATGCTTCATTTTCTTCACAGGCACTGTCCTTCTTCAGCAACATCCAGAACAACGAACCTTTTCGCCTTGGATTGCGGAAATATCTGTGGGTCAATCTTCCGTACCTGATCCTTGCCTTGTTCGAATGGCGCATGGCGCTGCTGGCGTTGGGCATGATGTTGCCCAACATGATCGGCTCGATAGGGGGCGCGGAAAAGATTGGCTGGTCCACGCATTACCATGCCCTGTATTTCCCCTTCGTGGTCGCTGCGGCCAGTATGGGCTTTATGCGGCTGTGCCGGATAATCAACGGCGGCTGGCAGCGCAAGGCGCTGTTCTCCGGGGTGGCGGTGTTGGCGCTCTATGTGGCAGCGATCAGTCCTTACGTCATATCGCCAATGTGGGGGGCAAAGAGCGACAACATCAAGAGTAATGCGTTGTTCAAGGCGCCTGCCATCGTCGCCGGCGTGGGCGATGATCTGGGGGTAAATATCCATGCCGATTTCAACAAGGCAGCAGCGGAAGTGATCCCCGCGAACGTATCAGTCAGCACCTATGAGGGCATGATGCCCGCATTACTCGGTAATGGCCGGGTGCTGTATTACTATCCGCTGGGTATCGGCAATGCCGATTATCTAATTGTCAGTTTCGTGCGTGATGACAACGAGGTGCTCAAATTGTTTGGCGCGGTCTCCTATCTCGGTTCGCAGAACCGTGAAGCGATGGATGCCTGCCTCAGTCAGCGCATCGCCAAGGAATACGAGATGGTGAAGGCCGTTTCTCCCGGCTCCGCCACCGGTTATGGTTCCGTCATCTTCAGGCGGGTGACAAGGGATTGATGATGTCCGGAAAAGCCATATACAGCGTCGTCATCCCCGTCTATAACAGCGAGAAGATTGTCGCGAGTACGGTGTCGCTGGTTCGCGAGTTCTTCCTCGCGCGCGGTCTGCGGTTCGAGATCGTGTTGGTCAATGACGGCAGCCCGGACGCGAGTTGGGAGGTGGTCTCGGGGCTGGCGCGGCAATATCCCGAGGTCGTCGCCATAGACCTGCTGAAGAACTACGGGCAGCACCATGCTAACCTGTGCGGGTTCCGCGAGGCGAAGGGCGACTTCATCATCACCATGGACGACGACCTGCAGAACCCGCCGGAGGAGATCGGCAAGCTGATCGAGATGGCACAACAGGGATATGATCTCGTTCTCGGCCGCTTCGAGAACAAGCAGCATTCCTTCGTGCGCCGTATCGGCAGCCGCCTTGTCGGCTGGCTCAACCGTAAGGTGTTCGAGATTAAGGGCGACCTGGTTCTGAGCAATTTCCGCATCGTTCGGCGGGACGTGGTGGATCGCATCTGTCGGGACAGATCCTTTGCGCCCTACATCCCCGGCCTGGTGCTGAAGTATTCCGCGCGACGTTGCAATGTGCTGGTGAAGCACCTGCCGCGCGCCGAAGGCAAGAGCAACTACACCTGGCGCAAGATACTGCGGCTGGTCGCCACTATCCTGTTCAATTATTCATCCATTCCGCTCAGGTATGGCGCTGCGTTCGGTTTTGTGGTCGCTGGCGGGAGCTTCCTGCTGAGCCTATATTTCCTGCTGGAAGCTATGGCCATGGGTACTCATGCACCGGGCTGGGCCTCGCTCGTGGTGCTGCTTTCTTTTTTCAACGGCGTGCTCATCCTGCTGTTGAGCGTTATTGGCGAATACCTGATCCGCATTTTGCGCGAAATCGGTACGCAGCGCAGTTACGAGGTCAGGGAGGTCGTGCGCGGATGAAGAACCTGTTCATCGTCGGCGCGCAGCGATCCGGTTCGACCTATCTCTATCAGGCGCTCGACAGCCACCCGCAGGTGAGCATGATCCATCCCGTGCGGCCGGAGCCCAAGTTCTTCATGAACGAGCATTTGGTGGCACAGGGCAGGAAACATTACGAGGGGATCTATTTCCCCGAGCGCAAGCCGGAGACGCGCTATCTCGGCGAGAAGAGTACTTCCTACATCGAAAGTCCGGAAGCGGCCCGCCGGATGAAGACGTTCTATCCCGATGCGCGCATTCTGATGATATTGCGTGATCCGGTGCTGCGCGCCTACTCCAACTACCGCTTTAGCGTGGCGCACAAGCTGGAACCATTGAGTTTCTGCGAGGCGTTGGCGGCGGAACCGGAACGTCTCCGGAGTGCGGCCTTTAACACCTCGGTCACACCATATGCCTACCGCAAGCGCGGCCACTACATGGACTATGTCGAGTCATATCTCGAAGTGTTCGATGCAGGCCAGCTTTGCGTCCTCATTTTTGAGGAATTCGTGAATAACCTCGAAAGGGTGCAGCGGCTGTATCACTGGCTGGGTGTGGAACAGGACTTCGTGCCGCCCTCGCTCAACGAGGTGGTGAATCCCGCCACCGTGGAGAGGGAAGACCAGCAGGCGGCGTTCCGCGACCTTGCGCTGGGTTATCGGGACTCCATCGCGCGGCTGGAAGACTCGCTGGGGCGCAGGATAGATGTCTGGCACGAACATCACCGGGCGGTCTGCGAAGGCGTTCCCGGATGAATCAGTACGATCAATGGCTGTTCAGGTCACCGCGAAAGCGGCTTGCAGATTTTGCAGGGACCGCTGTGCGATTCATGCCCGGCGAAGTGCGGCGGATACTGGATATAGGCTGCGGAGATGGTGTCCTGCTGAGGAAACTGGCGGCCTTGTTCCCGCGAGCGCGTTTGGTTGGAGTAGACCTGTCCGGCCCCAGCATAAGATTGGCGAGAGAATTATGCGAACTGCCGAATGTTTCGTTCGTCGAGGCTGACTATATGGGCTTTGAAGACCGCCCATTCGATGCGATCGTTTCTTATTCCACGATCAATTTGTTGTCTATAGAGAAAGGCGTGCTTTTTGGCAAGGTCGCGGGTGATCTTGAGAGAGGCGGGGTTTTTATTGTTTCGATGCCGGACGATTGCTTATACAACAGGTTGCTGATTTTGTTCCGGCACATGCTTCGCTTGGTCAGAAGCGGCCTGCTGGATTCCCTCATATTCCGGGTCGGGCGCTTGCTGACCCCTCGTGATGTGTCGGATCAGCAGATACTCCAAAACGTGGGATATATGTATATCGCGCCATTTCATGTTGACGGCAGCGGTTTTCGGGAGGCCGCATGCAAAGCGGGGATGGAGCTTGTGCAGGCGGAAAGAGAGCCTTCTCCCAGCATTGCCAAGCTCAGGCACAGGACCATCGTCTTCCGGAAAATGTAGATGCCGATGCGTGCGATTCTGAAATCCTCGATCAGCCTAGCCCTTGTGGCGATCGCCTTGTATATGCTGGATTTCTCTTTGCTTGGGGAGACGGTGAGACAGGGGGATCTTGTGCAGTTTTTTTTCGCCATTGCGGTCATCTTGGTGATGTACTTGTTTCTGGCCGTTCGCTGGCAATTGATGACTGGGTCAATCATGGGGCAATCACTCCTGGGGAGTGCGGCGATCTATTTCAAAGCGACCTTCCTCAACACCTTCACGCCAGCCAACCTTGGGGGCGATGCCTATCGCTTGGTAGTGCTGAAGGGCGGGCCGATCCCAACGGGAGAGTTGCTTAAGTTGTTGTTGCGGGAGCGCATCCTGGGCCTCTATGGTTATGTGATCGTATTCGTCGTCGCCTATGCCCTGAGCGTGATGTCCCGGGATGGTGGTGGTGCTGTGTCAGCAAGCAATCCGTATTCCTACGGGCTTGCTGTCGCGGCGGCGGTGTTCTCATTGCCTATTGTGGCACGTCCGCTGGGTGGGCGGATTGCGGCGGCAGCGCGTGCCATCATCGGCAAGGAGCGTTTGCCGGGGCTGGAAGGATGGGTGGATGCGCTGGCGGGCCTTTTGTCGCCAAAGGGTACGTTATGGTTGATGTCGCTTACCTTCCTCGGCATCCTGCTGTGGGTGCTATCCATCCAGATCATTGCCAGCGGGTTTGGGCTGGTCGTGCCGACACTGCATCTGGCGGCGGTCGCGGCGCTGGTGGAACTGATCCGGCTGGTTCCTGTCACCGTTCAGGGCATCGGCCTGCGTGAAGGCGCCTTTGCTTATTTGCTTTCTTTTTGGGGGCATAATCCGGAGCAATGCTATGTGGTCGGCCTGGCGGCCTATCTGGCCTTGAGCGTATCAATTGTGCTGTGCGGGCCGATCGGTAAGGCGCTGATATGGCAGGGCGCGGAAAAGGATAAGGCATGAAAGGGGTGACGTTGTATTCGGGCATGTCACAGTTCTATTTCCGGCATCTCCTGAAACAGATCGCCAGGGTAGGTCGACTGGAAAGGCCCGGTATCACCATCCTCGATTTTGGCTGCGGGCGCTGTGAATTGAGGCGCCTGCTGGGGGCGGCGAAGGTTGTGGGATATGACATCATCCCGGAATTGAGCGATGTGCCGGACTGGCGCGTGGCGGATTTCGACGTGCTGGTTGCCAACGAAGTGTTCTACAGCTTCAGCGAAGAAGCGCTGGAATCCCTGTTGCGCGAACTGAAACAGAAGAACCCGGCGTTGGAGTTGGTGGTCGGCATCAGCCGGCAGGGGGTACTTAACAACATCGGAAAGTATCTGCTTGGCAGGCCGGATGCCCATTCGGCGACGAAGATCGGGCCGAGGAAAGAGGTCGAGATCCTGAAGCGGCATTGCCGCGTGGTCCGTCGCAAAAACGTACTGAACCTGGCGTATGTCTATGTGCTGGCTTTCAGGTGAACAGGGAAGGTGAGCGGGGTCGTATCTGGCATGAATCTATTTAGCAGAAAGATACCGCGTGGTGTCATCTATCACTCCGTCATCCAGAGCGTGTGTTACCTTGCCCGTGCGTTCTGGATGACGCTCGGGGATGTGGGTAAGGTGCGCGAGTTCGAGGCGGCTTTTGCCCGCTATTGCGAGCGCAGGCATTGCGTCGCATTTCCGTTTGCACGCACTGCGATCTATTCCGTCCTGAAGAGTTTGAAGTTGCCGAAGGGTAGCGAGGTGATCATGCCACCGATTACCATCAAAGGCATCGTCGATGTGGTGGTGGATCTGGGGCTGGTGCCGCGATATGTCGATCTTGATCCAGACACTATCTGCTTTCGCATGGATGACCTGCGCCGCAAGGTCAATCCCGCAACGAGGGCCGTCATCATCACGCCGCTTTTCGGGCTGGTGCCGGACATGGAGGCGATGATGCGCTTGTTCCGGGCGCACGGAGTTTTTGTCATTGAGGATTTCTCGCAATGCCTCAATGGCCGTTTCGACGGCAAACGCATCGGGACGTTCGGCGACGTTGGCATCTACAGTTCATCCTCGATCAAGACGCTGGACACGTTGGGCGGCGGACTAGCGGTTATAGATGACGAGCGCTTGCATGAAGCTTTGCGCAAGGAGCAGGTGGACTTGCAACCACCGAGCCGGAAGTTCCTGATCAAGAAAGCGTGGCTCAATCTGGTGCGCAATACGGCAACGACGCAGCCGTGGTTCTCGCTGCTGACCTTCCCGGGGTTGCAGCTCATCCGCAACCGCGACCCGGAGGCGGCACTCAAGCAGACCGGTCATCGGGACAAGAATCGGCTGGCGAAGTTGCCGGCGTTGTGGTTTTGCCGCTATACATCCGTGCAGGCGGGTATCGGGCTGGCAAATCTCGGGAAGGTGGATGCCGATGATGCGGCAAGGGTGGCCAATGTCGAATTCGTGAAATTGCGCAGCGGGACGGAGCGTTTCCCGGCGACGACCGCGCGCTCTGCCAATGTCTATTGGCAGTTGATTATGCTGTCGCCTGATTCTGTGGCGACACAGTCGTTCTTCGCCGATCGCGGTGTGGATATCGCCACCTCCAGTTTGGAGCTGGTCTGCGCCCTGAATGATTATCCGAATCGGGAGGAGTTGCCGGAAGCGAGTCGGATTTATCGCAACGGGATATTCATTCCCTGCTATCCGGAGTTGAGCCGGGTGGACATGGAACTTGTGGCAGCAACCGTGAGGGGGTTTTTTGATGCGTATGATGGCCGCTAGGAACATCCGCTGGCATCAGTTGCAGATCGGGCGTGCGGGCCGACAGGAGTTACAGGAGTTGATGAATGGGCATCGGGGTGCCGCCATCGGTTTTTTGGTTGCCGACCTTTCAGAGCACATCCGCCGCATCGGCGAAGTTGCCCGCCTGTTCATCGATTTCGTGGTGTCGCCACTGGAGGATGGCGCCGGGCAGACCATGGCGCTGCTGAAAGAGCGCGGCGTGCTCGGTAACTTAGCCGCGAAGAGGGTGGCGTGATCCCAGCAGTCGCGGTCATCGGCAGTGGTCTTTCGGCGATCGGCGCTATCAAGGCGTTGCGAGCGCGTGGTATCCGCCCGACAGTGATCGACAGGGGGTGGAGGCTGGACGACGAGCGTACCGGCAGGGTCGAGACGATGGCGCGCAAGCAGCCGGCTGAATGGACGGCACTGGAGCGGCATGACTTGGGCAGCAATCTCAGTCTGAAGAACGGTTCAGCAATTCCCAGAAAGCTGGTCTTCGGTTCCGATTATTTCTATGGCAAGCCGGATCGGGATGCACCGTTAGAATCCAGCGGCAATCTGCCGCCGTTCAGTTATGCCTTGGGCGGCCTGAGCGCGGGCTGGGGGGCGGCGGTGTTGCCGTCGCAGACCTGCGACTTGGCGAATTGGCCGGTGGGCGCGGATGAGCTATACGCCTATAGCGTGAAAGTGCTGGCCGGAATCCCTTATTCCGCAAGGGAAGACGGATTGAGCCTTGATTTTCCACTGCTGTCCTCCGGCCGGGAGGCGCTCCGCCCCGGTCGTTCGGAGCGCTGGTTGCTCGATGCATTGGAGGGTGCGTCGATCCTGAAGCAAGGGGAGACGGTGTTTGGCCAGGCGCGGCTGCTGGTGGATGCAGGCAGCAGCGAGCATGGATGCCGGTATTGCGGACAGTGCATGTCCGGCTGTGTCTATGGCGCGATCTACAAAGCGGGCGACGAGATCATGGCGTTGCATGAGAAAGGCGAGATCGAGTATCTCTACGGTCATCTCGTGCAGCGACTGTCCGAAGAAGACGGTAAAGTGGTGGTGACCAGCCTCGATGCCGCTGGGGTGCGGCACAGTATGACGTTTGACCGGGTGTTCCTGGCTGCGGGTGCGGTTAATAGCGCCCGCATCGTGCTGGAATCATTGGGCCTGTTCAGACACAAGGTGCGGCTGTTGAGTCGTGGTGGGTTCGTCATTCCGATGTTGAGCCTGCGGCGTTTGCCGCTCGACTGGCCTAATTGCAACACGCAGCCTGGGTTGTTCCTGGAGTTCAGGGGCAAGGGGCTGGAGCATTGGGTGCATGTCCAGGTATCGGCTGAGAACGAGCTGCTGTTGCAGAAGATGGGTGTCGCCGCCAGCGGCGGCGGACTGCTCGCGCGCACCAAGCGCTTCATCGCCTCCCATATCATGCTTTTGTTCGTCAATTACCATTCTGACCATGCCGGGAGCTATGATCTTTGGCTGGAACCAGACGCAAAAGGAGAAAGCGCCAGCTGCCTGCGTTCCGTGCATCATCGATCGTTCCCGCAGTGGAAAGTCTGGCGTGCATCCTGGATGAAGCTGTTGTCGGTGTTCGCGAGGATAGGCTGCTTTCCGTTGTTCCCGTTGGCAAAACTCAACAGTGGTGCTTACCATGTCGGCGGCACACTGCCGATGAGGGCGCAGCCATCCGGGGAATTGGAGACGGATACGCTGGGCAGGGTAGCGGCGTGGGAGCGAGTGCATGTGGTGGACACCGCGGCCTTCCCGTCGTTGCCGGGTACGACGATAGGGCTGCTGGCGATGGCGAACGCCTATCGCATCGTGGACAAAACGGAGTGGGCTGGATGGAAGGGGGGGGAGGGGGGATGATCCGCTTCAATTTTCCTTATCTGGTGGGCGACGAGCTGGGTTACATCCAGGATGCCATTGCCCGCGGCCGTCTGGCAGGCGATGGCGAATACACCAGAAGATGCGCAGAGACGTTGCAAGGCTATCTCGGCGGGCAGGGCGGTGTGTTGCTCACCCATTCCTGCACGGCGGCGCTGGAGATGGCGGCATTGCTGGCGGAGATCCGACCGGGCGATGAAGTCATCATGCCTTCCTATACCTTCGTCTCCACCGCCAATGCTTTCGTGCTGCGTGGCGGGATGCCGGTTTTTGTGGATATCAGGCCCGATACGCTGAACATCGACGAGCGCCTGATCGAGCAGGCGATCACGCCGCGCACCCGGGCTATTGTCGCCGTTCACTATGCCGGTGTGGCCTGCGAGATGGATACCATCATGGATATCGCCCGGCGGCACGGCTTGCTGGTGATCGAGGATGCGGCCCAGGCGCTGGGAAGCAGCTACCGGGGACGCAAGCTCGGGGCCATCGGGCAGCTGGCCGCATTCAGCTTCCATGAGACCAAGAACATCGTTTCCGGCGAGGGCGGTGCGCTGGTCGTCAACGACCCCGCGCTGATGGAGCGGGCAGAGATCATTCGCGAGAAAGGCACCAACCGTTCGCGTTTCTTCCGGGGCGAAGTGGATAAATACACCTGGGTGGATGTCGGCTCGTCCTATCTGCCGGGCGAGTTGATTGCGGCTTTCCTGTATGCGCAACTGCAACACATCGACCGGATCAATGGCTTGCGCATGGAGATATGGGATCGCTATCGGGTATGGTTGTCGGAGCTGGAACAGCAAGGGCGCATTACGCTGCCAACGATACCGGCCGGTTGCGAGCATAATGCCCACCTGTTGTATCTGCTGGCGCGTTCACATGATGAGCAATCCAGCTTGCTGGCGGCATTGAAAGCGGATGGTATCGGCGCGGTGTTCCATTATGTGCCGCTGCACAGTTCCGACGCAGGTGCCCGGCTGGGGCGTACCGGTAGCGCCATGCGCGTGACGGATGAGCTTGCCAACCGGGTAGTGCGGCTGCCGCTCTACCCCGGCCTGGCGGATGGTGAGTTCGGGAAGGTGTGCGGGGCGGTACGGCGATTTTTTGGGTGATGGTTTGTATATGGCAAACGTAATTGCGCGGCAGAGGATGTATGGTTTTTAACTCAAACATGTTTTTGTTTTTGTTACTCCCGGTTTTTCTCGGGATTTACTATGCCATCAGATTGTTCAACAGCAATCTGGCGATCGCCAATATCGCCTTGTGGGTGATGTCGATAGCGTTCTATTACATGAGTACGGGCCCGCAGGGGAGCATCCTTGTCGTTGCCATCATCGCCAACTGGCTGATCGCGCGGTACCTGGTTCATTCTCGACGAAAGAAAATATGGCTTGCTGCCGGGGTTGCCATCAACCTTTCGATAATCGGCTGGTTCAAGTATGCCTGTTTCTTCATCCACATGGTCTCATCCCAATTTTCTTGTGCGAATGGCGAAATTCCGGTGGGCATTTCCTTCTTTGTGTTCATGGCGATTGCATATCTGGTGGATGTATACAGGCGATCCGTGATACCCGGATCCCTTGTTTCATTCGGAACTTATCTTTCCTTGTTTCCCCATCTTGTCGCGGGGCCAATCGTCCGTTATTCGGAACTCGACCAGGAAATCAACAAGGGTCGTCGGCATTCGTTGGAAATGTTTCATTCCGGACTGGTGTTGTTTTCGATCGGATTCGCAAAGAAGGTGCTGATTGCTGACAACATCAGCATCGTCGCGGATGCGGTCTTTGGGTTGCCGGCGTACGGGCTGAGTACTGAGGCGGCATGGATCGGCGCGTTGAGTTACACGATCCAGATATTTTTTGATTTTTCTGGATATACCGACATGGCCTTGGGGCTTGCGAAAATGTTTGGTTTCCATTTCCCTCCCAACTTTAATCAACCATACAGATCGGTTAGCATCACGGAATTCTGGCGGAGATGGCACATGACATTGAGCCGATGGTTCCGTGATTATTTATATATTCCGCTGGGCGGGAATCGGAAGGGACCGGTACGAACTTACATCAACCTGTTCATCGTATTCCTGCTTTGTGGCTTATGGCATGGTGCTGCGTGGACCTTTGTGATCTGGGGTGCGTATCACGGAATGTTGCTGGCAGCAGAACGATTCGCTTCCAACCGATTTTCTTTCAGGCCAGGGGGGTTGGTGGGGTGGTTCTATTCCATGCTGGCCGTCATGGTGGGCTGGGTATTGTTCCGCTCGACGTCAATTGATTCTGCGGTCAAATTCGTCCGGATCCTTTTTGTGCCGAAAGTGGCTGATAACTCCTATGGTTTGTCGGATATTGATAACTCAACGCTTCTGGTGTTTCTGGTCGGGGTTGCGGTTTCGATAGCCCCGATCGACAAGTTTGGGCTGCTTTTCCAGCGGGTGAATGAACGGATGCGGGTGGCGAGTTATGGAGTGGTTTCGTTGATTTTGTTGTTGCTGTCGGTGGCGATGTTGGCCTCCTCCTCGTTCAGGCCCTTCATCTATTTTAGGTTTTGAAGATGTTAAACATCATCAGGAGCGTGTTCATTGTTATTTTTGTGGGGCTCATGTTGTTGCCTGCGGTGCAATATTACTTCTCCCCTTTTAGTTTGCCGCAATTGAAGGAGGGGCGCACTAAGCTGCCTTTTCCGGGGGGACAAAATGCATTTTCCGTTATTGGGGATGTTGTAAGCAAGAAGGAAGCGATAGGCAAGCTCACGGCATATTTTGACGATCATGGTAGATTCAAGTTCAAAACGCACCGCCTGAGCTAAGAGTAGGACATGACAGGATTTCTGGTATGTTGAGAAGCACGACCAACTCACACCCAGAAGGAGACCTGCCATGTCCCATACACATC
>Ga0172375_10005172_pt1 | contig 18940 bp, 15 predicted proteins | sample LakKiv1m_FD_114537 | JGI IMG/M metagenome (GOLD analysis project Ga0172375, IMG submission 114537) | Freshwater microbial communities from Kabuno Bay, South-Kivu, Congo - kab_092012_11.1m | ecosystem: Environmental > Aquatic > Freshwater > Lake | place: Democratic Republic of the Congo...
AAGCTGTTGCGGAGGCTGTCAAAAAACTAAATAATCGACCACGTAAGTGCCTCGACTACCGGACACCGCATGAAATATTCTGGCTGGCGGTTCGTGGTGCACTTGCAATTTGAATTCACCCATTTTGTCTTCCGCGATTTCCTTATCATGCTGGCCAACCAGATACGTTACGACCTCTTCGGGGAATCTTCGCAAGTTATCGTTGGCAAGGATGGCTGGTTATTTGACCGGGTGATCATTACCAGAGACCAGCCCAGAGCTGACAGGATGAGCGATGAAGATCTGGCGCTGGTCGTCGGCAGGATTAAGTTGCTCGATAGCTATCTTGCGGGAAGAGGGATACATTTATTGTTGGTGCCGGTTCCTTTGAAGAATACGGTAATGGTTGACGAGTTGGGGGCCAGATATCCAAGGAGCAGCCCGAACATCTATGACCGGTTTACCGGGCGATTGGTAGAGTCCGGGGTGGATTTCATTGATGTGAGGGAAGTGCTGCGTAATTCGGAATATGTAAAGAGCAGCTTCTTTAAGACAGATTTGCATTGGACCTATGTCGGGGCCGCCCTTGTTGCGAAGGAGATTGTGAACAGGATAGGCAGGGTATCCGGTGGCGATGATGTGTGGAAGGGACCGGCCGTATCGCTGGCCCGGCAGGCGAATTTCTTGGGCGGGGAGGCACGGTCGATGGGATTGCTCCGGCCCGTTGTCGAGACCAACAGCCTTGTCAGTCCGTCGGTCACGGGGTGTACATATGCGATCACACCTCCCGCTGAGCCGTTCGGGGCCGAATACAGAAAGAAGAATGTCCCATGCGGGGTGAGGTTGTTGCCGCAAACGGTAATGATCGGCAATTCATTCATTAAGTATTTTGAGGCGACCGGGATATTCGATTATTTCGAGCATGTCTACCGGCTTTGGGATGTATATATGTTCACCAAGCCGGAAGACTTGATACCCAAGGGAACCAAGGTAGTTGTGTTGCAGCTATATGAGTTGCAGCCCAACGTTCAATACGCTTCTGACGAGTGGTGGAAAAAGTTTGATGTTTCCGCATCTCAAAAAGCCGATAGGAATGACGTGTCCCGCTTCTCTCGCGGTGGCGGGGCAGATGGATTTGTAAATGCGATCAAGCCAATCAACTGATATGTTAACCAACCGGGCTGTACGTATATTTTTCTGGGGGTTGTTCCTGTCCTTTTCTGCGTGGTTCGTTTCCGAAGTCAGTCGTATCTATCTCGCATGCAATCTTTTCGAGCCAGCAATCATCAACGTCACTTTACAGCCGGGCGATTCCACACGTCAGGGGCGGGCATGACCCACATCCAGAGCAAACTCGATTCCATTTATCATCGCAGCAGCCACCTGTACTGGCTGGCATTCAGCCTGTCGTTGATCTGGTTCGGGGGCGAATGGGCAAGGCGAATGGATGACATAAGCCTTCCTTGGTCGGTAGGTAGAGCGATTGCCCTTGCCATGTTCGTCGCGGTGGTATTTCTCACATTCCGTCGTTGGTTCCGTCGCCACGCCGTGACCGGTTTGCTGACCATAGGTGCATTGCTGGTGACTCATTCCACCGGTATTGCACCTCTGCTTGTCGTCTGTGCATTCATGTTTTCTGCTGCAATGCTGGGAGGGGCGTTGCTCGGTATTGCCAAGGTGACAGGGGAAGCAGATGCCTGGCACCGGTTGCTGGCGCTGCCGTTGGGGTTGGGTGTCTTTGCAACTGTGACTGGCTTGCTGGCCTTGCTGCCCGTGAATTTTCCGGCGCTGTATATAGTGCTGCTGGCCACCCCTGTAATTCTCTGGCGCGGTCAGGTGATGGAACAGCTGGATGCGCTGGGATCCGATATCAAGAGGCTGAATGACCATGCAATAGGCAATGCTTGGCAGTTCATCGCCCTAGCAACTATCGTCGCCGTTTACTTGCTTGTTGCCTTGCTGCCAGAACTCGGCTTTGATGCTCTGTCCATGCACCTTGTTGTCCCGGCACAGGTCGCGGAACATCATCAATGGAGTTTCGACGTGGAAAGGCATGTCTGGGCAGTGATGCCCATGAACGGGGACTGGCTCTACACGTTCGTCTACATGCTGGGCGGGGAATATGCGGCACGGCTCACCAACCTGGCGTTGATGCTGTCGGTTGCCGGTCTTCTGGCCCTTGCAGTAAATTCCTGGGCGACTCCCAGGCTGGCTATACTGGCTGTTATGTGTCTTCTGTCTTTGCCGTTGATTTATCTGGAAACCACCTCGCTGTTCATCGAGAATGCCTTTGCATTATTCCTATTTCCCTCGCTGATCTGTGTGCTGTTGTTTGCGGAACGCAAGGAGGGCGGCTACTTACTGATGGCCGCTGTTCTGGCGGGCGTCGCACTTGCATCCAAATTGATTGCTGTTTTGTTTATCGTACCGTTATCGCTGGTCATGCTTTATCACCTGCGTCAGGCGCGGGACTCGGTGCGCTGGATTCCTTTGTTGCTCAAATGTATTGCTATCCTGTTCATGCTCGGCGCGATTCCATATGTGATAGCATGGGCCAAGACGGGTAACCCTGTATTTCCTTATTACAATGCGATTTTCAAATCCCCTTATTTCGAAACCTCGGAGTCATTCAGCAACCCGCTGTTCCGGCAAGGTTTCCATTGGCTGACGTTGCGCGACATGACGTTCGATTCGGGCAACTTCATTGAAGGTCAGGCGGGTTCGTTCGGCTGGGTGTTTTTCGTGCTGCTGCCGGTGACATTTCTGGCCGCCTTGCTTTCGAAAGTAAGGCATGCATTTGCTCTGGTCCTGGTTTCATTTCTGTACATTGCCTTGACCTTTCACTCCCAAAGTTATCTGCGCTACATCTACCCCGCCGTACCGCTGTTGATCCTGGTGATGATGCAGGGCATGCAGCAACTCGCCGCCAATCAAGCGGTGCTGGGGCGTACGGTGATACTGGCGGGTTGGTTGCTGGCGGGGCTGAACGTGGCGTTTCTGCCGGCGGCGAGTTGGTATTACCGGAAGCTAGATTACCGGGCGATGCTTTCTTCTTCAGAAAAGGATGATTTTCTGTTGCGCAGTAACCCGATTCGACGTGCAATCGACTTCATCAATGTCAGTGAGGGCGCTGGTGCTCGTGTTGGCTTCTTTGCGCCGGGTATGGTGGCGGGCCTTAAGGGGAAAGCATTCATTGTCAACTGGCACAATTTTAAATTCAATTCAGCGGTATTTGGTATCCAGTCTGAGGCTCAGCAGCCGGAGTTGCTGCGTCTGCTGAAAGACAATGGCATCACCTTGATCGTGCTCCAAGAGGACTTTAATCCTGGCGGTCATCTACCTGCGCTGGCGCCCATGCTCATGTCGCTGACCACGCTGGAGCGGCAGTTCGGTAATGTCTCGGTGCGGTCGGTGAGGAAAGAATTGCGGTTTACGGAAGAACTGCTCAAGGATCCCGATTTCAACGGCACCAGCAACTGGGCGTTGTCCGATCCGGCTCAATATCAGCCGAAAGAACATTCGGTCATCGTCTCGGTTGGGAAGAATGTTTCCCAGATGGTTCAGGTGGCGGGGGGGGCTGAATACCAATTGAGTGCTACGGCGCGTTGCGTCACGCCGGGTTCGATGTTCCGCTTGCAAGTGAATTGGGTGGACAAGAAAGGGGCTTTCCTGGGAGCTGACATTTCACCCGTCGCCTGTTCACAGCAATATGCAACGGAGTCGCGCATGGTCAGGGCACCCACTGCTGCGACGGCTGGCATCGTCTATGCGACGGGGCATACAAGCACTGATCTGGTGGAATACAAGATGTTGTCATTTAGGTGATCAATTGGGGGGAGAAGGCATGACAGGCAATGAAATCACATCCGGGTGGGCGGATATCCGCATTGCCGTTGTCGTTCCTTGCTACAAGGTCAAGGATCACATCCTTCGCTTGTTGTCTGTCATAGGCAGTGAGGTGTGGCGCATTTACTTGGTGGATGATGCGTGCCCCGATGGAAGCGGGCGGATGGTAGAACAGAATTGTTCCGATCAGCGCGTGAAGGTCATCTTCCACGCGGAAAATCAGGGGGTCGGCGGCGCGGTGATGACAGGGTACAGAGCTGCCATTGCCGATGGCGCAGAAATAATAGTCAAACTGGACGGTGATGGCCAGATGGATCCAGCGCTGATCCCGGATTTTGTCGCGCCGATCCTGGAGGGCGAGGCCGATTACACAAAAGGGAACCGCTTTTACGATCTTGAGAAGGTACGAGCGATGCCCAGCGTCCGCCTGTTTGGTAATGCTATCCTTTCTTTGATTACTAAACTTTCTTCCGGATATTGGAATCTTTTCGATCCGACCAATGGCTACACGGCCATTCATGTTGGTGCCGCAAAGCTTTTGCCATTCGACAAGATAAGCAAACGGTATTTTTTTGAAAGCGACATGCTGTTTCGTTTGAACACGTTGCGCGCTGCCGTGGTGGATGTGCCAATGGATGCCAGATATGGGGAGGAGGTCAGCAACCTTAGGGTGTCAAAGATCGTCGGAGAATTTTTGTTTAATCATGTACGCAATTTTTGCAAGCGCCTCTTCTACAACTACTATTTGCGAGACGTCTCGCTTGCATCACTGGAATTGCCTTTGGGGCTTCTGTTGCTGGGGGGCGGTGCCATCTTTGGCGGATATCACTGGTATCTTTCTTCTTTCCTCGGAGAAGCATCTTCAGCGGGGACAGTGATGTTGGCTGCCTTGCCGACGTTGATGGGATTTCAGCTTGTTCTGGCGTTCATAGGGTATGACATTTCATCCGTTCCTCGCCGGCCCATCCATCGCCTTGGTAAACATTAATGAAATGGCTGCTTGATCGTTTGCGCGACGATTCTGTCCGCACGGTGGATGTGGATGACGCATCCAGACTGGCTGTCCATGGCGAGATATTGTCTCGTAAAAAGATGCTTAGGCAGGTCTTCACCGAATTCCATCATGTTTTCCATAAGCTGGATGAAAGCCTGTTGAGCGCAGAAGGGTTGCGGATCGAAGTGGGAGCGGGTGTCTCTCCGATGAGGGATTCCTATCCGGATGTATTGGCGACCGATATCGTGCGAAGTGACTATCTGGACAGGGTACTTGATGCGGAGCAGATGGATCTGCCTGACGATTCGGTCCGCGTCTTCTACTTGCAGAACAGTTTCCATCATTTCCCCCATCCGGATCGTTTCTTTTCCGAGCTGGAACGGGTAGTTAAGCCTGGCGGTGGCGCCATTATGCTGGAGCCATACTATGGCCCCTTTGCGGGCTTCCTGTTCAAGCGGCTGTTCAGGACGGAAGGCTATGACAAACACGCCTTGTCGTGGGAGACGCCAGTCTCCGGCCCGATGAACGGAGCAAATCAAGCAATGAGTTATGTCGTGTTCGTGCGTGACCGGCAGGTGTTCGAGGAGAAGCATCCGTGTTTGAAGGTCGTACGCCATGAACTGGCGGGCAATTACGTCAGATATCTGCTGTCTGGCGGACTTAATTTCAGGCAATTGTTTCCGGATGCTTGCATTCCCTTTCTGAAGAGGCTGGAGTTCGGTTTAATTCCGTTAAATCGGTGGGTTGCGCTTCATCACATCATTGTGTTGCGCAAGGAACAGGCATGACCTTCGCGCGCTATGTGCTGATTCAGATATTGGCTTACGCCATGGATATGGGGGGCTATGTGCTGTGCCTCTTGATTGGCCTGACGGGGCCGGTTGTCACCAATATGCTGGCCAAAACATCGGCGGGGCTGTTCGCCTTCTTCGCCCATCGCCATTTAACGTTCGTGTCCGGTGCGCGCACCGACAGGACGCATCAGGCAGTGCGGTATTTTATCTTGCTGGGATTGAATGTGCCCTTCGCATCGGCGGCTCTGGCGCTGCTTCTGGTCTGGGTAAGCGCTCCGGTCATCGCCAAACTGTTGTCAGATGTGCTGAGCGTGGGGTTGACTTTCTGGCTGAGCAAGAACTTTGTCTTTGTTCCTAGGCAACAACATGCAGTCCATGGCTCCGATGGGCTGACGAAATGAAGCTGGTTCTCACGGGTGCTTCTGGATATATCGGCCAGCGGTTCTCTTCATTTGCGATAGGCCGGGGCCATGTCGTAGTCGCTGCAACACGCGATCAGCCGCAGGGCAGATTGTTTAGCTGGATGCATTTTGACCTGCTGGACGGCGCCCCTGTCGAACTGCCCCCCAACACGGATGTGGTGATCCATCTGGCTGTAAACGCTAGGGCTTCTACGGATGAGGAGGGTGGGCAAGAGATAAGCGCGGCCGACAGGTTGATCGAGGCGGCAGGGCGCGTCGGGGCAAGAATGGTCTTTGTTTCCAGTCAGACGGCGCGGCTGGATGCGCCAACTGTCTATGGCCGTACCAAGTGGCGTATCGAGCAGAAGGTGCTGGCTTCGGGTGGTTGCGTGATCCGGCCGGGACAGGTTTACGGCGGCGTGGAGCGGGGGTTGTTCGGCGTGCTGTCAGGCACTGTGAGGAAACTGCCGTTGTTACCGGACTTCCTCCCCGCGCCTATGATCCAACCCATCCATGTGGATGATCTGGTGGCGGGTTTGATGCGTGTTGCAGAGCAGGTGAGTGACCCTCCTGGGGTATTGTGTCTGGCGGCGACCGAGCCGATCTCGTTCGTTCGTTTCCTTGCCGCGATCGCAAAATGGCGATTGCGCTGTAAGAGATTCTTTTTTCCTGTACCGGTCGTGATGGCCAGGATGTTCACAAGATTGGCTGGAGAGAGGCGAAGCCGGTTTTGGGGATTGTCGCGGCTCGATTCGTTGTTCGACTTGCCTTTGATGGAGACAGCGGTCGATCTCGGCCGCCTAGGCATCACGTTGCGATCTCTTGAAGACGGGATGCACTGTTCAGGCGATGGCCGCCGTCGTCGCTTGTTGCAGGAAGGAAAGGCGTTGTTGCGATATCTGTTGAAGGAATCGCCAAGTCATACCTTGTTGCGTCGTTACGTGCGAGCAATCGAGCATCTGCGCGGCGGGACATCGCTCCGCATGGCATCCTTGTTTGTCAGACTCCCTGTTTTGTTGGCCTTGCTGGATGGAAAAGCAAGCCGGACTAGAGCCTGGGGAAAGGAATTCAACTGGAGGCTGGATGCGGCGTCAGCGCTGGCCGAGGCGACACCGCAAGGTGCGCGCAGGTTTCTTGGTATCGGTCAGGGAAGCTGGTTGTTAACGAGCCTGATGAGGATGTCCTTGGCTCTAGTGGGTGAACTGTTCTGGCGGTTGGCCGGGATCCTGTGCCACCCCCTCTTGCTCCGGTGGTTGCAGCGAGAGCGGAGTATATGAAGCCGGATTTCGATGTGATCATAGTTGGTAGCGGACCGGCAGGAGCTTCGGTCGCTTTCCCCTTGGTGGAAGCCGGCCTGGGTATCCTGATGGTGGATGGCGGACGGCAGCCGCAGGTAGAGTTACCATCGCAGGATTTCCTTTCAGCTAGGAGCGGCGATACTGGCCAGTGGAAATGGATGGTAGGTGAGGATTACCGAGCCTTAAGGGAACAAGGGGCATCTTCGCCGAAACTGCGGGCTCCGACGTTGGGTTACGCGTTCGACGGTTTCGCTGAAGCTAATCGGATCAGGGCAAGCAACTTCATGGCGGTAGGCTCGCTTGCGACAGGAGGCCTTTCCAATACCTGGGGGTGCGGGGTCGCACGCCTTTCCGATGCCGAACTGAAGGATTTCCCGTGCCAGGCTGCTGACATGTTACAGTCTTATGAGATCGTTGCAAAAAGGATGGGCATCAGCGGGCGATGTGATGACGATCTTTCTGATTACTTCGGACTGGATGATTGGGCCCAACCCCCGATCAAACTGGATGCGCTCCATGCGCATCTTTACGAGCGTTATACTGCGCGCAAGGACAAGTTTGTTGAGCAGGGATTTCGCATGGGGCGTTCACGGGTAGCTGTCCTGTCGGAAGACCGGGCCGGCCGTCAGGCCTGCGACAGAACGGGAACTTGTCTTTGGGGATGTCGGCGCCGCTCACTGTATTCGGCAATCGAGGATCTGTCGCTTTTGCGCAGACACGAGAACTTTTCCGAGAGGCAAGGTTTTATCGTTGAATGTTTGGTGCGCAAAGAAGGATTTTGGTCAGTGCAAGGGCGGGATGTGAAAGCACATACGCTCGGCGAATTTACCGCCCACAAAGTGATGTTGGCTGCGGGAACCTTGGCAACCACACGTCTTGCGTTGCGCCTGATCGGGCATGAAAGCCCGGTGCCTCTTCTTTCATGTCCCACAGCAGCTTTTATGATCTGGCTTCCGCGGCTTCTGGGGCTGCGCAGAACATCGACGTTTGGTTTGGGGCAACTGTCGTTCGTCTTGCAACCACAAGAAAGGGATACCGTCTTCGGTTCAACTTTTAATCCGACGGGCATTCCCGTGGCAGAATTCTTGCGCTATCTCCCACTGAAGAGACGCTATGGCTGTGATTTGTTAAAAGGCTTGTTGAGTTCATGCTTGGTTGGAAATGTTTTCCTGCCAGGGAAATGGTCTGCGAGCGTTACAAGACTGAATCAGGAGGGGGCACTGGAGATAGAAGGAAATTATCGTGAGGAGACTGCCAAGATTATGTGTGAAGTTTCATCGAATTTGCATTCGGCTTTCTTTCGATTGGGAGGCATTGTTCTGCCCGGAAGCTTTGTGCTGGGTGAACCGGGCAGTGACATCCATTATGCAGGCACTTTGCCGATGGGAAGCTCAACCGCCGGAGCAGGGAGCAGTGCGCTGGGGGAATTGGTGGGGGGGAACGGGGTGCATGTGGTGGATGGAGCATGTTTGCCAATGCTGACCGGGAAATCACATACGTTGACTATTATGGCGAATGCGGATCGGATTGGTCGCGCGGTTGCAATACAGCAGGATGGCAAATGAAAAAGAAAATCCTCTGCGTCGTCGGTACCCGTCCTGAAGCCATCAAGATGGCGCCGGTGATCCTGTCGCTGAAGAATGAGCCCTGGGCGAACGTAAGGGTTCTCGCAACTGCACAGCACAGGCACATGCTTGACCAGGTTAACCAATTTTTCGGCATCGAATCTGATATTGATTTGGATATCATGCGTCCCAATCAGGCACTCACGATGTTGACAGCCCGTCTACTGCTCGATCTCGACGATGTTTTGCAGGCGGAGAAACCTGACGTGGTCTTGGTTCAAGGTGATACCACAACAGTTATGGCCGTTGCCTTGGCTTGTTTTTATCATCGTATACCCATTGGACACGTCGAGGCAGGGCTGCGTACCTGGGATATGCAAAACCCTTTCCCCGAGGAGGCCAATCGGGTCATTGCAGGGAAGTTGGCTCGTTGGCACTTCGCGCCAACAGAGGGTTCCCGGCAGAATTTGTTGAAAGAAGGGGTGCCTGATTGCGACATTTTCGTTACAGGCAATACTGTCATCGATGCTCTGCTGATGACCGCGGCTAGGGATCTGGTTCTTGGTATTGACCTCGATCCAAACGGCCGGATGGTGTTGGTAACTTCTCACCGCAGGGAGAACTTTGGCGAGCCATTTCGCAATATTTGCCGCGCACTGCGGACCTTGATCGAAAACAACCCGACAGTACAGTTCCTCTACCCCGTACATCCTAATCCCAATATCAAAGATGTGGCGCAGGAGTTCTTGGGAGGGCTGCCAAATTTAATTCTGTGCGAACCTCTTGATTACGCATCGTTCATTGCTGCAATGAAGCGTGCTTACATCATTCTCACCGATTCAGGCGGCGTGCAGGAGGAGGCGCCAGCTCTTGGTAAGCCTGTGGTCGTTTTTCGTGACGAGACGGAACGTCCAGAGGCTGTTGAGCAAGGCGTGGTGAAATTGGTTGGGCCGAATTACGAGCGTATCGTGGAAGAGGCGCAACGATTGCTTGACGATGAATCCGCCTATCGATCCATGGCGCGTGGTGTTTCGCCTTATGGCGATGGCCAAGCTGCAGAGCGTATCGTTAAGACACTCCGCGAGCATCTTGCCTGATGCGCTTGGTGTATCTCTCTCCAGTTCCGTGGGGAAGTTTTGCCCAAAGACCTCATAAATTCGTAGAGTGGTTCCATGGCCGATCTGATGGGCCTGTTTTCTGGGTGGATCCTTACCCGACTCGCTTGCCTGCGTGGCAAGACCTGTGTCGATCGCGGTTGGATTTTGTCTCCGATAAAATATTGCCATCATGGCTTGAGATAATCAGCCCGGCTGCGTTGCCAATTGAACCGTTACCTGGATCAATCCTGCTCAACAAGTATCTGTGGCGTAAACTTATAGACAGGGTTGTCGAATTTTCAGCTCGCCAGCCAACCTTGTTTGTCGTGGGCAAGCCGTCCGCTCTTGCACTGCACCTCTTGTCAAGGCTTAGTTATTGCCCCAGTGTTTTCGATGCGATGGACGATTTCCCAGCCTTCTATTCAGGTGTTTCGCGTTTTGCTATGGCGTGGCGTGAGAGGCAGCTTGTCAACGCTGTCGATAGGGTATTTGTTTCTTCTCAGCGTCTCTTGGAACGGCTTGGTAACATTAATAAAACGACCGAGCTTGTGCGCAATGCTTGTGATACTGAAAGGTTGCCGTCAATTGGATCTAAAACGATGGACAAAGGAAAATACGTAATCGGCTATGTTGGTACGATCGCTTCGTGGTTTGACTGGCCTTTGGTTTTGCGATTGGCTGAAGCACGCCCGGAGGTGCATATTCGCCTTGTTGGGCCATTGCATGCGAAACCTCCCAAAGCACTTCCCGATAACATAGAATTGCTGCCTGGATGTGATCACGTCAGAGCCATTCAGCATCTGGAAACATTTACGGTAGGGTTGATCCCATTTATGCGGACTCCGTTGACGGAATCGGTCGATCCCATTAAGTACTATGAGTACCGCGCAATGGGTTTGCCGGTTCTGACGACTAATTTTGGGGAAATGCGCTTTCGCCAATCCGAAGCAGGGGTGTTTTTTATTGATGACAAGTCGGATTTGCTCATGGTCACACGCAGGGCTTTTGAGCATAGGGATTCGTGCGACTGGCAACGTCGATTCCGCCTTGATAATTCGTGGAAAACCCGCTTCGATACGGCGGGGCTTTTATAAGGAGGAACATGGAGTTGACTGTCAGGGCATTGATTGGCATTGTGCCTCGGTAGGGAGGGGAAACAGTGACGAGGTTATCCGTCTCGATAGTAAGTCACGGCCATGGCGTGATGGTTCAAAACTTAGTCATGGCATTATTGCATTGGTCTGTTGTTGATGACATTATTGTTACCAATAACATTACCGAGCCCAATATGCTTCCGGATGACGGGCGGGTCATTGGTGTCAAAAATTTGCACCCAAGTGGGTTTGGTACCAATCATAATGCCGCCTTTCGTCTCTGTGGCAGCCCTTTTTTTTGTGTAGCCAACCCTGACATCTCTCTCTTGAGTGATCCGTTTGCAAAACTCATTGCATGCATGGAGGATAAGCGAGTCGGCTTGGTGGCGCCGAGAGTGGTCGATTTATCCGGCAATTTTGAGGACAACGCGCGTTATTTTCCCTCCCCCCTCAGCCTTGGCGCCAAGATGTTTGGCCTTACCGAGGGAAGATACCCGGTGACAGGCGAATCGCCGGTGGTGGTTGACTGGGTGGCCGGGATGTTCATGTTTTTTCGAGCAGAGGCATTCCGTGATATAGGCGGGTTTGACGAAGATTTTTTTCTTTATTATGAAGATGTCGATATATGCGCCCGTCTCTGGATGGCTGGTTGGAAGGTGATGTTGCACCCTGGCGTGACGGTGAATCATGCGGCGCAGCGGATGAGTCGGCGGAACCCGCGCTACACCGTATGGCACCTGTCGAGTATGGCCCGATACTTTGCCAAGCACCTGGGGAGATTGCCCCGGGCCAGGGTGGGCTGATGAAGGTGCTGGTGACAGGCGCCAACGGTTTCGTGGGGCGGGCCATGTGTAACCACTTGGAAGCGAATGGGCACGAAGTGGTACATGTCGTAAGGCGTACTATTTCAGCAGGCGAGATCGCGGTGGGGGAGATTGGGGCGGGCACGGGTTGGAGTTCCGCCATTGCCTGCCGCTCCTGCACAGGGAAAGATGAGAACGTGGAGGCTGTGGTGCACCTTGCCGCCCGTGTACACGTGATGGCGGATCAAAGCTCAGACCCGTTAGCTGAGTTTCACAGGGTTAATGTCGATGGCTCGTTAAATCTGGCCCGTCAAGCGGCGGCGGCCGGGGTGGGCCGATTTGTTTTTATCAGCACCGTCAAAGTGAACGGCGAAGAAACATTCCCCGGCAGGCCGTTTACCGAAGATGCTTTTCCCGCGCCTCAGGGGGCTTATGCTATTTCCAAATTGGAAGCCGAACTGGGGCTGCAGGCGATTGCTCGCGAGACCGGGATGGAGGTGGTGATTATCCGCCCTCCCCTTGTTTACGGCCCCGGCGTCAAAGCGAATTTTCTCACCATGATGCGCTGGCTGGACCGAGGCATCCCATTACCGCTCGGAGCGATACGCAATCGGCGGAGTTTACTGGCGCTGGACAATCTGGTGGATTTTATTATCACCTGCGTTGTCCACCCAGCCGCAGCCAATCAGGTGTTTTTGGTGAGCGATGGCGAGGATCTCTCCACCACCGATTTGTTGCGTCGCACTGCCACAGCCTTAGGCAAGCCGGCTCGGCTATTGCCGGTGTCTCGGGAAATGGTGACCTTGGGCCTGAAGTTGGTAGGCAAAAACGCTTTGGCGCAGCGATTATGCGGTTCGTTACAGATGGACAGCAGGAAGGCGCGTAACCTGTTGGGGTGGCGACCCTCGGTTGGTGTTGATGAGGCGCTTCTGAAAACCGCCGAACATTTCAAGGAACAGGAATGGCGTTGAGTTATATGGCCTTGGCCTTTGTGTCGTCGTGGTTTTTGATTGGATGGCTGCGCCGTTATTTTATTGCGTGCGGCATCATGATTGACCACCCCAATGATCGCAGTGCACATAATATTCCTAGGCCACGTGGCGGTGGTCTCGCATTCGTGGTGGTTTTTTTTGTTTTGGGCGGATGGCGCTATTATCAGCAAAATATTCCTGCTGACGTGGCGATTGCTTTTATCGGCGGGGGTACAGCCGTCGCCCTCATCGGTTTTTTCGACGATAGGAGCTATATCCCGGCCTTGGGTAGACTGCTGGTCCATTTCGCCGCAGCCATTTGGGTGTTGTTTTGGCTGGGCGGGTTGCCCCCTCTTGTTGTGGGCAACGAGAGCTATGTCTTGCCATTCTGGGGGGCGGCGGTGGGAGGGGCGTTTTTTCTCGCGTGGTTAGTCAACTTGTATAATTTTATGGACGGAATCGATGGCATTGCCGCAGGCGAGACAATCACGGTGGCATTGGGGGCGGCGGCAATTCTTTTTTTCCTCGGTGAACGCGAAATGTCTTTGCTGTTGCAGGTTCTTGCCGGGGCCATGCTTGGTTTTTTATACTGGAACTGGCCGCCGGCCAAGGTGTTCATGGGGGATGGCGGGAGCGGGTTTTTGGGTTTGGTGTTGGGCGTTTTCACGCTGTGGTCATGGCGGACAGGGCCGGAGTTGTTTTGGGCTTGGATTGTGTTGCTGGGGGTATTCGTGGTCGATGCTACTGTTACTTTATTGCGTCGGATTTTTCGGGGCGATAAGTTCTATCAGTCCCACAACGACCACGCTTATCAGCATGCCGCGTGGCGGTATAATAGCCATGGCCTGGTGACTCTGGCGGTGGTAGCGATCAATCTTGGCTGGTTATTGCCGTTGGCGGTACTGGTGGCCCTGGGCCGTCTGGGTGGCTTGTCTGCCGTGTTGATCGCTTACGCCCCTCTGGTATGGCTGGCCTTCTATTTTAAGGCTGGGCTGAAGATTGAAAAGAAATTTTCTGCTTTCGCACTTTGGCCCAGTTTCAGCGAAAAGGAAATCGAAGCGGTGGCAGAGGTTTTGCGTTCCGGCCGGGTTAATTACTGGACTGGGGAGGAAACGCGTAATTTTGAACAAGAATTTGCAGCTTGGGTCGGAGTGAAGCATGCCGTGGCCTTGAGTAACGGCACGGTGGCTTTGGAAGCGGCATTACGGGCGGTAGGAGTGGGGCCGGGAGATGAGGTGGTGGTTACTCCACGTTCCTTTATTGCCTCCGCCTCTGCTGTCGTCGTGGTGGGGGGGAGGGCGGTTTTTGCCGAAGTAGATCCGGATAGTCAAAATATCACGGCGGAGACCATCCGGCCACTGCTTACCTCGCGGACCAAGGCGATTGTTTGTGTGCATCTGGCTGGTTGGCCTTGCGACATGGATCCTATTATGGAGCTGGCTGCCCAACACGGTCTGTCAGTCATTGAGGATTGCGCCCAGGCACACGGCGCGACTTACAAAGGGCGGGCGGTGGGGTCCATCGGCCATGTGGGGGCCTGGTCCTTCTGTCAGGACAAGATTATCACCACCGGTGGTGAAGGGGGGATGGTCACCACCAATACTAGGGAAATATGGCAACGGATTTGGAGTTATAAGGATCACGGCAAGGCATGGGATGCTGTGTATCGGTCCAAAGAGGTGGAAGGCTTGCCGGCAGGGCATTCTTTCCGCTGGGTGCATGGGGCCATCGGCACCAACGGCCGCATGATCGAAATGCAGGCAGTGCTCGGTCGTATCCAGCTTGGTTGGATGGGCGAGTGGCACCGTCGCCGAAAAGCCAATGCTGAGAAGCTGGCAGCGACATTTTCCGTTTGCCCAGCGCTTCGAGTGCCGTTGCCACCACCAGGGTTTGAACATGCCTGGTACAAATTTTACGCCTTTGTCCGGCCGGAGGCACTCAAGCCGGAATGGAGTCGTGAACGGATAATGATCGAGATCAACCAGCGTGGCGTTCCCTGCTTTAGCGGCACCTGCCCGGAAATCTACCGGGAAAAAGCCTTTACTTCTCTTTCTGCCGCCCCCCCGGCCGTCCCCCTGCCAGTCGCCCATGAACTGGGCGAAACCAGCTTGATGTTTCTGGTTCACCCGACGCTAACCGATGCCGAAATCAATCTGACCTGCAAGGTAGTGCAGCAGGTAATGACTGATGCAACTTTCTGACTTTTCTTCATGCTAAGAAATCTAAGTAATCGGTTCGTTGCTTCTCTGGTCGACCAATGTGCGGTTTCGGGAGGGAATTTTTTAATTGTTGCATTGGGGGCGCATTTCCTTCCTCTCTCGGAACAGGGAAAGCTTATTTACATTTACACGGCGTATGTCGGGCTTGTGTTGTTCAATATAGCGGCTGTTTTCGCTGTAGCCCCTGTTGTTCGGAACGAAGTTTCTTCACCAAAATATTATCGACGTCTGTTGTTCGATGTTCAACTAATTGTCGCCTTATTCTCCTCCGTTGCTGTCATCATGGCATTCAATCTCGGTGGCGGCGCTTTGGGCTGGCAACCAAGCGGAATTGAGAATTTGGCTATAGTGGCGTTTCTTTTTTTGCAGCAGATTGCCGACTTTCAACGTCGTTCCGGCTATGTTTTTGACCAAATTGAGATTTCAAGCCGGGTCAATATATTAGGGATTGTGTCGCGTGTATTTGTTTTGTTTTTTGTACGGCCTGGTTCCGCGTTTGAATTCGTCACCTTATTGACGGTGACAGCGATGCCTGGGGTGGTCTTTGAGCTATTAATACAGCGGCGTGGCGAGACAGGAGGAGAGTATTTGACGCAACGTGGGGAAATCCTTCGTCGGCATATGCACTTATGTCGTTGGAACATCCTCAATGCGCCTCTAACGTGGGGTGGGTTGCACCTGCCGGTTTTCCTCGTCGCGGCATTAGCCTCCAAAGAACAAGCGGCAATTTTTGGTAGCGTTCGAGCGATTTCGACGTTCGCTAATGTGTTTTTGGGACTTTTGGAGACGCTGATCCCGTCATGGATGGCTTCCCGTGTCGCGGTGGGGGGGATGAGCGCCCTCAGATTTGCCAGCTTGCGGTTATTGAAGGTGGGGGGCGTATTGTGGGCTTTTGGTCTACTCATCATAGTGTTTATTGGAGAGTCTGCGGTGGTTTTTTTGTTGGGTGAACAATATAAAAAATATGCTCTAATACTCTCGATCGGCTGGCTTGGGAATGGGATCTATTTTGTGGGGCGTATTTTAGGGTTGCATTACCGTATAGGCAAAAACAGTTTTGCAGAATTTTTAGGAGCGGTGGGTGGGGGAGTGGTTTTGTTTTGTTGTCTGCCCTTGATCCAACAGTATGCTTCATGGGGCGGAGCATGGACTTTGGTGGCTGTCCAGCTGGGCTCAGTTTTTAGTTTATTAGGATACAGGACACTTGCTAACATCGTAAGCAAAAGGGAACGCGATGTTTAATTGCTATTCTTTTTTTCATTTAATGTTTGTTAATCTGCTGTTGCGCATAGTTCCAATAAAATTATTTGGTGTGCGTATAGGCATGGGAAGTTGGATAAAGAGTTTGATATCAATCGGCTGCGGCACCAGTATTGCTAGAGGGTTTGTTGTTCGGGGTGAGGGAAAATTGACTGTAGGTCGTTATTGCGCCATTGGTGAAACGGTCCTGATTCTTACCAGCAACCATGACATCGCGCGATTGAGTATAAGTTATCGAGTTCAAGATCGTATTCTAGGTAAGCGATTTGTTGCTCGAAAGCGTGATGTAATAATTGGTAATGATGTTTGGGTTGGTGACCGTGCTATCATTCTCGCAGGGGTCATGGTGGGAGATGGTGCTGTCATTGGAGCGGGTGCAGTCGTTACGCGTTCTGTTCCCTCCTTTGCGGTTGTCGGCGGTAACCCAGCAAGGGTTATAAAACAGCGTTTTTCGCCAAAAGTGGTGACACAGGTTTCCCGGCTGGCCTGGTGGAATTGGCCTGAATCAGAACAAAATCGGCGCGCGGAACTCTTTGATGCTTCGTACTTGGACTGATGCCTGCGCTGGCCCAGGGGGGACGGCATGACCCAAAACAAAATCGAAGAAACCTCACAGGGTTATTCTCCTGTGATAATTATCGGTGCACCTCGTTCCGGCACTAATATGTTGCGGGATGTGCTAGTCAGTTTTCCTGGGTGTGGTACTTGGCCTTGCGATGAGATCAACTATATTTGGCGGCATGGGAATGCGGGATTCCCTTCCGATGAGTTTTCTGTAGACATGGCTCGCCCAAGCGTGGCGCGCTATATACGGAGTTGCTTTGAACGACTTGCTAGAAAAAAAAAGATAAATACGATTATCGAAAAGACCTGCGCTAATTCGCTTAGAGTTGAGTTCATTGATAAGATTTTTCCTAAGGCGCGCTATATTTACATCGTACGAGACGGATTGGATACTGTTGCCTCGGCAAAGAAAAGATGGCAAGCAAAATTGGATGTGCTTTATTTGTTGCGCAAGGCGCGTTATGTACCAGTGATGGATTTTCCATATTATGTATTTCGATATGCAGCTAATCGGCTTTATCGCTTTTTTTCTCGGGAACAGCGTGTGGCGTTCTGGGGGCCATCGTTCAGTGGCTTGGATGTTGCCTTGAGGGAAAACACCTTGGATGAAGTCTGCGCTTTACAATGGCGACGATGTGTTGATCGGGCGGATGAAGCATTTCAAAAAATTGATCCGAAACGTGTTTGTCGGGTTTCTTATGAAGCGTTTGTTACAAATCCTGCCGGCGAGGTTGAGCGTATAGTTGAGTTTATGGGGGGCAACATGAACAGCTTGATTGCCGAAAATTCCGTGCGAGATGTTTCTGCCGCGAGCGTGGGTAAGGGGCGACGAGGGCTTGAGCGAAAATCGATTGAAAGACTTCGGGGAATATTGGGATCCACATTAAGTCGTCATGGTTACATCAACTAATATTATAACAACTTTGTCTCCTTACGACTCGTTCGTCAAGCGTACATTTGATGTGATTGTTTCACTTGTGGGCCTGATTGTGACATGGCCGTTAATTCTTGTTACGGCGTTGGTTGCAAGATTAGATACAGGTCTTAACGGTTTTTTTGTGCAGACTAGGGTGGGGCGTTTCGGTAGTCAATTTAAAATAATCAAAATTCGTACAATGCGATCGGTGCCTGGGGTGACGACAACGGTAACAACCGTCGAAGATCAAAGGATTACTCCAATAGGTCGATTGCTCCGGCGGGCTAAGCTAGATGAATTGCCACAATTAATAAATGTTTTGCTTGGCGACATGAGCTTTGTGGGGCCTAGGCCAGATGTAGTAGGGTTTTCCGATGCGTTAGAAGGGGATGATCGTGTAATTATGAATATTCGGCCGGGCATTACGGGGCCTGCTACTCTTAAGTATCGTGATGAGGAAAAGATATTGGCACGTCAGGCCGACCCTGAACGCTATAATAGGGAAGTGATTTTTCCTGAAAAGGTGAGAATTAATCGCGAGTATGTTGAAAATTATTGTTTCGTGAACGACTTAAAAATAATCTGGCAGACCATTATTTCTGACAGACTTCAGGGGTTACGTAAGTTAGGTGTTTGGTTTGCCTTCGGCACCGACCTGTTACTCTTGATCGCGGCCCATGTGCTGGCTTATCTAGTCCGTTTCGAGTGGCTTATGCCGCCGCAGCAACAGGAAAACCTCATTTCCGTGCTTCCTTTCCTGCTCTCGGGCAAGCTGATGATTTTTGCTTTTTTCGGATTGTACACCGGCATATGGCGCTATACGGGGTTGGTGGATTTCCTCAACATCCTCAAGGCCAGCGCAGCTACCACCTTGGCGGCCTTCGCTGCCCTGCTTCTCTTCAACCGGTTTGAGGGCTTCTCCCGTTCGGTTTTTTTGTTGGACGGAGTTTTTACCTTTCTTTTCATCAGTGGCCACCGGATTGCGATCCGCCTTTTCTATCAGAAATTTTGGGGAGGCGGGTCAGGGGGCATGGCGAATTTCCACCAGGCCCGGCGCGGCAAGAAACTTTTGATATTGGGCGCTGGGGATGCGGCGGAAAAGGTGACGCGGGAGATTCTGGACAACCGGTCTCTGCCGT